>Ga0180431_10001169_pt1 | contig 36845 bp, 33 predicted proteins | sample SS_ome_11_FD_132459 | JGI IMG/M metagenome (GOLD analysis project Ga0180431, IMG submission 132459) | Hypersaline lake sediment archaeal communities from the Salton Sea, California, USA - SS_1_MS_1 metaG | ecosystem: Environmental > Aquatic > Non-marine Saline and Alkaline > Hypersaline >... | reverse complement strand
CCAAGGGCTGGTGAAACCTCGCGAGCTGAAGACCTTCTCAGCCTTGAGCGAGTAAACCTCGAAGACGCGCGCGCCCAACGAGCTGTGGCAGACCGATGCCACCTACCTGTGTGTCAAGAACTGGGGATGGTACTATCTGATCTTGCTACTCGACGACTTTAGCCGGCGCATTCTGGCCTGGCGGCTGCAGCCGTCGATGGACGCCGAGGCGTTCGCCAAGGTCGTCGAGCTGGCCTGCGACGAGACGCGCGTCGAACGGGTGCCCCCAACAACCGGCCGCAGGTGCTGTCCGATCGCGGCGCTGCTCTGATCTCTAGATCGTTCGGCCTATAATACTCCCCAAAAACTGGACCAGTGCTTAAGGTGGAAGCGGCCTCCTGTTAGGCTGTCTGTATGAAGGAGGTCGTTCGATGAAGAAGAGACGATTCAGCGCGGAGTTCAAGGCGCGTGTGGCGTGCAAAGCGCTCAAGGAGCGCAAGACGATCGCGGAACTGGCCGCGGAGCACGAAGTGCACCCAAACCAGATTTCGCAGTGGAAGAAGCAGCTTCTCGACGGGTTGCCGGGCCTGTTCTCGAAACGCTCCGAGCAGGACCGCGAGCGCGAGGAGCGTCTGAAGGACCGACTGTACCGCCAGATCGGCCAGCTGCAGGTGGAGCTCGACTGGCTCAAAAAAAAAGTCGGCGACGATTGAGGAGAAGCGCGCCATGCTTGAACCGGATCATGACCGCATTTCTCTTCGGCGCCAGTGCGACTTGCTGGGCCTGAGCCGCTCGACGGCGTACTATCGGCCCTGCGTGGAGAATCCCGCCCATCTGGCCTTGAAGGAAGCCATCGAGGCGCAGTACACCCTGACGCCGTTCTACGGGTCGGTGCGGATGACCGCGCAGCTTCGCCGCGGCGGATGGCATGTCAACATCAAGCGCGTGCGCCGGTTGATGCGCGAGATGGGCCTGTCGGCCGTCTACCCGAGGCCGCGTTTGAGCCTGTCGAATCAGGCCCATCCGAAGTATCCGTACCTGCTTCGGGACGTCAGGGTGGATCGTCCGGACCAGGTCTGGGCGTCGGACGTTACGTACATCCGGCTGCGCGGCGGGTTCGCGTACCTGACGGCGGTGATGGACTGGTGCAGCCGCTATGTGTTGAGTTGGGAATTGTCGAACACGCTCGATGCGGTGTTCTGCGTCGAGGCGCTGGAGCGGGCCCTGACGATCTCGAAACCGCAGATCTTCAACACCGATCAGGGGGTGCAGTTCACGAGCGGGGCGTTCACGAGGCTTCTGGAGTCGCGGGGGGTGGCGATCAGCATGGACGGGCGCGGGCGGGTGTTCGACAACATCTTCTCCGAGCGGCTCTGGCGCACCGTCAAGTACGAGGAGGTTTATTTGCACCACTACGAGGACATGGACGAGGCGTGGGCCTGCCTCGCACGATACTTCGCGTTTTATAATTGCGAAAGGCTGCACCAAAGCTTGGAATGGCGCACGCCTCACGAGGTGTACTTTGCAACGCAGGAGGCGGCGGGCGATCCGGAGATCGCCGTCGCTGTCGCAACTCCGGTCGGGCTACGCCCTCCCTCCGTTGCGACAGCGCCCTTGGGCTGCGTCCACCTTAATTCCGGACACAAGTGGTCTTGACAACGGGGAGTACCTCAGCCAGTACCTGGAAGCTAAGCGCCTGGGCCACATCCTGGCCTCGCCCTATCACCCGCAGACCAACGGCAAGATCGAGCGCCGCCACCGTTCGGTCAAGGAGCAGATCAACCTGGTCGTGTGGGAGTCACCGGCCGAGGTCGAAAAGGAGATCGAGAAATTCGTTTTTTATTACAACGCGAGGCGGTATCATGAGGCATTGGCGAACGTTATACCCGACGATGTCTGCTTCGGTTGCCGTGCCGCGATCCTCAGACGGCGCCGCCAGCTCAAGACGCTGACGATGCAGACACGAAGGCTTAAGGACAAAGGACGCAAAACACGGACCGCGGGGCTGAAAACGGCAACCTAATTCGGGGCCTCAAAACTCCCACTTCTGCTGACGACCTACAGATCCGCGACGCGCTGCTGCCGAAATTGCTGTCGGGCAAGATCCGGGTCAACGACGCGGAAAAGCTTGTGGGGGATAAGAACATTTGAAAGGGCCGACCTGATGATTACGCTGTCGGATGAGGCAATAGAGAACGGATTCCACGCGTACGTTGAGCACTACGTCTATGCCAGAGGATGGTCAATCGAGGAACGGCTTAGGCTTTTTGCTTTGGCGGAAGAGGCATTTGTCCCGCCAGGTTCCCTGAATCACTTCAGTGAAATGTATCAGGGGCTGAAGAAGTGGGAAGCCTTCCCCGGCGGGAGCCGTGCTTGGGACGCTGAGGAAACACTCCGGCGGCTTGTGGAGCTAAGCCAGCCTATCCGTGAAATCTCGTTGTCGAATATCCGAGATGCAAACTGGCTGGAGGTCTGGAAGTGCCTTGTTGCTATGCGCAATATCAAGACTAGCGAGACCGGCGGGCGTTTCCTTGTGAACATTTTCAAGTTTGCTCACTTCTGGAATCCGCGGCTGTTTGTCGTTTTTGATGTGGAAGTGATGGAAAATTATGTGTTTCTCCATAAGTGGCTGGCCAGCGAGTTGCCGCCTGTTGCGCGGGTGCAGGAGCTTTGTGGGGCCGATATGCGGAACGCGATGCGCCTGTGCAAGTATCTGCGCGTCCTCATCTTCGCGAGCGAGTTGGTCAGAGCCACTCCTAGGATCCGAGAGAGCTTCGCAGCGACAGTTAAAGCTCACGCGGATCCTGATGTGGTGCCGGATCGCATCGAGGAGTACGAGGGAGCCGCTGTCGAATGGCTCCTTTTGGGTTTGGTGGAGTTGTCGCCGCCGGGTGTGCGGGTGGGCTAGCGATGCTGACTGTCTGGATGAAGGATAACGGAAGGCTTGTGGAGGGGCATGGGGCATGAGCAACGTCTGGTATGTGCGTGCGCAATTCGGCGCGTATACCAAGAGCTTCGTAAAAGGTGGATACGTTGCGATGGGGTGAATGCCAGATATTGACCTGTCCGAGATCACGAGCCGCGATGAGCTGTACCCGCTGAGCCCTGGGCCCAAAGGGGTTGATCTGCAACCTAACTGAAGCCTCCCCCGTGTCCCAAAGACGCTGACGATGAACACCATTACGTTTTCCGTGGACGTGCTGCATGCCACCGCCAAAGAACGTAGTCGTGTTGTCGGCGCGAGAACCCAACGTCAGACAGACCGGTCGGGCGCCCTGGCCCGCATTGTCGATACTTCGCGCAGGCATTCTCAAGCAGGGATGACACCGTGTTGGTTCATCGAGAGACACAATGAAGGCCCACGCGACACTGGACGTTGTCACGTCGAGCCGAAAAACTGATCGTCACAAGATGCGATTGGGGAAACGGTTAGGCGGGAAGCTCTTCTCTTTGAATTGGTAGCGGGGGTATCATAGGGGCTAGAGGCAGGAAGGTCTAGGTTGGTAGCGGGGGTATCATGGGGGGTAGGGGAGATCTGGCGGAGGAGCCTAAAACGGTGTCCTTCCTGTCCGATGTTCTCGAATCTCAGTTTTCGTAACTCTGTGCGCGCGAAAGCGATGACGATGTCCGGCCCAAGGACTTTGGACACACCTTTCCGGCAACTTTCTGGCGATATGTTGCCTTGTGGGTGGCTGGCAGCAGGACACGTATAACTCGTGAAAAGCACTATGGCAGCATGAACCCGGCACGTTAGCATTGGGCCTCTGCCTTATCTGCTAACGGTCTTAGCAGCGCGCGCTTGAACCTACGAAAAAGGCGTCGGCCGGTGAGTGCTTTCCGTCCCAAGTAAAAGCCCATCCAGCATCATGCTGCGCCTTCACAACTAGGACCGAAAGAGATTGAAGTGCAACTTAGTTTGGGTTATCATGCAAGCCAAAGATGCTGACGATGAACAATGTTCATCGTCAGCATCTTTGGCAGAGAGGGTAGGCCGTGGTTAGGTTGCAGATCAACCCCTTTGGGCCCAGGGCCCAAAGGGGTTGACGCGACGGTTCGGCCCCGTATCGTAGGCCCGAAGGGGCCTCGAGAAGGGAGCTGACATGGCCAAGACCAACGTTGTGAAGCAGATCCGCAAGGCGACCCGGCGCAAGTTCTCGGACGAGGAGAAGATCCGCGTGGTGCTCGAGGGGCTGCGCGGCGAGGTGTCGGTCTCGGAGCTGTGCCGGCGCGAGCAGATCGCCACCACGATCTACTACCGCTGGTCGAAGGAGTTTCTCGAGGCAGGCAAGAACGGCCTGACGCGCGAGACCAGGCGCGGTGCCACGGGCGACGAGGTCCGCGCGCTGCGCGAGGAGAATGGCTCGCTCAAGCGGGCGGTCGCCGAGCTCGTGCTCGATGTGCAACGCTATAAAAAAAGCCTCGGCATGTAAGAGCGAGGTACATGCGCATGAGCCCGGGCCAGAAGCTCGATGTGTTGCGTGCCGTGTCGGGCTCGCCGTTGCCGCTGCACGAGGCGTTGGCGCGCCTCGACGTGCGGCCCTCGACCTACTACCGCTGGCGGCGTCGCTTCCGGCAGCGTGGGCTTGAGGGGCTCAGTGACGCCTCGCCGCACGCGGGGCGCGGGGGCCGGGTGTGGAACGAGCTGCTCGAGCACGAGCGCCGGGCGATCCTCAAGGTGGCGCTCGCGCACCCGGAGTGGTCGAGCCGCGAGATTAGTTGCACTATCACCGACCAGGGCCGGTTCTCGGTGTCGGAGTCGACCGTCTACCGCCTGCTCAAGCGGCGCGGGCTGGTGAAGCCTCGCGATCTGAAGACCTTCCCGGCCTCGAGCGAGTACGCCTCGAAGACGCGCGCACCCAACGAGCTGTGGCAGACCGACGCCACCTACCTGTGCATCAAGAACTGGGGATGGTACTATCTAATCTCGGTGCTCGATGACTTCAGCCGGCTCATCCTGGCCTGGCGGCTGCAGCCGTCGATGGACGCCGAGGCGTTCGCCGAGGTTGTCGAGCTGGCATGCGACGAGACGCGCGTCGAACGGGTGCCGTCCAACAACCGGCCGCAGGTGCTGTCCGATCGCGGCGCGGCCCTGATCTCCAGATCGTTCGGCCAGTACCTGGAAGCTAAGGGCCTGGGCCATATCCTCGCTTCACCCTATCACCCGCAGACCAACGGCAAGATCGAGCGCTACCATCGCTCGGCCAAGGAGCAGATCAACTTGGTTGTCTGGGAATCGCCGGGGCAAGTCGAAAATGAAGTGAAAAAGTTTGTTGCCTATTACAACGCAAGGCGGTATCATGAGGCGCTGGCGAACGTCACACCTGATGATGTCTACTTCGGTCGCCGTGCCGCGATCCTCAGACGGCGCGGCCAGCTCAAGACGCGGACCATGCGAAGGCGAAGGATCGAGAACAAAGAACGGAAAACACGGACCGCGGGGCTGAGAACCACAACCTAATTCAGGGCCTCAAAACTCCCACTTCTGCTGACGACCTACACCCACGCGACACTGCACGTTGTCACCTCGAGTCGAAAAACTGATCGTCACAAGACGCGACTGGGGAAATGGTTAGGCGGGAAGCCCTTCTCTTTGAATTGGTAGCGGGGGTAGGATTCGAACCTACGACCTCCGGGTTATGAGCCCGACGAGCTGACCAGACTGCTCCACCCCGCATCAGTTGTCAGTAGTGAGATGTTTTTTAGTGGGTGTGCTGGGATGTGTCAAGAGCTTTTCCTGGCGAGCCTGCCGGGAGAACTACTCGGCCTCTTTCTTCGGCTTGGACGTCAGGGCGAGGATGATGGACTGGACGAGGATGCCGAACACGAGCAGGCCGGCGAAGATCAGGCCCACGGTGAACTCGTGCTCCTCGAAAAGCTGGGGATCGAGACTCACGGTGTCGCTGAATTCCCGGGTCCGGTAAAGTACCCAGAAGCTCCCCGTAACACACGCTGCCCCAATCGCTGCCGTCGAAAAAATGATGACGAACTTGAACAGCTTTACAGCGAGAAAGATGCCCAGCCCGATGGCGAGACATCCCGCAATGATCGGCAGGTCAACTCGTTTCAGCCATATCCAGAGCCCGAGGAACGCGATCGCCGCAAACACGGCGCCCGAGAGAAGCAGCACGACGACGTACTGGATGAGAAACCCAACGAGGCCGGCCGCGAGGGCGACGACGACCGTGATGACAAGGTTCTGGTCGGTGCAATGGTAGGTGATCGCGCCCGCGACGCTGAGCACGATCAGGGCGAGGACGAACTTGTACATCTTCAGCCCAAGGATGAGATAGAGCAGTCCCATAGCGCCGATCAGGATGAACGCGTAGCCGGGTGCCTGGAAGGTTTCGGGAAGACTCTCGATCCAGGTGTTGATCGAGTCATTGAGCGTGCAAACGTGGTCGGAGATCTCGTCCATGATGGCCTCCACGCAACACGGTTCTCATTATCATAATACGCCGCGTAAAGAAGTGCAAGTAGAAAGGACCAAGCACCGAAGCCACCCAATGCACGCCGGGGGAATCGCTAGCCGAACGCCACGTCAAGGATCATCATCACCGTGAAGCCGATCATCGCGGCGGCGGTCGCGATGTCCGTGTTGCCGCTGCGCTCGGCTTCCGGCACGATTTCCTCGACGACGACGAAGATCATCGCGCCCGCGGCGAAGGCGAGCGCGTACGGCAGAATGGCCTGCGCGCTGAGAACAATCGCGGCGCCGATGACGCCGGCGATCGGCTCGACGACGCCTGAGAGCTGCCCGTACCAGAAACTTTTCGCGCGGGACATCCCCTCGCGCCGGAGCGGCATGGAAACGGCGACCCCCTCGGGAAAATTCTGGATGCCGATGCCGAGCGCCAGCGCAAGGGCCGCCGGCAGCGTCGCCGCGGGCATGTTATACGCAACGGCCCCGAACGCGACGCCGACCGCCAAGCCCTCGGGGATATTGTGCAACGTGATCGCGAGCACGAGGAGCGTCGTGCGTCGCCAAGGCGTCGGGATACCTTCGGCCTCGGTCATCGGGGCGTTCAGGTGCAGGTGCGGCAGGACCCAGTCGATCCCGCGAAGAAAAACGCCGCCCGCGAGGAAGCCGATAGCCGCCGGCAGCCATGCCGGGATGCTTTTCCCCGCCGACATCTCGATGGAGGGGATGAGGAGCGACCAGCAGCTCGCCGCGATCATCACGCCGGCGGCGAACGCGAGCATTGCGTCGAGTAGTTTTCGGCTCATACGCTTTGCGGTAAAGACAACGGCGGCCCCGAGCGCGGTGAGCAACCACGTGAAGCACGTCGCCAGCAGCGCCTGGACGACCGGCGGCAGTTCCTTGAGCCATTCCAGCATAATCATGTCTCCGCTTGCAGGGGAAGCGGCGTCCTAGGGATTCTGAGCCTTCAGAACGCGTTCAATAATCCGTGCGTGTGTCTTAAAAGCGATCGGCGGCAGATCCGCCTCGGTGAAAAAACCGACCTCGGCCGCGTCGTCGCCCGCGTTGAGTGTGCCGCCCAGGACGTGCGCGGCGAAAACGACGAGCAAACAGACGTGGCGCGGATCGTCGAAAACGCTCGCGACGTCCACGATGCCGTCGAGCTCGACGTCCAGGCCGGTTTCCTCCTTCGTCTCGCGCACGGCGCACGCCTGCGCCGTCTCGTCAATCTCGATGAAGCCCGACGGCAACGACCAGAGCCCTTGTTTCGGCTCGACGCCGCGCTTGACGAGCAGGATTTCGCCGTCCTGCACAATGACGACGGCCGACGCCGGGATCGGGTTGACGTAGCTGACGTGCCCGCACGAGGTGCAGACGTGGCGTGGCCGTTCGCCCACGTCGCGTGTGACGAGCTCGCCGCCGCACCGGCTGCAATGTTCCGGGCCGGTCATGAGCGTTCCCTCTCTGCGAGCGCTTTGATTGCTTCGTGTGTCGTTCCCGTAACGGCGAACGTTTTGTCGCGAGACGCGGCTCCCGTCACCAGCACGACGCTCGACTTCGGAATGCGGAGCGCTTTCGCCAGCACGTCAATGGCGGCTTTGTTCGCCTTGCCTTTTTCCGGCGCGGCGGTGACGCCGATCTTCAACGCGCCATTGTGCTCGCCGAGGATCGCGTTTCGCGACGCCTTCGGCTGCACGCGCACCTTCACGATCACCGCTTCTTTGCGGCGAAGCCGCTTCTCTGTGTTGATCTGTGTAGATCGGTGGTTCATTCTTTCTGAAATATTGCCGAGCCGATGCGCACCATCGTCGCGCCTTCCTCGATCGCCACCTCGTAGTCCTGCGTCATGCCCATCGAGAGGTGTGGCAGCTCGAGGCCATGTTCTTGCCGGATGCGGTCGCGCAGCTCGCGCAGCGCGCGAAAGACCGGCCTGACCTCTTCGGCGTCGTCCACGAACGGCGCCATCGTCATGAGGCCGGCAAGGTCCACGTTCGGCATCGTGTTCATGGTGGCCGCCAGGTCGGACGCCTCCTCGGGCGTGACGCCGAACTTCGAGGCCTCGGCCGCGACGTTCACCTCGACGAGGACCGGCACGATTTCCTGGGCCGCCGCGGCGCGTTTCTCGATCTCCTCGGCCAGCCGCAGGCTGTCAACGGAGTGGATCATATCGAAGAGTTCGATCGCCTGCTTGACCTTGTTGCGTTGCAGGTGGCCGACGAGATGCCAGGCAACCGTGTGGGGCAGCGCTGGAATTTTTTGGGCGGCCTCCTGCACGCGGTTCTCGGCGACGATCGGCACGCCGGCGTCGAGCGCCGCTTGGATCTCGTCGAGCGAGCGGTTCTTCGTGACGCACACAAGCGTGACCGCCTCCGGCGCGCGGCCGGAGTGCTCCGCGGCCGCGGCCATGCGCGCGCGTATCTCGTCGAGGTTGCGTCGGATGTGCTCGTACACGGTACTGCCCGCCCTCGGTCACACAAGCATGATAGTGGAGAGCATCCGTCCCGTGCATCCCTTTTCGGCGCGGTACGAGTGCATGGCATCGAGGTTGCACCGCGTGCAGAGGCCGGAGTGGATGATTTGCTCGATCCCCGCCGCCCGGAGTTGCGCCGTGTTTTCTTCCCAGAGGCGCTGCGGGTAGCAGCCGTCGCCGATCGAGGGCCCGATGAGCGCAGCGGTGTTTCGAGGATCGGTACACAGCTCCCCCAAAAAAGCTTGGGCGACCTGGAGCGTGATTTGTTTTCCGGTTCCGGCCTTGCCTGCGTGTACGAGACAGACCGCGCGCGCCTCGGCATCGGCGATGAAGATCGGCAGGCAATCGGCCGTCAACACTACCAGCGCCACGTGAGGCTTGTGGGTCATGAGCGCGTCGATCTCGTCGAACCGGCGAAGCTCTCCCGGCGCCGGCGCGTTTTCCGGGCTGACGACGACGAAGTGATCGGCATGGACTTGGCGACCCGAGGCGACGCTTGCCTCGGGCGCCTCAAACGCGCGCCCAAGCCATTGGACAACCGTTCCCGCAACATTCTCGATGGGCCGGTCCCACCTCTCAAGAATTGCGGCGAGCGCCGAATCCCCCGGTTGGCGCAGCGTCGTAAGCGCGCGGACGCCTGGAAGCTCGTCGAGAGCGGGGTAGGTGAGGTAGCGTACGCCGTCGAGCTCGCGAAGCACGACGCCACCTCGGTCGAGCACGGCCTCGAGCGGTTCGTGCCTCATGGGCCGATTTCCTTCGCGACTGTCGCCGCGATGTCGAGCGTCCGATCAATCAACGTCTCCGTGTGCGCCAGCGACACGAACATCGCCTCATAGGGCGACGGCGCGACGTACACGCCTCGATGGAGCAGCCCGTGGAACCACCTCGCGTATCGCTCGGCGTCGGTCGTCATGGCGCTCGCGGCGTCGAAAACCTCGTCGCTGGTGAAAAAGCACGAGAGCATTGAGCCGACGCGATGGCAGCTTGCGGGGAGGCCGTGCTCGTCGAAGAGCGCCGCGAGCCCGTCACCGAGCCGGGCGCCAAGCGCCTCGAGCCGCTCGTACGTGCCCGGCGCCTGGAGAATTTCAAGGGTTTCGATCCCCGCCGCGACGGCCAGCGGGTTGCCCGAGAGCGTGCCCGCCTGGTAGACCTTGCCCGTCGGGGCGAGCGCGTCCATGACTTCCGCTTTGCCGCCGAAGGCGCCGATCGGCAGGCCGCCGCCGATAATCTTCCCGAGGCACGTGATGTCCGGCGTCGCGCCGTAGCGCTCTTGTGCGCCGCCGTAGGCGACGCGGAACCCGGTGATCACCTCGTCGAAGATGAGCAACGCGCCGTGCTTCGTGCAGGCCGTGTGCAGCGCCTCGAGAAAACCGGCTCGCGGCGGAATGACGCCGATATTGCCGCAGACCGGCTCGACGATGACGCAGGCGATTTGATTGCCACGTTGCTCAAATGCGTTGGCCACGGCCGCCGCGTCGTTGTAAGGGAGCGTAATCGTGTGCTTGGCAAAGTCCGCCGGGACGCCCGCGCTGTCGGGCACGTCGAACGTCGCGCCGCCGCTGCCCGCCTTGACGAGGAGGCCATCGCTGTGGCCATGGTAGCAGCCGTCGAACTTGATGATCGCGTCCCGGCCGGTGACGCCGCGGGCGAGTCGGATCGCGCTCATCGCCGCCTCGGTGCCGGAGTTGACGAGGCGTACCTTTTCAATGGAGGGCACCGCCTCGACGAGCATTTCCCCCCAAAGTACCTCGTGTGCCGTTGGGGCGCCGAAGCTTGTGCCCTCGGTGCACGTGCGCTGGAGTGCCTCGACGATGCGCGGGTGGGCATGGCCCAGGATGAGCGGGCCCCACGAGGCAAGGTAGTCAATGTAGGTCTTGCCGGTGGTGTCGGTGACGAGCGCGCCCGAGCCGGACGCGAGGAACACGGGGGTGCCGCCGACCTTGCCGAATGCGCGAACGGGGCTGTTCACCCCTCCGGGGGTGACGCGGCGTGCCCTATCCCACAGCGAGCCTGTGCGGTCGTTCAATATTCGTGACCTCCCCGCGCTCGATCATGCCGAGCATGACCTTGACCAAGTTCTCGTCGAACTGCGTGCCCGAGCCCATCAGCACTTGATCGTAGATTTGCGGGAAGGAAAGCGGCGCGCGGTAGCTGCGCTCCGAAGCCATCGCATCCACCGCATCGGCAATCGTGCAGATACGGGCGAGGAAGTGGATGTCGTCGCCCTTGAGCCCGTCGGGATAGCCGCCTCCGTCCCACCGCTCGTGGTGGTGGCGCACCACGGGCCGGCAGTGCTGAAGGAACTTGATCGGACGGATGATGGTATCGCCGATGACGGGATGTTGTCGAATGATTTCCATCTCCTCGTGGGTCAGCGGGCCGGGCTTATTAAGGATCGCGTCGCTGATAGCGAGCTTGCCGATGTCGTGGAGCATCGCGCTCTCGCGCAGGTCCTGCAGCTCGCGGCTGCTCAGGTCGAGGTGGCGCCCCATCGCGACGCACAGCTCGACGACACGCTGCGTATGGCCTTTCGTGTAAGGCTGTTTCGCCTCGAGGATGATGTTGAGCGAGATGAGGGTGTTGACCGTGGCCTGCTCGAGCGTCACGATGAGCTCGGCGTTGTTGAGGTTGGCCGCGCCGAGGTTGGCGATGATCGAGAGCACCGGCAGGTCGCTCGGCGCAAAGGGCGTCTCGCCCGGTTCCTTTGACAGGATGAGCACGGCCTTGAGCACGCCGTACGCCCGGAGCGGCACGAACACCGCCTCTTGCTTGATCGGAAGCACCGCCGGGCATTTGACCATGTTGAGCGTCGTATGGCGGACGTGCCCCGAGAGCGGGTGCTTGTCTTCGAGCGTCACAAGCACCATGCCGTGCCGCGCGAACTCGAACGACTCGGCCGGCAAGAACGAGCCCACCGCATAGCCGCCGGCCTCGCCGGCGTCCGGCACGTTGGTGTAGCGGAGCTCGAACTCGCCGCGTTCCTCGTCGAAGACAGCGAGCGCGCCGTATCGTGTGCGCGTCTGGCTCAGCGCCGCCGTCGCGATCGTTTGGGCCAGGTTGTTGCCGGGCGACGGGGTGGCGACGATCTCTCGGCTCGCGTTCGAAAGCTCCAGCGTCTCGCGCAGCCGGGCATTTTCCTGGCGCAGCCGGACGCGTTCGAGCGAGTTCTTGAGGGCGGCAAGGATCTCCTCGTTCTTAAACGGCTTGAACACGTAGTCGAGCACGCCGTAGACGATCGCCTCGCGCGCCGTCTCGAGTGACGCGTACCCGGTCATGATGAGCGCGATCACGTCGGGATAGCGCTCGCGGGTACGCTTGACGAGCTCCATGCCGTTGACGGTCGGCATGTTGAGGTCGGTGAGCAGCACGTCAACGTGCTCGTCCTTGAGCAGACGGATCGCCTCGGCGCCGTCGGCCGCCGTGCGCACAGTGAACCCCTCGTTCGTCAGAAGCTCGTTGAGGAACTCCAGGATAAACTCGGAGTCATCCACCACGAGAATTGTCTCGCGGCTCATACGCTCTGCTCCCTTGCAGCGGCGGGTGGCCCTCCCGGTTGGCTGGGGGGCTACCCGTTATACGCCTGCACGAGGTTCCGTCCGCCTCGCTTGGCGGCGTAGAGGGCCTCGTCGGCGTGTGTCACAAGATCCTCCGCGTTGTTCGCGTCGTCGGGGAACGTCGCCACGCCGGAACTCACCGTAATCCTCCCGGCCGGCATGACCTCTTCCCCGTCGAAGCGGGTCTCCTCGATCGTGGCGCGGAGGCGGTCGCAGAGCAGGTAGGCGTCCTTCTTTCCAGTATGGGGCAGGATGATGGCGAACTCCTCGCCCCCGAAACGACAGGCGATATCGGTTTTACGCACGTTGCTCCGAAGCAGCGTCCCGAGCTGCTTCAGCACGATGTTGCCCGCCGTATGGCCGTGCGCGTCGTTGTAGATCTTGAGGTGGTCCATATCAATCATGAGCACGCTGAGCGGATAGTCGTAGCGGCGGGCGCTTTCGATCTCGCGCTGGATGTGCTCCTGGAAATAGCCGAAATTGTGCAGTCCCGTGAGCGCATCCACCGTCGCCCGGCGCCGGTATTCGGCCGACGAGGTCACAAGGTCCGCGTAGTCGAACGCCCGCTGGATGCGCATCTGGAGCGCCTCGAGGTTCACCGGCTTCTCGATGTAGTCGGAGGCGCCCGCGCGCACTGACTCGACCGCCGTCTGGACCGAACTGTGCCCCGTGATCACGAGCACCGGCAGGTCCTGAGTCATTGCCCGGATCTCGCGCACCACGTCGAGGCCGTCCATTCCGGGCATGAGCAGGTCGGTCAGCACCAGGTCGTAGCGTTCGCGCCGGAGCATGGCGACGGCCTCCTGCCCGTTCGCTGCCGAGCCCGTCTCGTACCCGAGGGCCGAAACCAACTCGGCCAGCGTCTCGCGCGTCTGCTCCTCGTCGTCAACAATAAGGATGCGGCGCTTGATTTGGGGCTCACTCATTGTCTGTCTCTCCTTGATGCGGCGGCCCGAAATACTGCACGCTTGTTTTCTTGAACTCGCGCCTGCTTGGCAATATCACCCATTCCTTCAGACCGAAGCGCTCGACGATCGCGGCGCCCACCTCGCGGCACCGCGCTTCACTCCCGGCATGGACCATCGCGACCAACGTGTACGGCCAGCCGCGTGCGCGCTCACGTCGGTAGCAATGCGACACCTCGTCAAACGAGGCCGCGTACGCACCGACCTCATCCACACCCTCGTCCGGCACGACCCACGCGAGCATCGCGTTTGCGCGCAGGCCAGCCGCGCGGTGCTCGATGATTGCCCCGAGCCGCCGCAGCACCCCGTCGCGTTCGAGGCGTCGAGTAAGCCGGATCACCTCGTCCTCGGTGCTGCCGAGCGCCTCGGCCAGCGCTTGGAACGGCCGCGCCTCGATCGGGAGGTCGCCGCACAACCGCGCAATGAGCCGCTTGTCCAACTCGTCGAGCTTCACTCGTGCTACGCAGCGCTTGCTACTCTGCGAAGCAGCGTTTCCATTCTGCGTAGTACTACGAAGCATGAATCGCTGCGTAGCACGAGTCGCAGAGTAGCATCGGTCTGCCAAAGAGCCGGGCGTTCGCGGCCCGAGGTCGAACTCGACGCGCAACTTGTAGCGCTTCCTCGCCGGCACGCGGATCAACCGGCACGCCGGCGCCTCGGCCCGGATCGCCTCGAACGCTGTATCCAACCGCTCCGCCGACGCCGCGGTCAGCGTGAACCAGAGGTTCCACTCGCCCTCGCGCTCATACAGGTGCGTCACCTCGGCGAAGGCCCCGATGAACGCCGCGAGCGCCTCGAGCCGCTCCGGGGGCACCTGGGCCCCGACGAGCGTGCTCACGTAGCCGAGCGGTTCCGGATGGAACGTCGCGCCGATCCGGCGGATCAGCCCGGATGACTTCAGGCGGCGAATCCGCTCGAGCACCTCCTGTTCCGGCATGTCCAGCTCGTCGCCGAGCTGCCGAAACGGCCGCGCTTCGATCGGAAAGCCCGACTGGATCCGGGTCAAGAGTTTCGCGTCGGACGCGTCCATCCCTGTCCATCCTATTTATCGCCTGATACGCCAACAACTTGAGGCAATACTAGGCCGCTCGCCCTGGGCCGGGCAAACCGTTTCTCTATAATGATAAGACGATCTCAAGCCCCAGCGTGTTCAACGGCAGCTTCTTGTGATAGACTCGCCTCCGAACCGGAAAGATGTGCCGTATGAGTTTCCCACCAAAAAAACCGAGACGACTTCGCCGAACCCCGAACGTACGACGCCTGGTTCGCGAAACCGCACTGACCATTGACGACCTGATTTTGCCCCTCTTCGTGCGGGAAGGCAAAAATGAGCGCCGGCCGATCGCCTCGATGCCGGGCTGCTTCCAGCTCTCGGGGGACGAGCTCCTCAGCGAAGCCGGCAAGGCCTCCGCGGCAGGCATCCCAGCAGTTATCCTTTTCGGCATACCCGACGTGAAGGATGCAAAAGGATCGGGCGCGTACGATCCCGACGGCGTCGTCCAGCACGCCCTTCGCGCCCTCAAAAAAAGTATCCCTGACCTCGTGATGATCGCCGACGTCTGCCTGTGCGAGTACACCGACCACGGCCACTGCGGCCTCGTCGTCAAGAAGCCGGACGGCGCGTGGGACGTGGACAACGACGCCACGCTCGATCTCCTGGCCCGGACCGCCGTGGGCCTTGCCGACGCCGGCGCCGACGTCGTTGCCCCAAGCGCCATGATGGACGGCCAGGTCGCCGCGATCCGCACCGCGCTCGACGAGGCGGGGCATCACGCCGTCGCTATCATGGCCTACTCGGCCAAGTACGCTTCGGCGTTTTACGGGCCGTTCCGCGAGGCCGCCGAATCCCCGCCGCGTTTCGGCGACCGCCGATCGTATCAGATGGACCCGCCCAACGTGCGCGAGGCGATGCGCGAGATCCGGCTCGACATCGAGGAGGGCGCCGACCTCGTCATGGTCAAGCCCGCGCTCGCGTACCTCGACGTCGTGAGCCGCGCACGGAACGCGTTCGACGTGCCGATCGCCGCCTACAACGTGAGCGGCGAGTACGCGATGCTCAAAGCTGCTGCCGCCAACGGCTGGCTCGACGAGACGCAGGCCATGCTCGAGATCCTCGGCGGTATCAAGCGCGCCGGCGCCGACATGATCCTGACCTACCACGCGCTCGAGGCGGCGGCCGCGCTGCGCAGCGACCCTCACGCGGGGCCGCGCGAATGAAGATTCACTTCCTCGGCGCCAACAAGAACGTCACCGGCTCGAAGCACCTCGTCGAGCTCAATGGCCGCCGGGTTTTGCTCGATTGCGGCCAGTTCCAGGGCCACCGCAAAGAGACACACGAGCGCAACGCCACGCTCCCCTTCGATCCCGCGTCCATTGACGCCCTGCTCCTGAGCCACGCGCATATAGACCACAGCGGCCTTATCCCCGTGCTGTGCCGGGGCGGCTTCCGCGGCACGATCCACTGCACGGATGCCACGCGCGACCTGTGCGACATCATGCTGCGCGACAGCGCGCACATTCAGGAATCCGACGCCGAGTATCTCAACAGAAAGCTCGCGAAGAAGGGCGAACCCCTGATTGAGCCTCTCTTCACGCGCGAGGATGCCGACGCCGCCATGCCGTTCTTCCACTCGGTCGTCTACGATCGCCCCGTCTCGCTGGGCGACGGCGTTGAGGCGATCTTTCGCGAGGCGGGTCACATTCTCGGCTCGGCCCAGATCGAGCTCAACGTCCGCGAAAACGGCCGCACGATTCGCCTCGTCTATACGGGCGATCTCGGCCGCAAGGGGCTGCCGATCCTGCGCGACCCCCACGTGCCGCATGACGTGACCTACTTCATTGTTGAGAGCACCTACGGCAACCGCGTCCACGACTCGTACGAGAACGCCGAGCAGAAGCTGGCCGAAATCGTGAACCGGGCCGTGCGGGCACGCAGCAAGATCGTTGTGCCCGCGTTTTCCGTCGGCCGGACGCAGGAGGTGCTCTACTCGCTCGCGCGCCTCGTCGAGAGCGGCGCCATCCCGAAGGTCCCCGTCTATGTGGACAGCCCGTTGTCGGTCAATGCGACCGAGATCTTTCGTGCGCATCCCGAGTGCTTTGATGAAGAGACGCGCGAGCTTGTCCAGGCCAACAAGAGCCCGCTCGGCATGGGCCATGTGACCTACACGCGCAACGTCGAGGAATCGAAAGAGCTCAACGAGCTCGGCGGGCCGATGATCATCGTGTCGGCTTCAGGCATGTGCGAGGCCGGGCGCATCCTCCATCACCTCAAAAACACGATCGGCGACGAGCGGAACATCGTGCTCATCGTCGGCTACTGCGCCCAGCACACGCTCGGCAAGCGGCTCGTCGAGAAGGAGCCCGTCGTGCGCATCTTCGGCGAGGAGTACAAACGCCGGGCCGCCGTCGAGGTGCTCAACGCGTTCAGCGCCCATGCCGATCGTGTCGAGCTCCTCGAGTACGTCGAGCGCTGCCACAGCGACGTCGAGCAGTTCTTCATCGTCCACGGCGACGAGAACCAGTCGGTGGCGCTGGCCGATACGTTGCGCCACAAAGGCTACGCGGCGGAGGTCCCTGACGAGGGCGACGTGGCGGAACTCTAGCATAGGGGCCAAGGTCAAAAGGGGCGTTGGCTTCTGATGAAGGCAGGAGAGCCGTGCAGAAACGGGTCGTAGCTCTTGTTCTTTCGCTCCTGGTTGTGTTGGGTTGTCTCCTGCTGTGGAGGGCGTTCATAAGGCGTCCCGTCTCGTCTGCAGATACTCCGTCGGGACGCGGTGTTCCCATCCATTTGGAAAACGCCAACCTGGCCGTCGCCATTGATAGGAACGGCGGACAGATCGTCGAGCTTCATAATCGCCTCACGGACGAGCGTCACACCGTGGTCTCGCATGAATTCGCCGTCGTGTCGCGAAGCGGCACCACTCCCTCGGACGAGATGACCGTCACGCGTGTCGCCGAGACGGAGAACCATGTGGTGTTTCACATGGAGGGTGGCGGATGTCGGGCTGAACTTCACTATGAGCTGGGCACGGCGTGGGTGGAGAAGTGGGTCACGTTCACGAGCGACGAGCCGTTGCACCTCGAACGCGTCGTTATGGGCCGTCGCGAGTTTCAGCCTGCGTTCAATGAGATCCACTTCCACACCGACAACACGATCTACGACGTGCCGGTGAACTGTTTCCTTCGGACGGACGGTGGCGGATGGTACGCAGGGATTGCCTGGCCGTTTACCGAGGCACAAGGCGGTCCAGACGGATTGACGCTTGCGTATGGTGGTTGGCGTCTCCTGTACAAAAAGGCGAAGGACGGCGCCATTGACACGAAGGATCCGTACAAGGCCGAATTGGCGGACATCAACGTTATGCTGCCTGCCGGGGCGGCCTTTGTCACAGAGAAAGAATTTCTCGGCGTGTACGAGGCCACCGGGTACCGTCGAGAAAAGGAAGTCCTGGGCACGCCGCGCACCATCATTACCGCGCCCGAAGTTCTCGACTGGGGCGAGGTCTGGGCCATGCAGGCGTACATGCAGCACGTCCTGCCGTTGCTGCCGGCGACGCATGAAGGCTTTTGGTACTACTTCAACGAGTGGTGGGCTGGAGGCCCAAAGGGCGTTATCACGGAAGAGCAAGTACAGGCGCACATGAGCGTTGTGGACCGAGCCAAGGAACTCGGCGCCGAGGCGTTTGGCCTGGCGCCTTTCTGGCTGGGGATGTCGCGTTACAACGAGCAGGATTCTCCCTTTCTCCATACGGTCGGCCAGGACGGGAAGTTGAAGCTGAGCCCGGCCGCGCAGGCGGTCGTCAATCACATTGAAAGCCGGGGAATGAGCTGCTTCGCGTCGAGCGAAGGGAGCAGTCACTATCGCGAGGATCGTCCGGATTGGAAACGCGTGGGGCCCGGCGGCAAGCCGACCGGACAGCTCTGTTGGGCGCATCCCGAGGCCACCCAATGGTTTTTTGCGCTTCACAGCGCCGCCATGGCGGACCACGCGCCCGTGCGGTTCTGGATTTGGGATGGAGGCTGGTTGCCGCGACGTCCGGCAAGCTGGGAGTGTATGGCGACCAATCACGGCCACCCGCCGGGCAACATCGCGTATCAGTCGTACACCAACGTCCTGGAAGGCCTACACGCCTTGCGTCAGGAACATCCGCACGTCGGGCTGGGGTTTTGCTGGGCGGCCAAGGCGGGCGGGCCTTGGGTGTTGCGCGACGTTGATATCACAGAGAATTTCCATGAGAATAGGGGACCGGATGATCTGCGCTTTCAGCATTGGTATATGCTGAATTCGAGCTTTGTCCCGCCGTACAAACACATGTCGCAGATATGGATTCCGAGCCGCGACTATGGCTACGGGTGGATGAGCGCGTTAGCGTCCGGCAGCGACATCGGGTTCATCGTGGAGCTTCCGGCGTTCAATACCGGCGAGAAGAAACAGGCTTATCTCGATTTCACGACGAGGTGGCGCGACTGGGCCTCCAAGAATATTGAGCGCCTTCGGGCGAAGCGCAGCCTCTTTGGGCAACCGCTGCGTGAGGGCGGCATTGACGGCAGCGCGCATATCATCGGCGATCGCGGCTTTCTCTTTGTCTTCAACCCGACGCGCAACCGCCACATCGGAAGCATTCCGCTCAACGAGCTCATTGGCCTCACGTCGGGGAAACGATTTGACACGCGCGTCCTGTATCCGGAAACGGGCGGTTTGCTCGGGACGTACCATTACGGCGACAAGCTTCTCGTCGAGGTCAAAGCCGGCGCGTGCACGTTGATCGAAGTCCTGCCGAGCGAGGGAACGGCCCTGCCCAAGGTCGTCCCGACGGGCGCAGACATCCAGCCGGCCTTCAAGTAGGCGGACGCAATCATTCGGCTCGCATCTTAACGGGGATCATAACCATGAAGAATTCTGGTTCGGCTAAGGCTTCCGGGCCCGAGCAGGACACCTCCGTTCGGCTCGTCAACGCCGGCCTTGCCGTCACGATTGACCGGAGTAGGGGACAGATCGTCGAGCTCCACAACCGCCTCATTGACGAGCGCCACACAGTGGCGTCCCGTGAGTTTGCCGTCGTGACGCGAACCGGCACCATCTTTTCGGACAAGATGGCTGTCACGCGTGTCGTCGAGGCGGCGGACCATCTCGTGTTTCACATGGCGGGTGGTGGCTGCCGGGCCGAGCTTCACTACGCGCTCGGTAAATCGTGGGTCGAAAAGTGGGTTGAGTTGACAAGTGACCAGCCGCTCCACCTCAAACGCGTCGTCATGGGAAGCCGCGAGTTCCACCCCGCCTTCAACGAAGTCCACGTCCACACCGACAACACGGTCTACGACGTGCCGGTCAACTGCTTCCTCCGCACCGACCGCGGCGGATGGTACGCCGGCATTGCCTGGCCGTTCACCGAGGCACAGTACGGGCCTGACCGGCTGACGCTCGCGTTCGGCGGCTGGCGCCTTTCCTACGACAGGAGCAAACGCGGCGACGTGGGCCGGGACGATCCGTGGCTCACCGAGCTGGCCGACATCAATGTCGTCGTGCCTGCCGGGACACCATTTGTCACGGAGAAGGAATTCCTCGGCGCGTACAAGGCCACGGGATACCGTCGCGAGAAGGCGGTCCTGGGGACCCCTCGCGTCATCACCACCACGCCCGAGGTCCTCGACTGGGGCGAGGTCTGGGCCATGCAGGAGTACGTGCGGCATCTCCTTCCGCCCCTGGTGACAACGCACGAAGGCCTCTGGTACCACGTTAACGAGTGGTGGGCCGGCGCAGTGAAGGGCGCGATCACGGAAGAGGACGCGAAAACTCACACGCAGGTAGTGGATCAGGCGAAAGCGCTCGGGGCCGACGTCTTCGGCATGGCGCCCTTCTGGATGGGGATGTCGCTCTATGGGGAGCGCAGCTCTCCCTTTCTTCATGCCGTTGGCAAGAACGGGAAGTTGGAGCTGAGCCCTGCGGCGCAGAACGTCGTGGACTACATTGAAGCTCAGGGGCTGGGCCTTTGTGCTGCCAGTCAGGGGAACAGTCCCTATCGCAAGGACCGGCCCGGTTGGAAGCGCGTGAGGCGAAGCGGGAAGCGGGAAGCGCAGCTTTGTTGGGCGCATCCCGACGCGGTCAAATGGTTCTTCGGTCTTCATGACACGGTCATCGCGGATCATCCGGTCGTTCGGATCTGGTTTTGGGATGGCGGGTGGTTGCCGAAACACCCGGAAACCTGGGACTGCATAGCGGCCAACCACGGACACCCCCCGGGCAACATCGCCTATCGAGCGTTCAAAAACGTGATGGAAGGCCTGCACCGTCTGCGTCAGGAACATCCGCATGTGGGGCTCGGCTTCGCTTGGGCGGCGAAGACGGGCGGCCCCTGGGTGCTCCGCGACATTGATGTCACGGAAAACCACTACGAGAACACCGGCCCCGACGACCTTCGTTTCCAGCACTGGTACATGCAGAACTCGAGCTTTGTGCCGCCGTACAAGAACATGTCGCAGATATGGTTCAGATACGACCGCACCATGGGCGATTTCATGCGAATGAGCATCACGGAGCCGACGGGCACGTGGAACAAGCATTTCGGCGCCGCGCGCGACTACGGCTACGGATGGATGAGCGCGTTAGCATCCGGGAGCGACATCGCCTTTGTCGTCCAGTTCCCCGAGTTCGGCGGCGACGAGGAGAAACAGGCCTATCTCGACTTCACGACCCGGTGGCGTGAGTGGGCCTCCAAGAACATCGAGCGCCTTCGGGCGAAGCGAAGCCTCTTTGGGCAACCGCTGCGTGAGGATGGCATTGACGGCAGCGCGCATATCATCGGCGATCGCGGCTTTCTCTTTGTCTTCAACCCGACGGGCAGCCGCCACATCGGAAGCATTCCGCTCAACGAGCTCATCGGTCTCACGTCGGGGAAACGATTTGACACGCGCGTCTTGTATCCGGAAGCGGGTGGTTCCCTCGGTACGTATGACTTTGGCGACGAGTTTCTCATCGAGGTCGAAGCCGGCTCCTGCACGTTGATTGAACTTCTGCCCGGCGAGGGAACGGCCTCGCCCAAGGTCGTCCCGACGGGCGCAGACATCCAGCCGGCCTTCAAGTAAACGCACGCGCCATTTGCCTTGCAGGAGCGAGAGGCCTGATGCCGGCTCTTGCCGGGATCGTTCTGGTATCGCTATCATAATCCACGGAACCTTGCGAGGGAGGCCGTACAATGGATCGGCTGTTTCGATGGGGCGTCGCCGTCGTATGCGTCGCCGGGTTCGTGCTGGTTCTACAGGAAGGTCGTGCGGGACGCCTCGCGGTGTATTGGGTATTTCCGCCGTGTGCGCTCCTCGGTGGTATTGCCGGAGCAATGATCGCGCCTGACATCGCGGGTGGTGTTGCCGGCTTTTTCATTCGCGGCATCATGGGCGGCACTGCGCCGGCGGCCAAACCCCCGAAACGGACGCACGCGGTGGCGCGCGCCCTGCGCATGCAGGGCCGCTACGGCGAGGCGATTGAGGAGTACCAGCGCGTGCTCGAAGCCGAGCCGGACGACATAGGAGCGCAGCGGGCCATCGTGGATATTCTTCTCGACAAGTTGGAGGCCTATGAGCGCGGCGCGAAGGAACTCACCACGCTGCTTGCCATGGAACTGGTGCCCGGCGAGAGGGTCGCCGCCCTCAACCGGCTTGCCGATCTTTACGAGCATCATCTCGGCGCGCCGCTCGGCGCGGCCGAGTGCCTTCGGCGGATTCCCCAACAATTTCCCGAGACGGCGTTCGCCCGCAACGCCGAAGAACGCCTCGCCCGGCTCGCCGAGCGCCATCCGGAGATCGGCACCTAGGCCGATTACTTCGCGGGGAGGATCAGCTCCTCGCCATTATCGTCAGCGAGGATGACGCGTATGTCATTGATGCTCTTGACCAGTCGGCCGCCGAACCGGCTCCCTTCGTGTACCGGCCAGGAGGCGTTATACTGTTTGTCGTAGAGCTTCGCGCTATAGGTGGTCACCACCGCCGGCAGGCTCAACCCGAGCACGAGTTCCTCGCCGCTGCGATTGACCAGGACCAGTCTCGAGAGGTCAACGACTTTGGTGGCGCCGATTGTGCTGCTGTATTGTTCCCGTGAGATTTGCTCGAGACGGGTGATCCGGTAGCCCAGGAAATAGTCCCCTTTCTTGTACCAGCGATTTTTCCCGTTGAGGGTCAGCGAGACGAGGAACGACCCGTCGTCGTGTTTCGTGTAGTGCTTGAAGAGCACCCGGGAGCGGCGCGCCGCCACCGTTAGGACGCGCAGATCGTACGCCGGGGCCGGGACCAGCGTGAAGGTCGCCTCGACCATCGCATCGTCGCCCGTTTCGATCGGGAACTCGACCGGCACGAAGCCATCCATGGTTACACGGAGCGTATGTTCGCCGGGCGCCGTCTTCTCGGCATTAAAGGGCGTCGTCCCGACCGGTTGGCCGTCAATGAAAACATCCGCCCCGCTCGGCTCCGATGCGACGGCGAGCGAGCCCGCTTCCTCGCCTTGGATCAGCTCCTCCTCGAGTTCTTGGACGACGACGCGCTTCCCGGCACACGCCGAGCAGCGGCCGGTTCCTTTGCAGAACCGGCATATTCCCTTCCCGTCGCAGGTGAGGCAAATCCCCGACCCCTTGCAGTAGGGGCATTCGGTGATGATGCGGCCGAGCCCCTTGCAGACGGAACACGATTCGGCTCGGCCGCGGCCGTTGCACGCCGGACAGATCCCGGTGCCGTTGCAGCGTGTACAGCGCTCCACTTTTCGGCCGCCGCACCGCGGGCAGGGCTTATCCACGTTGACCGTGATATTGCCGGAGCCGCCACATCTCGCACAGGGCTGGTTCGAGAACCGCGTCTTGCCGCTCCCGCGGCAGACCGGACACGTCCGTGACTCCCTGGTCGTGAAGTAGCCCGTGCCGCGGCACTGCGGGCAGTATGTGAGCCCGTCGCCGCCGCATGTGGCGCAACGGCCGCTGCCCCGGCATTCCCGGCAGAGGCAGTGCACGCAGACGCTCGCGAAGTACCCGTGTCCTTTGCACTTGGTGCATCGCCGATAGCCGTCGCAGACGAAGCAGACCTTCGAGCCCTTGCACACTTCGCAGTCGCCGGTGCCCTTGCAGTTCGGGCACGTTTCGTACACGCGGCGCGTCACGATCTTGAAGGTCTCTTTGTAGGCCTTGATTTTCTCAAGCGCTTGCGCGTTGCCGGGCTCGAGGTCGAGCACTTTGGACCACGTCCGGAACGCCTGCTTGAAGTCCTCTTTTTTCTCGAAAGCGAGCGCCTCGCCCTCGAGCTCCTTGACCTTCGCCAGCGCATTCTCGGCGAGGTTCCGCAGCTCCATCACCGTGGCGTCCTTCGCCGCCAGGGCCTCAATGGTATCGAGGACCTTGAGGGCCGCATGGTAGTCGCGATTCTCGATCAGCCGCTTGGCCTCGGTCAGGTGTGTCTGAACCGACTTGATGCGCTTACGCACCTCGTTGAGCTTGGCGACCAACGCCGCGCTCTCCGGGTAGGACTTCGACGCAAGCTCCGCCATCGAAATCGCCCGGTTGTAGTCCTGAAGGTCGAAGTAGCTCTCGATGACCGCCGCCCAGCCCGCCTCGCCGCCGCCGAGCGTCTCGGCGTTCAACGCCACCTTGAGCACGCTGAGCTGCGTCTGATTAATCTGGCTCACCTGCTCGATCGCCTTGTCCGAAGGCGTCCCGTCGCCCTCGCGCATCTTCTTGATGAGCGAAAGGTAGGCGTCCTCGATGCGGTGCGCGAGCATGTAAGAGGCATAACGGTTCTCGGCCCGGCCGCCGAACGCTTCATCAAGTCGTCTCAGGCGGTAGCGCAGCGTTTGCAGGCTGCGGATATAATCGTCCGGACGAAACGCGACCTCTAACGACGCCTGGATCTGTTCAAACTGATCGAGAATCGTCTCAATTTCTGTGGCGTATGCCTGCACGGGCTGCGCGCCCTGTGCCGGCGCACAGCATGCGCACACGGCCACGGTGAGAAGAAGCCAAGCGAAAGGGAGAGTCTTCATCGTACCTGTTGCCTTTCCATATAGAAGTTGACCCGTAGGACGGTACACGGGCTTTACACACATATAGTGCCAGAATGTCCTGCCGTCAAGTGTTCGCGCGCTACAGCCACCCGATCGCCCTGTAGCCTGCGACCGCCTCCTCGAGCCCTGGCCGCAGCGCCACCAGCGGCGTGTAACCGAGCTCGCGGCTCGCCTTGCCGATGTCCATGCGCCATGAATCCTGCAGCACCTCGTTCGCTTTGTCGCGGTCGAAGATGACGGCCTGGCCGCTCACTTTGCCCCAGAGCGTCCCCAACTCGGCAGCCAGCCGCGTGCAGAACGGCGGCACTGGGATACCGACGGTACGCACGCCGAACACCGCGGCAAGCGTCAGGGTGATCTCGTCCCAGGTCCGCGCGACGCCCTCGCCGACGAAGTAAATCTCGCCCGAGGGGGTCTCGGCCGCACCCGCGAGCATCGCCGCGTGCACGATGTTGCCCACATAGGCGAAATCCACGACGCTCTCCCTCGACGGACTCATGCGCACCCGAAGGCCGAGGCGGATAAGCTTGAACAGCGGCAGCAGATTCGGGTCGCGCGGCCCGAAAATGACCGGGGGACGAAGAATCGTCACCGGCAGTGCGCCGGCACGTTCCCGGAGCGCGCGTTCCCCGCGCAGCTTGCTCCGGCCGTATGCGGACACCGGTCGTTCGGCCATCCCTTCGTGGAGCGGTTGCCCGTCGCGGCTGGGCCCGCTCGCGGCGACGCTGCTCACGTAGACGAAGCGGCGCAGCGGCGCGTGCGCCTCGAGGCACGCCTGCGCCAGCGCCCGAGTGCCGTGGAAATTGACCGCGTCGAACTCGGCGTCGCTCGTCGCTGCGAGCGCGGCGGCAACGTGGTAAACGACCTCCACGCCCTCGACGGCGCTGCGGAGCGAGGCGGCATCGCGCAGTTCGCCCACGACGAGCTCGACCGGCAGCCCGTGCAGCCAGCGCAGATTGCTCGTGCGTCTGACGAGGCAGCGCACCTCGTCGCCTTGCGTCACGAGAGCCCGGGCGAGGTGGCTCCCGAGAAAACCGGTTCCGCCTGTGACAAGCGTCTTCGCCATCAGAAAGTTCTTTACACGAGACGAGTCCGCCCCTAGGATGCAGAGCCGTTTCAGGCGTTGATCGGTTCCTCGCCGTCGAGCGCGCTTCCCGGAGCGGATATGTGATGCCGCGCCATAATACGGGGCCAATGAAGGAGCAACAAGCCAAAATGAGTGAAGCAACGAGGGTTGATCTCTTCGAGAAGTGCCGCAACTACACCGCCGCCGACGAAGCTCGCGCCAGAGGCACCTACCCGTACTTCCTCGAGGTGCAATCCGCCACCGATACCCGTTCAATCGTCAGCGGCCGCCGGGTCATCATGGTCGGCTCGAACAACTACCTCGGGCTCACCACGCACCCGAAGGTGCGCGAAGCGGCGATCCACGCCATCGAGAAGTACGGTTCCGGCTGCACCGGCTCGCGCTTCCTCAACGGCAACCTCGACATCCACAGCGAGCTCGAGGAGCGCCTCGCCGCTTTCACCGAGCAGGAAGCGGCGCTCGTCTTCTCGACGGGCTTTCAGACCAACCTCGGCGCCATCTCCACCCTCGTCGGCAAAAACGACGTCGTCTTCGTGGACCGCGAGGACCATGCCTCGATTATGGAAGCGACGCGCATGGTTTGGGGCAAGGTCGTCAAGTTCAAGCACAACGACATGGCGGACTTCGAGCGCGTGGTCCAGGCCAACAACGACACCGCCGGCAAGCTCGTCGTCGTGGACGGCGTCTATTCCGTCACGGGCGAGCTCTGCCCGCTGCCCGAGCTCATGGAGATCGCCGAGCGCTACGCGGCCAAGGTCATGGTGGACGACGCGCACGGCATCGGCGTGCTCGGCCGGTGCGGCGCCGGGACCTGCGATCACTTCGGCGTCGGCGACCGCGCCGGCATCATCATGGGCACGTTCTCAAAAAGCTTCGCCTCGCTCGGCGGCTTCCTCGCCGGCGAGAAGGTTGTGATGGAATACCTGCGCCACAACGCGAGGGCGCTCATCTTTTCGGCGGCCATGCCGCCGTCCGCGGTGGCGGCCTGCCTCGCTGCGCTCGATATCATGCAGGCCGAGCCCGAACGCATGAAGCGGGTCCTCGAGATCACCGCGCGCATGAAGGCCGGCTTCGAAGACCTTGGTTTTACGCTGAGGCCGACCGGCGCCGCCATCATCGCCGTGCTCATCGGCGACATGTGGAAGGCGATCGCGTTCTGGAAGGAGCTGTTCGACAACGGCGTCTATGCCAACGTCTTCGTCCCGCCGGGCGTGCCGCCGGGCCATTCGCTCATCCGCACGAGCTACATGGCGACGCACTCCGACGAGGAAATGGACGAAGTCCTCGAAACCTTCGAGAAGGCGGGAAAGAAAGTCGGGCTCATCTGACCGCACCCGTGCGAGCCTCCAAAACGGTGCCGAGGGAAAAGACCTTGACTCCCGGGCGGCATAACGCAGATGACCCTGCCTCATGCGAGGTCCGCCCCGTTCGCTCCCGCCGCGAGCTTCGCGCGTTCATTCGCCTGCCGTGGCGCCTCTACGCCGACGCCCCGTGCTGGGTGGCGCCGCTCCTCCTTCAAGAAAAAGCCCGATTCAATCCCCGAAAAAACCCGTACTTCGATCACGCCGACGTGCAGCTCTTCCTCGCCTGGCGCAGCGGGCAGCCCGTCGGGCGCATCGCCGCCCACGTCAACCACGAGCACAACCGCTATTGGCAGGACAGCGTCGGCTTCTTCGGCTTCTTCGAGTCTGTCGAGGACTACGCCGTGGCCGAGGCGCTTTTCAAATCGGCGGCCGCATGGCTGCGTGAGCGTGGCCGCACCGCCATGCGCGGGCCGATGAACTTTTCGACCAATGAGGAGGTCGGCTTCCTCGCCGAAGGCTTCGATCTGCCGCCCGCCATCATGATGCCTTACACGCAGGAGTTCTATCTTGCTTACGCCGAGCAGGTTGGCTTGCGTAAGGTGAAGGGCCTTCTCATGTGGCACATTGACGTGGAAATCGCAGATCTCTCGCGCTACGAACCACTGGCCGAGCGCATCCGCGAGCGGGTAGGTTTTACGCTTCGCAACATTGACCCGAGGCACTACGCTGCCGAGCTTGATCGCATCAAGCGCGTCTATAACGACGCCTGGAGCCGCAACTGGGGCTTCGTACCGATGACCGACCGCGAGTTCGAGCATTTTGCCCGGGAGATCAAACCCCTCGTCCAGCCCGCCTGTGCCCAGATCGCCGAAAAGGATGGCGAGCCCATCGGCTTCTGCCTCTCGCTGCCCGACATCAACAGGATTCTGGCGCGCATGAACGGTCGGCTTTTCCCGACCGGCCTCTTCAAGCTCATGTGTGGCCTGAGGAAGCTGACCGCGCTGCGCACCATCACCCTCGGCACCCGTACGGCCTACCGCAACCGCGGGATCGAGAGCGTCTTCCTCGTCGAGATCGTCCGCCGTACCGTCGCGGCCGGCTACCGAACGTCCGAGATGGGCTGGACCCTCGAAGACAACGCCCTCATCAACAAGCCGCTCGAGCAGATGGGCGGCCGTCTCTTGAAGCGCTACCGCATCGTCGAAATGCCGCTGTAGCGAGCGTCCGGGACTTGGTCCGGTTGCACTTCTTTCTGGTCGAAAAATGTGCTTGACAACAACGCCGTCGGTGCGGGAAAAGTTATAGCAGTAAGTCACTGCTATGCCGAGAGTGGGTGGCAACCCGCTCTTTTGTTTTCTCAAGGCATAAAGGAAGGACCGTATGAGCAGCGAGCTGCTCCGAGTACTGGAGTACATCGAGCGCGAGAAGGGCATTCCTCGCGAGACGATTATCGCCGCCGTGGAGTCGTCCCTCATCACCGCCTCGAAGAAGAGCCTCGGGACGAGCCACGACCTGAGCGTCACCATTGATCCCAACACGGCCGAAATCAAGGTCTTCGCCAACCTGCGGGTGGTCGAGTCCGACCCGGACGAGCTCGAAGAAATCAGCCTTGCCGAGGCGCGTGACCAGGACCCGACCGTCAAGGTCGGCGACGTCATGCAGACGGAGGTCATCGCCGAGGATTTCGGCCGCATCGCCGCGCAGACCGCTCGCCAGGTCATCATCCAGAAGCTGCGCGAGGCCGAGAAGGACCTCATTCTTGGCGAGTTTGCCGGCAAGATCGGCACCCTCGCCACCGGGATCGTCCGCCGCTACAGCCACGGCAACCTCATCGTCGAGATCGGGCGTGCCGAGGCGATCCTGCCGCCCCGAGAGCAAGTCTACGGCGAGCGCTACCCGATCGGCAGCCGTATCAGCGGCGTCATTGTTGACGCGCGCGAGGGCCCGCGCGGGCCCGAGATCATCATGTCACGCACGACGACCGATCTCATCGTCAAGCTCTTCGAGCTCGAGATCCCGGAGATCGCCGAGGGCACGGTCGTCATCAAGAGCATCGCGCGCGAGCCGGGCCACCGCACCAAGGTCGCCGTCATGTCCACCGACGATCGGGTGGATCCGGTCGGCGCGTGCGTCGGTATGCGCGGCTCGCGGGTCAAGAACATCGTGCGTGAGCTCAGCGGCGAGAAGATTGACATCATCCGCTGGCATCCCGACGTGCGCAAGTACATCGAGGAAGCGCTCAGCCCCGCCCACATTAAGGACATCGAAATTGACGAGGCGAAGAAGCGCGTCCGCGTCATCGTTCACGAAGACCAGCTCTCGCTCGCCATCGGCAAGCGCGGCCAGAACGCCCGCCTCACCTCGAAACTCACCGGCTGGCACGTCGACATCGCCAGCATCGAGCAGATCGAGGCCGAGAAGGCGGCCCTCATCAGCGAGGAAGTCATCGAGGTCTACGAGGAGGTCGAGGCCGGCGCCGAAGGGGGAGAGGTTGAGTACGAAACCGTCGAGGTCGAGGTGATCGAGGAAGTCCCCGAAGGCGAGGAACAAGAAGGGGCGGCCGAAGAGGCGACGGCCGACGAGACCGCCGAAACCGAGCCCGCGGGTGTTCCCGACGAAGCGCTTCCCGAAGACGCGGCGACGCCAAAGACCTCGGAGACGGAAAGTGCCGAAGCGCCCGAGGAAGGCGCCGACGACACCGAAAAACAGGAGCCCATGCCCGGCCCGAGTCCGAAGGAAGGGGGAAGCGCCGTTGAGTAAGCGCACGGCCACAACGGTTGCCAAGAGCCTCGGCATTACGCCGGCCGAGTTCATCGAGCATGCGCACCAACTCGGCCACGAGATCAAGTCCGCCACAGTGGCGTTGCCCGAGAAGCTCGTCAACGAGCTGAGCGTCAAAGTGGCGATGAAGCTTGCCGGTGTGCCCGTCGGCGCCAAGATCATCCGTGTCCCCAAGAAGGGAAAAATCTCGGTCAAGAAAAAGCCGGCCAAGAAGAAGGTGGTCAAGAAAGAGCCGGTTAAAAAGAAGGTGGCCAAGAAAGAGCCGGTCAAGAAGAAGCCGGTCAAAAAAGTCGCCAAGAAAAGAACCGTTAAGAAGAAAGTCGCCGAAGAGCCTGCCGTGGCGATCGAGGCCCCCGTCGAAGAGGTCGCGGCTGCCCCGGTCGAGCCGCCCGTCGAGGCTCCGGCCGAACCGTCCGCCGATGCGGCCGTCGAGGCGCCAGCCGTGCGCGAAGACGGCCTTGGCCCGGGCGGCGAAGCGGTCGTCGTCAAGTGGCCGGAAAAACCAGCGGCAGTGCCGCCGCCACCGAAACCCGCCGTCGCCAAGGAGCAGCTCGAGTCGCTGGCCGCCAAGCTGGGTGGCGCGCCCGTGCCGTCCACGGCGCCGCCCGAAGCCGTTCCGAAAAAGAAAGTCCTCAGGAAAATTATTCGGAAGGTCGTGCGTCGGCGGCCGATTCCGCCGCGTCCGGCCGTGCCAGCCGTCGAGCGGCCCAGGCCAAAGGCGCCGCCCCAAAAAGTCGAGCCGGAGGTCACCCACGTCAAGATCGAGAAACTGCCGACCGTTGCCGCGCTGGCGCGCATGTTCCACAAGAGCCTGGACGCCGTGCGCCACGTCTTGGACGACCTCGGGGTTGATGCCCGGCCCGAAGCGGAACTCGACGAGGATGCCGTGCTCATCCTCGGTCACGAGATGGGCATCGAGATCGAACTCGCCCTCCCTGAGCCCGAGCCCGAGCAGCTTGAGCCGCGCCCGCCCGTCGTCACGGTTATGGGGCACGTGGACCACGGCAAGACCTCGATCCTCGACGCCATCCGCGACACTCAGGTCGCCAGTGGCGAGTCGGGCGGCATCACGCAGCACATCGGCGCCTCGAAAATCGTTTTTAAAGACCAGGTCATCACGTTCATTGACACGCCGGGCCACGAAGCCTTTACGGCGATGCGCCGCCGCGGGGCGACGACGACCGATCTCGTCGTTCTCGTCGTGGCGGCCGACGACGGCGTCATGCCCCAGACGATCGAGGCCATCAATCACGCCCGCGCCGCCGGCGTGCCGATCCTTGTGGCGGTCAACAAGTCGGACCTGCCGACGGCTGATTTCGAGCGCATCAAGCGCCAGCTCGCCGAACAGGAACTGGCCCCGGAAGATTGGGGCGGCCAGACGATCGTGTGCCGTGTCTCGGCGCTCACGAAGGAAGGGCTCGACCACCTGCTCGAGATGATCCTGCTCCAGGCCGAGATGCTCGAGCTGCGCGCCAACCCGCTGCGCCGCGCCGAAGGCACGGTCATCGAGTCGAAGCTCGACCCGGGTCGTGGCGCCGTCGCCTCCGTGATCGTGCGGAACGGCACCCTCAGGGTCGGTGACTTCCTCGCCAGCGGCGAGTGTTTCGGCAAGGTGAAAGCGCTCGTGGACGACCGGGGCGCCTTGGTCGAAGAGGCGCCGCCCTCGTTCCCCGTCGAGGTGCTCGGCCTCGATAGTTGCCCGGTCGCCGGCGCCGCCTTCCGGGTGTTCAAGAACGAAAAGCAGGCGCGGCGGGCCGCCGAAGCCGTCACGACCGCCAAACCCGTCGCGGTGGCGGAACGACTCGTGCCGACCACGCTCGAGGAGCTCTTCGGCATGCAGGCCGCCGCCGAGAAAAAGGAATTGAAGGCGATCATCAAGGCCGACGTCCAGGGCTCGGTCGAGGCGCTCGCCAAAAACCTCGAAGCCCTCGCCACCGACAAGGTCGGCTTCGCCGTCGTGCATGCGAGCGTCGGCGACGTGAACGTCTCCGACGCCATGCTCGCCTCGGCTTCCGAGGCCTCGATCATCGCGTTTCGCGTCAGGGCGGACACCGACGCCGAAGAAGCGGCCAAGCGTGACGGCGTTCCGGTTCTCTTCTTCGAGGTCATCTACAAGGCCATCGAAGAGATCCGCGCAAGCATGGAGAGCCTGCTCGAACCCGAGCTTCATGAGGTCGAGATCGGCTCGGCCGAAGTGCGCCAGGTCTTCGAGTCTTCCTCGTTCGGCATGATCGCCGGATGTTACGTGCGCGAGGGCCTCGTGCAGCGCGGCGCCAAGGCAAAGCTCTTCCGCAACGACGAGGAGCTCTGGTCGGGCGACCTCGGCTCGCTGCGGCGGTTCAAGGACGAAGTGCGCGAGGTGCAGTCGGGCTACGAGTGCGGCGTCCGCCTCGAAGGGTGGAGCGACATCGAGGTCGGCGACACGATCCGTTTCTTCAAACACGAAAAAGTCGCCCAGACGTTGTAGGCGCCGCGAAACCATGATTGTTGGCCTGCTCGAATTGGATGTGCGTTTGCCCGAAGCCCAGAGCCTCAAGGCCAAGCGCATGGTCATCCGCAGCCTGCGCGATCGCATTCGCAACAAGTTCAACGTCTCGGTCGCCGAAGTGGACGGCGGCGACGCATGCCAGCGCGGCGTCATCGGCATCGCCCACGTCAGCAACGAACAACAGTTCTCGAACCAGGTGCTCTCGAAAATCGTCAACCTCGTCGAAAATGAACGCGCCATCGAGGTGGTGGACTACCGCCTCACGTTTGTCTAGGCCATGGCTTCCCTTCGTCTGCACAAGGTCAACGAGCTCTTCAAGCGCGAGATCAGCCGGATCCTCCAGCGCGATCTCGCCAACCCGAGGATCGGGTTCACGACCGTGACTCACGTCGAGGTCTCGGCCGATCTGGCGCATGCAGCCGTGCGCGTCAGCGTCATGGGCGACGAGCAGCAGCGGCAAACGACCGTCGCCGAGCTCAACAAGGCGGCCGGTTTCATCCAGCACCTTCTCGGCCGGCGCGTCACCATCCGCACGATGCCGCACATCCAGTTTAAGCTTGACCGCAGCCTCGACGCCGTCTTTCGCGTCGAGAAGGTGCTCAACGAGCTCCGCGAGGACGCCGAGGGGCCGGCGGACACATCCACGAGCAATGAGGACGAGTCAAACGCATGACGCCGCTTCCATGTAAAGAGCCGACCGACACCGCCGCACTGCTCGATGAGATCATCGCCGCGCTCGATCGGGGCCGGCGCTACCTCATCCTGACCCACGAAGAGCCCGACCTCGATGGCGTCGGCGCGCAGCTCGCCCTGAACGAAGTGTTGCGCGCACGCGGCAAGCAGGTGTCACTCTGGTCGCCCTCGCCGATCCCCGGGCAGTACGGCTTTATGCCCGGCATCGAGCACGTCTCGACCGACTACCCGGCCGGCGTCGGCTTCGACGTCGCCGTCGCGCTCGACACAGCGGCGCTCAGTCGGCTGGGTGATGCACCGCCGTTGACGGCTGCCGACGTCCCGGTGCTCGTCAACATTGACCATCACGAGTCGAACGAGTGCTTCGGCACGCTCAACTGGGTCAATCCGGCCGCCTCGTCCGTCGGCGAGATGCTTTATGGGCTTTTTGAGCGATGGGGCGTGACGCTCAGCCGCGAGATCGCCGTCTGCCTCTACGCCTCGATCGTGACGGATACCGGCGGGTTCAGCTTCTCGAACACGACCCCGCGCGCGCTCCAGGTCGCCGCCGCACTCGTCGAGCACGGCGCCGATCCGTTCACCCTGTGGCAGCAGATCTCCGGCGCCTTCTCGCTTCGGCGGCACCTCCTTCTCGGCCGTGCCCTCGGCACGCTTCGCCTGTGGCGGAACGATACGGTCGCCACGATGCGCCTGACCCAGGAAATGCTTGGCGAGACCCACGCACAAATGGACGAGACGGAACATTTCGTCCAGTACCCGCGCACGCTGCGCGGCGTGCACGCTGCGGCCCTTTTCCGCGAGCAACCCGACCGGCGCCGTGTGCGCGTCAGTCTGCGCTCGAACGTCCCGGCCGTCCACGTCGGGCAGATCGCGGCTCGCTTCGGCGGCGGTGGCCACGCGAGCGCCGCCGGCTGCACGCTCGAAGGCCCCCTCGACGACGTCGAGCGCACCGTCGTGGCTGCCATCGGAGAAGTGTTGGAGGCGGCACAATGAAACACCTCAACGGCTTCCTTGTCGTGGACAAGCCGGCCGGGATCACCTCGCACGACGTGGTGGACCGCGCGCGTCGCATCTTGGGCATTCGCAAGATCGGTCACCTCGGCACGCTCGACCCCCTTGGCGTCGGCGTCCTTGTGCTCGCCGTCGGCCAGGCCACCAAGGCGGTCCGCTACTTCGTGGAGGACGAGAAGGAATACACGACCATCGTCCGCCTCGGCGTCATCACCGACACGCAGGACCTCGACGGCACTGTGATCGAGGAACGCCCCGTCGCGGTCACCGTCGAGGCGTTTGAGCAGGCGCTTGAGCGCTTCCGGGGCGACATCGAGCAGATCCCGCCGATGGTCTCCGCCAAGAAAGTCGGCGGCAAGCGGCTCTACAAGCTCCACCGGCAAGGGATCGAAATCGAACGCAAGCCGAAGCCGGTGCACATCTTCGAGATTGACCTGCGCGACTTTTCGCCGCCCGAGGCCACCTTTCACGTCCGGTGTTCGAAAGGCACGTACATCCGCACGCTGTGCGCCGACATCGGCGAGGCGCTTGGCTGCGGCGGCGCGATGGCTTGGCTTCGGCGCACGCGGTCAGGCTTCTTCTCGATCGAGCAGGCCGTCACGCTCGAGGCGCTTGAGGCCATGAGCTTGGACGATATTTACCGTGTGCTGATGCCGACCGAGCGGGCGATCCGGAAACGAGGAGTACGGCCCTAAATGGAAGTGATCCGCCACTTGCGCGCCATGGCGCCGTTGGAAGAGCCGGTCGTCGCGACGATCGGCACCTTCGACGGTGTCCACGTTGGGCACCAGGCTATCCTCAGGCGCGTGGTGGAACTCGCACGGGCGCGCCGGGCCCGAAGCGTTGCCGTGACCTTCGACCCGCACCCGCGCGAAGTTCTGGGGCGGCACGAGGAAGGCCTTTTGCTGACGAGCATGGCGCACAAGCTCCAACTCATCGAGGCGCTCGGCCTTGACGTGTGCGTCATCGTGCAGTTCGACCGCACGTTTGCCCGGATCGAGGCCAGGGCGTTTGTCGAGGACCTCCTCGTCGCCAAGTTTCGCCTCCAGGCCGTGGTGGTTGGTGCCACAAATCGCTTCGGAAAAAATGCTTCCGGTGACGCGCCCTTTATGCAACAATGCGGGCGCGAACTTGGGTTCGACGTTGACATTGTCGAGCCCGTCCGCGTTGACGGCGTCGTGGTCAACAGCACGGTCATACGCACGCTCGTCCAGGGTGGCGACCTCGAGCAGGCGGCCGCATTCCTTGGCCGACCTTTTTCGTTGCTCGGGACCGTGGTGCATGGCGCGACGCGTGGGCGCCGGATCGGTTATCCGACCGCGAACATGGACCTCTACAACGAGGTCGTACCGCCCAGCGGCGTCTATGCCGTTCGCGTTCGGCTCGCCGACCGGACCCGGGGCGGCGTTCTGAACATCGGGTTCCGCCCGACGTTCGAGGACCCGGACGAGGTTTCGCGAGCCATCGAGGTCCACGTCTTTGATCTCGACGAGGAATTGTATGGCCGTGAGATCGAAGTGATCTTTGTCAAAAAGCTTCGCGAGGAGCTGCGGTTCGAAAGCGCAGCGCGGCTGCGCGAGCAGGTCCAGCGCGACGAGGCGGCGGCCCGACAACTGCTCGCGCTCTGAGCGCGAGCGGCCCGCGCGCCGCACGGAACCTCAGACGACGGCTGACGATTCGCCGACGTCCGAGAACCAGCCGGTTCGCCCGTGGTCTGAGGGGATCATGAAGCACACTCCAAAAGGAGGGAAGAACAGTGCTCAACAAGGCGAGAAAAGCGGAGATCATGAGGGCCTACGGCCTTCATGGTCGTGACAGCGGCTCATCGGACGTGCAGATCGCACTCCTGACCGAGCGCATCAACGACATTACGGAACATCTGAAAATTCACGGGAAAGATCACCACAGCCGGCGCGGCTTGCTCAAGCTGGTTGGGCGACGGCGCCGGTTACTCGATTACCTGCGAGAGACCGACCCGGAGCGCTACCAGGCCCTGATCAAGCGGCTCAGTTTGCGCAAGTAGCCACACGCCGAGCCGGCTCACCGACCAACGATGGATCAAGGAGAATCTGAATTGGACGCAACAGCACAAAGAATCAGTGTGCCCGTCGGCTCCAAAGAGCTCATCATTGAAACGGGCAAAATGGGCCGACAGGCCAACGGCGCCGTCACCGTGCAGTGCGGCGAAACGATTGTCTTCGCCGCCGCCACCATGGCGGAACCGCGCGTCGGGGGCGGGGACTTCTTCCCCCTGACCGTGGACTACCGAGAAATCACCAGCGCCGCCGGACGGTTTCCCGGCGGCTACATCAAGCGCGAAGGCCGTCCCACCGAGAAGGAAATCCTCACCTGCCGGCTCACCGACCGGCCGCTCCGGCCGCTCTTCCCCGAGGGCTTCTTCAACGAGGTGCAGACGATCATTCACGTCATCAGCGCCGACGACAAGAACGACCCCGACGTGCTCGCCATGGTGGGCGCGTCGGCGGCGCTCGCCGTTTCGGATATTCCCTTCGACGGGCCCATTGCGGGCGTGCGCGTCGGGCTCCACAACGGTGAACTCGTCGTCAACCCGGACATCGCCGCTGTGGACGAGCTTGAGCTCGAAATGGTCATGGCCGGCACGGCCGACGCGGTAACGATGGTCGAGGGCGGCGCGGACTTCGTCAGCGAGGCGAAGCTGCTCGAAGCAATTGCGTTTGGCCACGCAGAGATTCGCAAGATCGTCGCCGCCATCGAGGAGCTCCGCAGCACCGCCGGCAAGCCGAAGATCGAGCCGGAGCTGGTGACCGTTTCCGACGAGCTCATGGAGAAGGTCCAGGGCATCATGGTGCCCGATCTCCTTGACCGGCTGACGATCAAGCAGAAGCAGACCCGCAACGAAGCGCTCCACGAGCTGCACGAGAAAGTGCGGACCGAGCTTATCCCAGAGCTGTCCGAGGGTCAGCCGCCGCCGGCAGACGCCCCAACACCGCTCCAGGTCAAGCTCGCGATCAAACAGGTGGAGAAACGACTGCTGCGCCGGCTGGTCCTCGAGCAGGGCAAGCGCATTGACGGCCGCGGCCT
>Ga0180431_10001165_pt1 | contig 36857 bp, 39 predicted proteins | sample SS_ome_11_FD_132459 | JGI IMG/M metagenome (GOLD analysis project Ga0180431, IMG submission 132459) | Hypersaline lake sediment archaeal communities from the Salton Sea, California, USA - SS_1_MS_1 metaG | ecosystem: Environmental > Aquatic > Non-marine Saline and Alkaline > Hypersaline >... | reverse complement strand
TCGCACTCCCAACCTTTTGAGCTCATCAAAAGATATTGTGGATATATGTTCTTTATGAATTTCTCCACTTTTCATCATTCCGACAAAGGAACCCTCATTTAAAACCTTTATAAGAATTTCCAAATATGTTTTTTTAGCTTTTTTGGCCTCTTTTGGAAAAGAGAATCCCCAATTTTTGCAAAATTTTTGAAATACATCATGGTAGTTTATGTTTTTTAAAAAAGCATATTCCCCGTCACCGAGTCTTGATATATCAAGAGGAATGAAGTTATCAATATGGTATTGAATTATATCAACCATTTCGTTATCTGAGTGTAGAATGCAAAGGTTTTCATCCATTTATTTAAAGCGAGATGAAAAATTGTTGAATTAAGACAGAACTATGCACAGGATTCAACTAATCTCACTTTATAATTTTTCGAATAATTTCAAAAAGTCCATCTCCTTTTTCATTCACCTCGATGCCAGTGTCTTCTTCTCCCACATCTTCCAAAAAGTGGCGAAGCTTTGGGTGAGTGACGAGCGAAATAACTCGAATTCCAAGGGCCCACCCAATCATTTGAGAGTGGCCTGCAGTGGCAAAAAGGGTGTGAATCCTCAAATAATTCTTCATGATGGCATCTTGGTTGGAAGAGGCGTTGGACCAAGTTGGAACACCTTTTCCGCCAGGTTTGGATCGGACAAAAGATGCAAACCCTGAAGATCCATCATGGGAAAGGATCACCACGGGTTTCTTCATCACATCTTTGACATGCTTCAGTGTTTTCCAAAGGGCTTCGTAGAATGCCTTTCGACCAATCTTAAAGAAGCGTCGATGGGGCCTGTCGTCCTTTACCTCAAAGGCGTAGTAGGTTGGCTTCAGACTAAGGTGGTCATAGGTTAGTTTAATGTGTTTTGCATACCAAATGGTGGGGCACATTTCGAGGGTGACCTTTGATGTCAAGGAAGGGTCATCAATAAAGTCTGTTAAGGCTCGAATGTCCCCCGTGTGTCGCATGGAAAAGTGGGTGGCCTTTTGAAGGACGAGGGAGAGGTGGGACCTCAACAAATCTTCTCGCCAAGGTTCTTCAAAATCAGAATCATGCCGAGGCATGGTCACCTTTTGACCAAAGAATAAATTCCACCCAATAGACACCACATAGATCTTCGCTTCAATGGCCTTCAGGGTCTCTAAGGGACATACCCACTGCCACCCCGAAACTTTGTTGGGCACCGAGTCTGGTAAGATGAGACCCCCTGGCCCCACGACAATGGCGTCGTAGGAATTGTAAACCTCGAGAGGAATGTCTTGGCGAATACACCTTTGGGACCATTCAACCTCCTTATGTTCTTCAAAAATGTGAGAGTTACAGTAGGGAATGATAGATTTATAAATCATAAAGTCTCCCGAGTTTCGCAAACCCCCTCCAGAGGTCACGGAGAGATGAAGAACTTTTAGTGGAGGCATTTTATTGTTATCCTTTTTTTTGGCATTCAAATATCAATTTAAACTCATTTTCGGAGATTGCGTTTATACAAATAGGGTCGCGACTTTAGCTTCAAAGTGCCCTCAGTCGCTTTCCTAATGATTACACAGCACGATTCGATGTTTGTGAAACAGGAAATCCCAAACCTCAAAACCCACATCGAACGACTAATGAAAACAAAAGGAGTGTCATATCTATTACACTTTCGAGGGCATGGTCACGATAACACTGCAATTATTCAATCTTTAATCTGTCGATTTCCAACTCACATTCAGAAAAATCTTCAATCCCTCTTCAGACAAAAAAGAAAATGGGGAGGATGTTTTGGAATTTCTTCTCTAATCTCACATGAAGGGGTTTCTGACTTGGTTAGAAATGGACTTGATTCTTTATGGCGCGGGCCATTGACAAGAGAAGAGAGAATGGGAGTGGAAAGGGTGTTCAGTCTCCTATGCATTGTTTCTGGAAAAGTTCAATGGGGAAACCCTTCCATTCTTGGAGAACTTGGGAGGTACAATCCTAGAGCCGGCACCTATTACTGGAAAGATTACAAAGATGACCTTACAAAAGGAAAACTTCAACCAGTGATGAAGGTGTGGAATGGACGCTAAGCTCACCGTCCATTCCAAACCTTTATGATTGGGTAGCAACTGTTGAAAAAATTATGGAAGCTGAAAAGGATTTTGTTTCTGTATTTTATTCACCAACACGTCAAGAAAGAAAATGAAATCTCTGGATTCGTATGGATCTCTGTGAGTTCAGTGACACACCATATAAATTTGTGAATGTGAATAAATGGAAAATCTAATTATATCTTCAAGTCATCCCCGTTTGTCAGATGTTTTGAGTTTAGTAAACAAACAAGAATCATTTTTAAGAGATTTTGTTCTTTCAATTTCACTGGATATCTCTCCGCAAACATTTGATGCTTTGCTTGGAAGTGTTGCACAATTAAATTCGATTAAACGCTTATTTGAAGATGACACATTATCTGTCATATTTCACAATCAAAAAGACAATAGTTTTTGGATTCGAAAGGCGGATCTTCCTCAAAGTTTTGAAGAACTATCTCTAGAAATGATCTGTAAAAGTATCACAGATCGCGGCAAGAAAATAAAGAAAATGCCAAAGGCGCCAAAGCCCCTTGCTCTTTTTTTCCCACAATACCATCCGATTCCCCAAAACGATTATTTTTGGGGAGAGGGATTCACTGAATGGACTCTTTTAAAGCCATGCACAATTAAAGGTATTCGAAAACCTTTATCTTGGGAAGAAGGCGGCCTTGGTTATTACCACCTTTTAGATTATGAAGTGCGAAAGCGCCAAGCAGAAATTGCCAAACGGGCAGGGGTTTATGGCTTTGTGTATTATCATTATTGGTTCACGGGAGAAGGTGCTCCAGCCGATCATAAGGTGATGTATAAGCCTCTTGAAAAAATGTTGGAGGATGGCCAACCAGACCTGCCATTTGCCATTTCATGGGCAAATGAGGTTTGGGAGGTACGCTGGGATAAAAAACCCGCACATCCAGTTAAAATATCTCAAACCTATGGAAACCCGAAGGAGTGGGAGGAACACTTTTATTTTTTATTAAAATTCTTTAGACATCCAAAGTATATTTGTGTCGATGGAAAACCGATGATTATAATCTACCGGCCTGGTCACATGAAATCGATGTTTCAGCCAATGATGGCTTTGTGGAAACATCTTGCAGTGGAGAATGGGTTAAAAGGTCTTCATCTTATCACAACCCACGGATATCACTATAGATGTGATCGTCAATTTGAGATTGAAAATCCAGAACTTGTCGATGCAACCTTTCATTTCTGGCCTTCAACCCTTAGGTATGAAAAAAGTTTTATAGGCTTAGCAGGGTCAGTCTCTGATATCACGTTCACGCCTGTAAAGAAACAGTATTGGGGGACATACACGGGGTTTGACAAACGGCCAAGGCAGGCTTCATTTCGACCTGAGCTTATATCCCCAAAAAAATTTCAAATGAGTCTTCAAAAGACTTTCAAAGAAATGGCAAACTCAGATAGTGATGAAAAGGAGAATTTTTTATTCATCACCTCTTGGAATGAATGGAATGAACAGTGTCTCTTAGAACCCGACTCGACGCTCGGATTTGCGTACTGTGATGCACTCTTTTGTGAATTGTCTAAATATGGGTCCAGTGTTTAGATGCATAGAATAAATGGAAACATTTAAAAACATTCATTTGGGAAAGGACATTTACGTGATTGGGTCTGGAAAGTCTGTAGATTTTTTTCCACTTTCTTTTTTTGATGGAAAGGTTACCATTGGAGTCAATCAAGTCTTTAAAAAGATTGTTCCGACCTATTTGGTGAGAAAGGAACATAAACTCTTAGCAGACATACTAAAGCTTAATTTAGACACAATTCATTTTGTTTCTCGGGGGGAGGCAGGCTCCCATGGGGATGCCAACAAAGAATTTGTTGAAAAGGGAAAGTTTGAAAATGTCGTTGTCTTTGATCACGAACTTAACATTTGTGATGTTCGACGCCTCCCTCCACGTGACGACCAACTAATTGTTTCTTACTCAACAATCACGAGTGCTATTCATCTTGCTGCCCACATGGGCGCGAAAAACATCATTCTCCTTGGGCATGACTCTGGCACTTTAGACGGCAAATGCAATTTTGAAGGGTATCATACTGAAAAAACAATGGGATTTTATTGGAAAGAAAAACATGAGTATGAAAAATGGCTTCGTGTAATTGATAAAGGCACAATTCGTTTGAAACATCTTTTATACGAACGTTATGGATGCAATGTTGTGTCTCTGAACCCCTTTATCAACTTTGGTCTTGAGGGTCATGTCTATAAAAGATAGAATAGAATTGGAGGAGCACGGGAGATTCGGAATAGAATTCATTCTTTAAGTTTCTTTCGTTTTTTTGGCTTTGGTTTATCATCTTGAGTATCTGCAAAAGCCTTTTTCCAAGAGACAATGACTCCAATCTTCATCCCCTTCCAGAGCTTCGAGTAGCGTTCCTTTCGAAGCTTTACGTACTTTGGGTGGTGAGACTGAAACACGAGGGCGTTGGCGTTTTGAGATTCCAAGGTGCGGTAGGTTGAGCACCCTCCCTTTGAGTTGGTGGTTTGAGAGAACATGTAGTGGTGGGAGACGACACATGCATGGCCCTGCTCAATTAAGGAAAGGGACACGTGCATGTCTTCGTACTCGGGGCAGGCAGTAAAGTCGAGGTCTCGAAGCATGGTCGAGTGGTAGTAGTAGAGGCCTCCAACCCTCTCATTGAAATAAATTCCAGGTGTATGTGGGCGAATGGTTTGGTTGGCAATGCCACCATGTTTGTATTCGCCAAGAAGGCTAATGAGGTGTTCGAAAAAGGTCCGCACTTCAGATGGCTTTGTTAAGGGAGTGAAGCCGTCGTCTTTCCTCAAGCAAAATCGAAGGTCGTCGTCAATCACAATGTGGAGTGGAAACTCTTGGTAGGTGTCGACAATGTGTTGGCGAATCTGTTCAATCCTCCACTCATTGGGGACGGTGACCAAGTCGAGTGAAGTAGTTCCTTCCCAAGCTTCCTTTTCATTTTCGGGGATCAACACCTTGATGGTATACTCGGCTGCCATGTCCTCTAAGCAAAGGTTCTTGATTGTCCTCCTCGTTGCATGGCGCCCCCTTGTAGGCACAAAGATGTGAACTTTGCTTAGTGAACTCATTCGCTTTGTGGTGGAAGACGCTTTTGTGGTTGTAGATTTCAACCACAAAGTATATTCGATGATTAAATGGTCCATCTCAAGAATTTCTCCAAGACAATTCAAAATATTTAAATGCAAAGGCTCTGAAAAGGGCAATAGGCTACGAGGTTTCGTCTTATGATGATTCTTTTTTGCCTTTTGATTGGGATGATGGTGACTTGGGTTTTGATTCGGACGGAGGAGAACGAGAGGACGCTTCTGAGGGCTTAGATGGTGAAGATTCAGGTGATGATGATGAAAGTGACTTTGGTAAGCGTTTGTAAGAATGTCCTTCCAAGGCAAAATTAATAAAGGGAGACATTGAATGGACTGGAATTCCATAGGTGGCCTTTAGCCACTTTTTCATCACAAGAAGGTCTTCAGAGATCCCACAGATTTGTTCCTTTGTGAATCGAGTTAACCAACTGTCAAGTTTTGAGTTTAGAAATCCACTTTCCATTCCAATGAGGATGATGGACTTTGCACCTCCCTTTGCGCCAAGGTGCATTGCCGAAATTGCATCGGAAACCCCAACGGCCGTTTGGCCCTTTTCAATTGATTCCAAATAAGACTTGGTGAGTTTTGGTGGAAGGTTGGGATGGGAAAACTCTAAGACGTTTTCTGCCAATTCATCTTTTGAATCAAACTCTCGTGTTCCTCCGTTTGAATCAAAATTGGATGGCTCAGTCAAGTCCCCATCTCGATGGGAAGAGAGGAAAAGAATGGTCGAATCCCCAAACTTTACCAAGTCTTTTTCAACATCTTCACGTCGCTTCCTCAAATAAAAGGGAAGAAAGGAAAATCGAGAATGAGCGTTGTGGACACCAATGGCGAGTTTTCCCTTTAAAAAATCTGGATGGATGTGAAAGGACGATGGGCCTGACCCCACCACATAGAGATCCTTTCCCTTAAACATTTAGATACTCTCCATACTTTTTAATTTACCTCTTGACCAAAACGTTTCTCACAACGAGAAGGGAATAAAGAAATATATCAATTCAAAAGTTCATTGAATAAAACTTCTCACAACCAAAAGATGTTTCGATCGACTTTGTTTCTACTCCTAAGTGTTTTCACCTTTACCCAAGGATCTCCAACTTTCTTTACAATCCCTCTTCCCATCGAGAATGAGGCTTTCCTTCACAACCGTCTTGAGGAAATCTCGGATTTGCGCCATCCATCTTACGGCCAATGGATGTCGATGGAGGACGTGAACGCCATTGCTCAACCAACCACTATTCCTCTCCCTCTCCTTTCTTGGATGAAGTCGTGGGAGTTTGCTGGCCTCACCTGCTCTCTTGAGGGTTACTCTCTTACATGCTCAACAAAGACCTATGCCAATGAAATCTTAGCCAACCTTCCTGAAGGTTTTGTGTTTCAGGGATCCCATGCAACCCTTCCGGCCTTTAAGTCACCAGATCGTCAAGTTACTAATACCCCAAACTACTTTGTCTTCCCCCAAACCATTTGGAACTTGTACGGTGTTCCTCCCGAGGCCCATTCCCCAGTCTCCTTAGCACCCGTCGAGTTTCAAAACGATTCAACCTACCTAAACACCGACATGGCCGCCTTTGAAAAGTACACTGGACTTCACATCACCCTTCCAACCCCTGGCCACATTGTGGGTCCCTTTTCCAACAACTCGGCTGACGTCGAGGCCTCCCTTGACATGGACTACGTTGCCGGTGTCGCCCCCAATGTCACCCTTTGGTATTGGACGGCGGAGGGTTGGGTGTTGAGTGCCGTCGAGAAGATGTTGAATGCTTCTGCCCTTCCCCAAGTCATGACTTGGTCTTACGGATGGTCGGAAAATGACCAGTGTGCCATTGTCCACTGTTCCAATACCACTTCCCACGACTTTGTCCGTCTCGCCAACCAACGCTTAATGCTTTTGGCCCTCCGAGGAACGACTGTGGTGGTGGCCTCTGGAGATGCTGGGTCCCCAGGGCGCACCAACGAGAACTGTGACAATTCAGAGTTCCCCTTGAATGCCGTCTTTCCCGGTGCATCTCCCTACGTGTTGTCCGTTGGTGCGACCACCTTGGTGAACGTAACGACCCTCGACTCGTCCTCCCCGACCTATCCTCCCTTTTGCTCGACTGGCCCAAACCCTCAAAACTACACCTGTGTGGGGAATGGTACCCAAGTGATGTGTTCCAATGGAAACGGTGGATGTTTCTGGACGGCCGGTGGTGGGTTTTCCAATGTTTCTGTGACGCCTTCCTACCAACGTCAAGAGGTTTATGACTATCTGATGGATCACAACGTGTCAAAGCCTTGGGGACTCTTTAATGGGTCGGGCCGTGGCTACCCCGACTTGGCGGCCGTGGGTCATTCCTTCTTTGTGATTGCCAATGGGGGCATCATGCCCGTGGATGGAACTTCAGCATCGACCCCTACCGTTGGTGCCCTTATTGCTCGCCTTAATGCCGAACGTGTTGCACGCGGTCAACCCGTTCTTGGATATGTCAATCCGGCCTTCTACCTCGCGGCTCGTGAAGCACCGGGTGCCTTTGTGTCTATTGACCACGGATCGAACAATTGTACTGAGACTGGGTGTTGTCCCTACGGCTACAATGCCCGTGAAGGTGGATGGGACCCCGTGACGGGGAATGGCTATCCCAACTATCCCGTTCTTCGCGATTTTTTGATTGGTCGCTAAATCTTGAAATAAAAATTCACACATTTTTCATTTATTAAAGAGTTTCCCTTTGGGCTTTTACCTTTTCGAGGTTGGCCTGTAAAATTGCTTTTGAGTCTTGAGCACTTTGACGTAAAAAAAGACCAAGCATTCTCAAAGCTAAGATTCCGGCGTTTTTTGCTTTTCCAATTCCGACCGTTGCGACAGGGACTCCGTCTGGCATTTGGACAATCGAGTAAAGAGAATCAGTGCCACCAAGGTGGGCCGTTGGAACGGGGACTCCAATCACGGGGAGGTGAGTCAAGGAGGCCACCATGCCTGGAAGGTGGGCCGCACCCCCTGCACCGGCAATAATAATCTTAATGTCGTTTTCTTCTGCTTCTTTTGCAAATTTGACCATTCCCTCAGGATCTCGATGAGCCGAAATGACTTCTGCAATAACTTTAATCTCGTGCTCTCTTAAGATATCAATCGCGGGGGCCATTGTTGGGAGGTCTGAGGTTGACCCCATAATCACGGCAACCTTTGGTTTGGTCAATCCGATCGTTGTGAGGTGGCCCATCTTTCGGCCCGGCCTTACTTCGGCCTTTCCGTACCAGTGGAGAAAGGCATTGTGGTCCTTTGCCAACGCTTTAGCTTCGTCAAGTGAAACCCCAATTAAGTTTTTCATCGTCACAGATGGAACCTTTAAGTCAGTCAAAGTGAGGCGAAGACCCTGGATCGCTTGAAGATGGATGGCGAATTGAGAGGTTTGGCATACCTCAAGGGTGTAATGGCCCGAGTTGTGGGGTCGAGGTGCGACTTCATTCAAAACCAAAGACCCGTCAGTTAACAAAAACATTTCAACCCCAAAGACACCTCGACATGGATCAGGCAAACTTTGGACTGTGCGAAGGGCTAAATCCAAAGCCAACCGTTCAACAGTCAGAGAGACTTTGGCGGGAGCCTTTACCAATACACAAATTCCATCTTCTTGAACGGTTTCTACGAGGGGAAATGTTTTTATCTGACCCTCTGTCACCCCAACCATAACGGCCAACTCTTTTTCAATGTTAAGCTTAGGTTCCACCATAACTTTGACATCACTCTCGTGCTCCTCCACTCCTCTTTCAGGTGCAATTCCGTGGGTTTGCTTTCCCTTCGGGAAAATGAAGCCAAAATCTCCAAAGGGCTCACCAAGTGAAACTCCTTTCCCGTCATAACCACCAACTCGTCGCTTAAAGACAAAGGGTGTTGGGTCGTCACCGTCGTATTTCAGGGTTGGAATAGTTGGGATGTCCTTTTCTTTAAAATAATCCTTTTGGATTTGCTTATCCTTAATGAGTTCAAGAATTTCTGGAGAGGGGTGAACTTTCTTACCCATCTCTTCCAAAACCTTTAGGCCTTCAATCGAAACATTTTCCAAGTCAACCGTGATGATGTCACATTCGGACCCAAAGGCGACCACGTCATCTTTTGAAAGGAAGGATCCCACTGTTTGAAGTCCACCAACTTGGGATGCCGGACATCCTGGGGTGGGATCCAAAACTCGGATTGGGTAGAGACCCATTCGATGGCCGTCAAGAATCATCATGCGGGCCAATTGACCACCTCCAAGAATTCCTATGCTCATTTTTCAATAGGAGAAAAATGAATGTGGTTCATTCAACCCCATTCACAAAACAATTTATCTACACCATTTAAATGTTACAAGTGTTCTTAAATGCATGGGCCAGTGCCGACCAGGGGGTCGATGCAAAGATTCGTTTCATTATGGGTCGCAATTGTAGGGATGAAGTAAAGGCCTTCTTAGAATCTCTCGGCCTTCCTTCATCAGTGAGAGACGTAGTAACCTTTCAAAAGGCCTTTTACCTTTCTGACCATTCACCCTCTGCCTTGGAGCTGAGCGAAGACGAAGAGTTTGTTATGCGCGATGCGGCCGTCCGCCTGTGTGCCACTGTTCGATCAGAGTCCTCAAGTGAAATGGCCCAAAAAGAAGCCATCCTCGCCTACTCGGCCGCCGTCGCTGAAGCCATGTCCATGGGTGATGGTGCCGTGAAGGGTGTCGTCCTTCAGTTCCTTCAAGCCCTCAGGGATGAAATGAATGCCCAATTAGAAGCAGACCCATCAGTAAGAGATGAATGCATTGCAGCAATTCGCGCCACCTTAGCATCATGGACCCAACGCCTTTCGGCATGTGGAATGACCATGGAGGAAGCCGAGGAATTAGCAATTTCGACCTAAGACCATTCATATGAAATGTAAATAAATCTGTATATAAAACAAAAATGTCTGGAACTCAGAGCCGTTCGTCCACTCTTGCTCTCCTCGGGTCTGTCCTTTGGACCCTTTTGACTGAAGACGATGGCGAGTGTTACCCTCGCTGGATTCAAACCGGTGACTCCCTCCGCCTTGCCCTCGCCATGACGGCTGCCGGACCCATTTGGGCCGACACTGAGCCCGTGGAGGAGCTCGCTTACACCTCCCGCTTTAATGCTTCTCACACCACTGACCTCACCACTGCCGTGGGTGACCGTCCTTGTGGTTCTAAGTGGATGAGTGACAATTAGAAATTTTTATCACAATTGTGTTCACAATGGGATGTTACTTGTCATCAAGTGTTAAGCCTCAAGATCTTGAAGTAGCTGATCGTGCTTACAGTAAACGTGCCTTCTGGGAAAAGAATTCTATAATTGGTGGGTGTATTCCGGTTTCCAACGACGGCTACCGTCTAAAGGAAGCAAGGGCCATTGTGTTGTCTTCAAGTGACGTCAATACAATGCTGTATGAAGGCACTACTGGTGATTTACACTGGCAATGCGATCGACTCACAAAGAGTGTCCAATTTGACAAAATCACCGAGTTTTTATATAAGCGTTCCCTTAAACTTGGTATTCTTAAACCACCTAAACCCGGCTATCACTTCCAGCTGGAGGGGTGGGGGGACAGGGCTCACGACAACCCCTTCACGATGGGTGACAGTGAACCTGACGAATCAAACTGTGCGTGGCTTACACAGAAGGGAGGATTCCTCCCCGACTTTGCATTTTTTAAGGCCTTTTCCTTTTCTCGTCTCGTAGAAGTCCCAGACTCTTGGTGGGAAAAACACGACTATGTTACTGAACATGATCTTCGAAAAGAAAATTCCATGTCTTTCCTTGACATTTATGATGCAAGGTGTCAAGTGGCTCATTTCCGTTTTTGGCAAAGAGATCGTTTAAACATGTTGGATCCTACCACCAATATGAGGGAAGAAATCCCTTACACCGTAACGACAGACTCTCAGGTGAAAAAAATACAAAAATTGTATGCTCGGCAGAACATTCCTCCCGGACGTATACGTATTGTATTGCCACCTCCCTTGACTTAAAATAATATTCACACATCACTTGGTTAACATTGCTTATCCATACTTTGCATGGTTTTTCACATTTGACTTCTTCCCTTCTATCCACGCCTCCAAGCTTTCAACATGGCTCACCTCGAAACTATGCCAAGCATCACTCCATCAGAGTTTCACCAAGCCCTTTGCATTCTCAAAGCACTCGGGTTTGACGAAGACCCCGAAGAAGTCCTTGATTTTTTTCAGAAAGAGGCTCACGTTGCTCAAGGCCATGAGCTTGACACTGATGAAGAAACCAACAAGGTGAAGGAAGTCATGAAGCTCACTGACGAAATGATAAAGGCACAGAAGAAATAAATTTGTATCACAATACATCCTCCCAGACTACATGCCCCATCATACAATGCATCTTATTAACGGCTTTTTTTGTCTTAACCTTTACCTGAAGAAGGATAGTCTTTCAAAGAGAGTCTAAGACTTTTCATTTTGTGTGATGCCCTAAATCAAAAAAAAACACTATTATATTTTATTCGTCCGTGTGCGTATATGTCAACCCTCCTACGATAAAATTTGGCGAACCACCCGTCGTTTTCGCATTCGTCGAGTGGTTTCCTCCTGAAGTCGACGTTCATCGGCGGACATGCGAGTCGTCTTTGCATGTTTTGTAAAGACGGCTTGAGGGTTCCAAGGTTCCTTTGAAAGGTTGGGCCATACTAAGTTCATCTTTTGCCAGTAGGAGTACTTCCACGCAATGTAGGCAAAGGAGATTTGATCGCGCTTCGATTGGCGCAAATACTCTCTCCACCATAAGTGACACATGTGAAACACTGACACGTTGTGGACACGGGCTAAGCCATTGTTTTCGGCAAGGCCTCCATTGGCAGGCATGCCTGCTCGCCGATAGGCTTCAGCTTGACGTCTCAACTTTTGTGGGTTTCCCTTTCCAACTCGAATGCACTTTTCCACTTCTCGGTAGACACAGGACCGCACCCGGTGTTTATGAACACCCCACTCTTTATCCTTCAAAAAGTGCCGAATGAGTTTTGACACGGGCCGGTGAATCCTCATGTTGTTGTCCATGTAGAAGGACGCCGTGAATCCAGAGAGAAACTCTGAAGGGCACAACTTTGGAAAGCGGGACATGAACTGGGGTGGGTCAGGGCAAGTGGGTTGGTGGGCAAAGAGGTTGAAGATGTAGACGACGGTCCATCCTTCTTTTTGCCTTGGCCAAGGATTGTCGGTAAAGTAGATGGCTTCCGAGGCTTCATCCACAAACTTTTCAATGGGATGGCAAATGGCACCTCGATAGCCATACACGATGGAGTAGATGCAAAACTTCTTTAATGGTGACCGGTTTGACACCACATGCTTCCACTTCCATCGACGAAATTCAGAGGTGATGAAAGTATTTGGGTCAAGAGTGCGATCACATGGAAAACCTAATGAAGTCTCTTTGTCTTCCTCCACTTCAATCTTTTCGCTTGGCGGCATCTCCTCTTCATCACTGTCATCCCCAAACTCCACCTCTTCCGGTTCCGAGTCATCATCCGAAGAGAGGGTCACACCCTTAAGTGGATCGTCTTTCGTACAATCTTTCACATCATCTTCTTTTACGTTTTCATCTTTAGTACAATCTTCAATATCATCAACCTTGGATTCATCTTTAGCAGTATCTTTAGTACAATCTTCAATATCATCAAGCTTAGATTCATCTTTAGCACTATCTTTAGCATCATCAAGCTTAGATTCATTTTTAGAAGTATCTTTTGTATCATCAGCACTATCTTGAGACACCACTGTGAGATCCACTGGCCAAGCATCTGTTGCCTTCCAAACCTTTTTGGTCCAAAAGGTGCGTTTGTCAATTGACCAAGATCCACCGGCCCATCCCTTTAGGGTTAAAGGAGGAACCTTATCAAACCCCTGAGGGTCAAAGACTTGGTGAGGTCGAACAAAGTAGAGGGTTTGGCCAAAGGCGATCCATGCACCAAGGTGTTCGCCCTCGCATAAACATGTCGATGCCGTTTGATAAATGCGGATGGAATGGCGAAGCTTTGGAGGAAGCTTTGGTGCTGAGATACCACAATAAACTAACACAATTTCAAAATCTTTGTCCTGCGAATCAAGCTTTGAAAGCAACTCGGACGGATCATCTCCTTTGCCACAGGCCACAATGATCGATAGGTCAGGCAGCATTTACACCTTTATGTCCAAATAGACGTGGTCATAAGGACGCATTTCAAACCTCTGTCTTACCTATAAAATGAGCTTTCACCTCCATCGACATTCTGAGCCGTCTCCACCTCCCCAACCAAAGGCCCACCTCACTCCCGTCGAAGCACTCAAATTCTTGGCGACCCATCCAAGGACATCGGCATCCCGTGCTCAAATGACCATGGACTGTCCAGACTGTGATGCCGTGGGAGCCAAACTTTCCTTTCAGCCCACTAACTATGTTCATGGAGGACTGAGATGGTCCACCGAAATGATTCATGCCGCCGAGGCTCATGGTCACCCCATTCCCGACTATGTTATGGCCGTCCTTCCCCAGATCTACCAAAGGGCACTGAAAACGCTTCACCAGAAGAGGGACCATCGCATTTGTCCGGTCTGTCGATCCCCTCTTGACATGGCCATGCAAGGTCCAAAGGAGTTGATGTGTTATCGGTGTGGCCACCTTCACACCATTGACGAGTCGGACTCTTTTATGGACCAGGTTGAAGGATCTTCTTCTCATGCAGCTTCTCCTGCGTCTGCGCTTTCAATGAAACCCGAGACCCCTCTCCAAGAAACCATTTACTTTCGTGGCCATAAGCCACGCAATAAGTTTGAAACCTACTTAGTAACCCTCGAGCAAATCCAGTCCGTTCCGGATGCAAGAAGATCTATTTCATCTTCGGTGGTTCCTTGCCCCCACTGTGAAAAGGAAGGTCGGTCTTTTGGCATCCCTGTAGGGTCCTTTGGGTTTTTCTCCATGATGTGGCCTGCCAACCTTTTGCACAATGTCGTGGTGCACGGTCAACCCCTTCCTGATGACGTAAAGAATGTGATTAAGACTTTTTTGAGGCAGCAACGCATTCATGCTGAAGCCGCACGTGGTCCTCCCGTCAACCCTGGCATTACGATGGATCGTGGGGTTCCACCTCCGTCAAGGATCAATGTGTTGAGGGATCCTTACACCCACTTTGATCCCTCCGCCCATCCTTCGTCTTGGGGTGAGTCTTATATTCATTGAAAATTAAAATAAAACATGATGAAACTTCTTGGGGTTCGCAATGTGTCTACTTGGAGTCGTTTTCCTGATTTTGTTTTGGGGTGGTTAGAGTCCAAAGGCTTTGAGGTGAGGGCATGCCCCTGCCGGTGCAATAAAGTCAAAGACGCTATCCACACCTTTAAGCCGACTATCATTCTTTGGTTTCGTCTTCCTCCCCTTTCTCCGGCCTTAATGGAACGGGTAAAGGCAGAAGGTAAAATGACCTTTATCCTTTACAATTGGGACTCGTCCCACCGTTTTTGGGAAGCGTCTCATGTGAAGGACCTCTTACCCTTTATGGATCACGTTTTCACATGCAACAAAGGTGAACCCTTTACCTACCTCTTACCCTCTGCCATCCCCATCCCCTCTCCAATCCCTCTTCACTTTTCCAAACCCTTTGACATTTCAATTGCCGTCACCTCGACCTATGAAGAACTTGAAAAGTATGACTCACGAGTCGCCATCTTTGACGCCCTTGAAGCCGATCGATCGATTCGTTTTGGTCTCTTTGGCCCGCCGTGGATGCACACCAGGTGGAAGGCGTCTTACCAAGGGACTTTGGCCTATGTGGACATGGAAACCCTCATTTTATCATCCACTCTTTGCCTAACCCTTCACGGAACAAAGAATGAGGGCTACTTAAATGAGAGAACCATGATTATCTTAGCCTATGGGGGAGCGTTGGTCATTGAAGACATGGAATCCTCAAGAGAGTATTTTAGCCATGGAGAAAATGCTTTGATATTTGGTTCAACCGGAGGAACACGAGAGGTTGATTCAATCGAGTCTCTGCTTGACTTGGTGAAGGAATGGAAAAGAAAAGATTTGAGTAGCTTAAGATCAAATGGTAAAGCTTTATTTGAATCAAAGTGGTCTTGGGATCGATGGATAAACACTTTTTCAAAGTGCCTTCAGGAATTCTAAATCAGGTTCGACGGATTTTTTATGGCAGGCATGCCAACCATTGGCAAAGGTCTTTGACATTTCAACCCCCACCCTCTTGAAAGCATCTCGGGTGATTGGGCAGGCTGACGCCAAGGAACGAAGCAGTTCGGAGTCTCTGATGAGGTCAACAAAGGTTCGAAAAGACGCCGAGCGAATCTCATTAAACTTTCGCCGAAAAGACACATGGACTCCGTGGATGGGACGGCTTTGGTTGGGTGTTAAGCCAAAGACTTCCTTGCACATTTCAAAAAGGACAACTTCGTCCATGGTCGAGAGGGGTCGTGACTTTCGACATCGCTCTTGAGCGGCCTTTAGTTCGTCGGTGTAGTAGTCATCGGTGCGAACGCAGTGGAGACCCGTCAACTTGACGCCTGACCCTCGAATGCGATTGGAGTAGGGAAGGCCTGTCGCGGCCATGATGGCCTTATGGGTGGAAAGTAAGTGAGGGTCAGTAATGAAAATGTCCACGTCTCCAATGTAGGTGTAGGGTGCCTTCATTTGGGGAACCTCATAGAAGCGGACCGAATTGGAGATGACTCGTTCGGGAAAGGACTGGGCGCGAATTAAGATTTTTCGGGGGTAAGCCTTTTCAAGAATAAAGAGTGGTGTTTCAAATCTCTTTCGAAAAGCTTCGGGATCTCGCACAATCATTTCCACGGCGGAATTGGCAACCGATTCAAAGACACATCCTGCGTAGGCACACAATAAATTTTCATAGGGTTCTCCATAGGCGATTGCGAGAAACACAATGTCAATGCTCATTTACTTTTATGTACAAATCGTATGATGGATTTTTTAACTGAGAAATTTAATAAATATACAAACCGTATGGTTGTTGATTTGGCACATCATCTTTACAACCCATGAATTAAAAAATGAGTAATTCAGCCCCACACTTTGCACCCATGTCGGTGACCCGTGTGACTGCAAAAGTTATGGAATGGGTTAGGGCCAAAAAGCCCTTTGCCCTCATTCGCATGTCAGAGGGAGAAGCTCGTGTGCTTCACGTGGATCGGAGACGTCCAGAATCGTTTGGAGTTGCGGCTCGAAAAATCTTAAAGCAAACCGGCCTCACTGTAGGCAATCGTGACGTGCTCCACATTCAAAAACTTTTGCGCTACGCCTTTTGCGAGGCGGACATTCTTTGTCTAACTGGGTCTGCCTCTTGGAATAATGAGTATCGAATGTGGATGGACAGGCTAAAGGACGAATACTTTGCTCGGCGACGGAAGCCCTGCATCACAACCCATTGCTTTGTCAACCGTCAACTTCGTGACGCTTTACCTCAAATCTTAAGGGGCCAAACAAAAGTATCAGTGATTTCTTGCCGGGATCTGCGGCCATACCTGAAGGAGGAATGTGGGATTGAAGACGTCGAAGTTTACCAAGTTCCTTCCCAATACGTCATGCGAAAGATTGATGATGAGTACGAGTCTTCCCTCCACGGCATGAAGATGTGGCCGACGGCTCACCATAAGATTTTGAGGGCCATTCGTGTCAGAGAAAAGGGTGAAGTGTTTTTGATTGGTGCAGGCCTGTTTGGCAAAGACATGTGTGTGCGAGTGCGTGAACTTGGAGGAATTGCCCTTGACATGGGATCCTGTCTTGATTTTATTGTGGGAAAGCAGACCCGTGGCCCAAAGAAACCCACGCCCTATTCGGGCCCTCGACCCACGGATAAAGGATTCAAATAACATGCTTCTCCAGCGATGAAAACCACGAATAAAATCCATCTTGATTCTCTTTTTTGTCGACTTCACCCACACCTTTCAAGGTGTCGACTACCCATTCGCAAAACTGAGGAGGAGTCAACCCTTCTGGGGCAAAGTAAACTGGCAACCCTGCACCAATCAAAAAGTCCTTCGTCATTCGATCCTCCGTCCCCTCAGAGAGGACCACACATCCCATGGCTAAACATCGAGAAATTCTGTGAAGCTCAATGGCCTTTGGGTTTTCCCGTGCATGAATGTTAATCACAACCGAAGCCTTTGCCAGAAAAGGGTCTCGGGGCGGAATTCCTTCATAAACTTGGTAGGTCGGAATGGCTTTTTTTAGTAAATCCGTGAATCGTTTTCGCCTTCCATGGTTGAGAAAAATGGACCCGATAAGGCCTTCATTTTTGATTGGAAACGCTCTTGGAGGAACATCCCACATGAAGATGGATGGACAAACGTTGAGACCTGAATGTCGAAACTCAACTTCACCGACTGTCATCATCCTCCACGTCTTCACTCTAGGTTTTGTCTTGATGGCATCCACCAAGTCTGCACAAATTTTTCCAAAGCGTGGAGACCCTTCCTGTTCGGGGTTCCAAACAATCACTTCCCTCGCCTTTTCAATCGGGTCATAGAGACCGTCGGTCTTTCCCACCACCATGATAGACACTACGTCATCTTCTCGAGTCGCCGGATGTCGTTTCAATGATACAATGGAGGATGTTTCATAGGTCTTCTTAAGGTAAACCCCCAAGTAGTGGCATGGAAGTTTAAAGACGCCACCTACGTGGCTGACCAATAAGCGAGTGGATGAATCCATTTTTATATCATTTGTCAGAAAATAGGTGGATCGTTATATAAATAAATCGTTCGCTTCGCATTCCATCCTATTATTCTTACGAATAAATGGATCACCCAGCTATCCAGCGTTACCTCGTCTACACGGCAGTGACGGCGTCGTCCTCCGAGGACTTGAGGGATAACCTTCTTCCCATTTCTGACAGGGCTGAAGATCCCTTGTGTGACTTTGTGTGTTTTACCAATCTGAAAGAGTGGACGGCTCCTCGGGGATGGACAACAAAACACATTTCCATGGAAAAGGTGAAGGACATCCCTTCATGTTTTTCTCAGCGTCCCCGTCTCCTCGCCAGATCTGTAAAGCTTCTCATTCATGAGTATCTTGATCTTTCTCCCTACTCCATTGCCATGTGGGTGGATGGCAACGTCAACTTTCTTTTGCCTCCCTCTTCCATGATTGAGGGCCTTCGGCCTTTGAAATCGACAAAACCCTTTATGTTGTCTTTTCTTCACCACGAACGCACAAAGGTTTCAAAGGAAATCACTTTTATTCGTCGCCACCGACCTGAGGAACTAACCAACCTCGCTTACCTTGAAGATGTTTTTCGAAAGGAAGGTTTTACGGACGAGTCGTCTCTGTATGAAACGTGTGTGGTCATGCGGGATGTGTGTGACGCCACAAAGAGTTTTTGTAAACAATGGTGGACCCTCATGACAAAGGTGGGGTTGCGTGATCAAGTGATTTTACCCTACATTGTCTTTAAAAATTCAGATCGTGTTTCCTTTGTAGGAGCGGCCTATAAGTGGAGGTCAGAGCCAAAGACAGACGTCCACCTCGATTGGCCAAAGGCACCTTGGGTCGAACGGCGCCCACACAATCGTTTAAAATAAGTTAGTAATTCAAATACATAATCCTTTGAGTCTAAGTAAATATGTCGTCTGCATTTGTCATCACGACCCACCACAATGGCTACCTTTGTGTGAAGGAGTGTCTTGTGAGGGTTCTCCACTTTGCCCCTGAATCAAAAGTGTTTTTGTTTGTGAATGAAGGGGAAGGTCACACCTTGCGCCTTCACGAAGAATTTCCCTCTGTCGATGTCACCTATGTTGACCGCCAGGATGGAGGTCTCACCTACACGTGGAATGAAGGCATTCGGAAGTGTTTGCTGAGTGGAATTGAAACCATTGTCTTATTGAACGACGACGTCCTCGTGAATGCTTCCATATCCGACCTTATCCTCGCAGCATCCAACCCAACCCACTTGGGTATTTTTGGCCCCGGAACATCTCATCAGGGGACCCCTTTCAACCCCGAATCTTGGGTCTACCACATTACTGAAACTCCAAAAGAAACCCTCAGCCTACGCTGGTTGAAGCAGTGGCATGGCCTCAATGGTTTTTGCATCGCCTTTCATGCCCGTATGATTCTTTCCAACATGTTTGACGGCCTCAACTTTTTCGATCCCTCTATTCCCTTTGGAGGAAACGAAACCGAGTGGGGAAAGCGGTGGTATTTGAAGGGTGGATCCTGTGCAGTCGTCGACTCGTGCTATGTCGACCATCAAAAGAAACGCTCTTGGAGGCGAAAGGTGAATGTGCACCCGCCAAAGGGTGAGATTCCAAAGGCCCTCATTAAAGATCCCCCATCCTATCGAGTTCTCGTTGTGAGCTTTGTGGATGCCGAGTCAGAGGTTGACCTCTACCGTAGGCTCCCAAGGGTGGACCGTCCACGGTCCTATGTCGCCCTTTGCTCAGCACCTCAAGATCGGATTGGTGCGAGGGAAGTGAATGGATGGAGGCTAATCCACTCGAATGTTCCAAAGTGGAATGTGCGTCTTCGGTGGAAGCACATGGTTGGTTTTTTGAAAAACGTAGTAAAGAAGCGCACCTTTGAAAAGGTGGTGATTTGCCAAGGACCTGCAGGCATTTGTAACGATCTTTCATTTTTCATTTCCTCTTTATGTACGCCCTCATCAAAGGATTGTATGTACGCAGGGATGGATCCCACCTTTCCGTCGCTTCAGGCAAGAAAGGCATCGATTGAAGTCACATCTGACTTTTTAATGAAATCTTTCGAGATGCCCATTGACTCTCGTCCTTATTTTAGTGAAAAACTTATCGTTATTGATGTTGCGCCAAAGACTCTGTCGTTTCTACAGAAAGTGTATGAAAAGGGGTCTCTGGTTGATTGGAACCTCGACTTTTGTTTTAACTGGGTTGCATGGAAGGAGGGTGTTGACCTTTTCCCCATTTCGGAACGATGGATGAAAAAGGTTCCGGAACTTTCAGTGTGAAAATAAAATGAATGATTCTTCTCTTCCCATTCAAGCATCCCATCGAATTCACACCCTCTACTTAGTTTCAGGAATTATTTTTAGTGTTTTGTTGGTTGGCTTAATTGTTTATTTTATTTGGTTAGCCTTGCAGAAACGTTGTTGATATTTTCACTTCAGCTTTAAGCAGCCATCCACTCTCCCAAAAAGATGTGCCAAGTCTTTCGAATTGTGAATGTCGTGGTCCACTTCAAAGGTTTGGAGTTCTGAGACGTGAGTCGGAAAAGAGACGTGAGTCGGACAAGAAGATGACGATCCTAAGACTGGTCGGTGAAGGCGGATGGAAAGGACATGGGCACCTGGAAGGGTGCGGAAGCGGGCCACTTCATTTTCGAATCGACAGTCAGACACACAGATGTGGGCTCGAGGATTGGCCTTTAAGTCGTTTGCGACTTCTTTCAACACTGTGTCGACCCAAATTTCATCTGATAGGTGAGTGCGCATAATGTCAGTGCCAAGAAACTGCAGAAACCATCGCAAAGAAAACGGTTTACCTGCAAAGGTGACTGATTCGTAGACTTCTTCTTTTCGTTCTTGGTCATACATGTCTTCTAAAGTAACATGGCTAAGCTTCTCTGGCCAAATGGCATGAATCAGAGGAAGGGCAACGCGCTTCAAGGCATCGGCAAAGGCATACTTCTTAAAGCCATGCTTTTCGACAAGGTAGTCACACACAGTGTCTTTACCGGATCCCTTGGTGCCACATACACAAACAATGGACATTGGGTTTGGTTGTGGTGTTCATTTTGTTTTGAAAATTTAGAACGGACAAAAAGGGAGGAGAACAAGAGTTTTGGAATTAGAACTCTCGTTTGAATATACTCTTTGAATTTGCCCATCACCAAGAAATCTCCCATGGATCTTTCCAACCTCTTATCAAACATGCGCCCTGCCATTACCGAAATGTTTCCTTTGGTGGTTGTCTCTCAAGACACTCTGGATGAAATTCGCCACACCACTTGGGTGTCTCCTCCAAAGAACCCTGACGTGGTCTCTCTTTATGCCGTCTTGAAGGACGGAAAGACGAGGCTTCCCCTCATGGAAAATGTGTCCGTTGAGGTCCTTCACACCATGTTGGAAAACCATCCTTCGAATGAGGACAAAGGCGACTCACGATCCTACGAAGAGTCTTCCGGGTCGGAGAGGTCCGAGTCTCCCGAGGGGTCTGAGGAAGATGAAGGAGAGGAAACTGATGTGGTGGAATCCAAAGACGAGTAATTTTTTCCACAGGTGCAATTCCGTGGGTTTGCTTTCCCTTTGGGAAAATAAAGCCATCTGAAAAAATGTCCATAGATGAGCCGTCCCTCTACATCCTCATCAACCAAGACTTGAAGATGTCAAGAGGAAAAGTTGGAGCTCAGATTGGGCATGCCGTCCAAGAGATTGTTGAGGATGTCATGAAGGTGACATATGGATCAAGTCGGTCATCTCGTCGTCGTTTCGATCTTCGAACCTACTTTGCTTGGTCTAAGCATGGTTCGCGAAAGATCATCATGAAGGCTCCCGAAAAAGTTCTCGAATCTCACTTGGACGATCCTGATGCCGTATCCATCCGAGATGAAGGCCTGTCTGAAGTAGACCCTGGATCTCTGACTGTCATTGCTTGGTTTCCATGTCGAGATGGAAAGAGACGCTTTGCTGGTTATTCATTGTTGTAATAAATTTTTGACTGCATAAAAACCGGAGGAGAACAAGAGTTTTGGCATAAAAATTTATCGTATGAGCTAAAGCTTTCATTCAATAAAAATGTCTTTTCCTCAATCATGGACCGTCGAGGTCCCATTTACTCTTGAAGATCTTATTGAAATTGTGAAAGAGGAAGATTCGCCTGATCATTTGAGGGCAGGCATGTCTTCTTTAGATTCATCGTCCATGTCTCGGTTTTTTCGAGGCCGTGTGCGGTGGCGCCGTGGACTCGTCAACTCTCGAACCCACCACCACCCCATCCGTGGCTATGGCCCTCGCCCCGCAGCTCCAAACCGTTATGACCCTGAGCCAAACCATCCCTTTGTGGTGACCTTTCCGGGACGGCGTGAGCGCATCCTTCGCGTTGCGGATGAAAAGATTGATTCTTTGATTCCCGAACCCTTCAAGTCTCTTGAAAAGGAAGGACGAATCACAATCCCCGAGGTGTCTGTGGATCTTCTTCAAACCTTTGACGATGGGTGTTCGGCAGTCCTTCAAACGGCGTCGAGTGGTCAAGTTATCCATAACCACGAGGGCATTCTTGAGGTTGACCTTTGGAAACCTGGAAGCCTTTCCATTTCGTCCCCCACATGCACCATTCCCTCCCTGCCAAAGCCTGACCTTACAAAAACCCTGAAAAAAGGGTCCGTCCTTCACATTCCTAAGGGATGGACAAGTCTCACAAAGGATGTAGATTCTTCGCCTCACACGGCCGTGTCGTTTTCATTTCATTGAGCAAATAGAAATCGTAAACGCTTCATGATTTCATTCAGCGTTGCCGCAAACCATGAAGGATCACTTTCACTAACGACAAATTCACGAAACATGGCCGTCTCTCCGTAGAGAGGAATAATGACTAAACCGTCCTTCCAAAACGAGGAGGCTTCCTCTTCCGATTGACATGAAAGGGAAGAAGCCATCAGAATGAAAAAATAAAATCCAAGTTGACTATCAAGTGCAAATAAAACATGCAAAAGAATTCGAGCAAAGATGGGAGTAAGGCGTCTCCTTACCATGTCTAAAAGATTTTGGATAAAGGTCTGCAGGGTGGCGGCATTCTTTCCATAAGAGACACGTAGAGACGGAAACACGATTGCATCGATGAGGCCAAGAGATCTGCATTGGACGTGGAGGCGGAGGAGATCAGACGTTGAAAAGGGGTGACGGGTCACTGGGTTCTTTGGACTAATCTCTCTCTTACAAAGATCGAGGAGGGAGGTGCAGTCGAATTGGGAAATGTGGCCAGAGGGTTGAGTGTGACAAAAGATGTGGTCTTTGGGAATTTTGGATAGGGTGATTGGATCTTTATCTCGAGGCACTCTCTTCATGTATTGGGTGTAGACCCAATCCGAGATACGTCTTCTCTTTTTAGATGAATGTGCATCTGACATTTATGTCTCCCCTTGGTAATCACCCATGAAATTCAAACATACTCGACATTTTCGTTAGGAGGGTCTTCTGCTACATGGGTCTTCATGTCAAAGCCGCGCTCTTCATACTTCTTTTTGCGAAGGACCGATGCATGGTACCGCCGACAGAGTCGCTTCACCTTTGCCTCTGCTGCATGGTCGTAAAAGTGCCGGTAGTAACCCTCCCTGTACTCGCGGGCACATGAAAGACAGACGTTAAACTCTCCTCCGTGGTGAGTGTAGACAGGACCAGTCACTTCGAGGCCACACACGTCACAAATCATGTAAATGCCCAGTGTTTCGGTGTTAAGGGAGTAGGTTTGAATGTTGAGAGCAGTAAGGCCTGTTGGTTTGGCCTCCTCTCGACGGATGAGAAAAGAGGAGTGGAAAGGTCCAAGAAGCTTATCTTCATGCTTTGGGTCCTGCAAAAGGCGAAAGGCAATAAGGTCGAGAATGGAAATGTTGCCACGGGGGTGGTCGGGGTGAAGGCCGGGTGAACAAAAAGTGATGTTGTCTGAGATCCAAATCCGGTTGGCAAAGTCGAGGTAGTAGTGCCAGTCTTCGCAAAGGGGGGATGGGCAAAGGCGGACTGTGCCACCCATAAGCGAAGTGTCCATAAGCAAAGTGTCATCTCGACTCTTAAAAGGTGATGGTGTTTTGGAAAAACTTCCAGGCATGACTTCAGGTTCAAGGCCAAAGACTTCAGGATCAACTTCGCGCATGAGGTCAATGAGATGCATGGGCAAATTGAGACTTAAGTCTTCCATCGTCCGACTTGGCTTAAGATCCCGGATACCCATCATGTGAAGGAGGGTGTGAGTAAACCCAACAGGTCGAGGCGCTCGCCACCAAGTAAATCGGCGACTGCGAATGTCGCCAAGGACGGACTCTTCACCGACAATCCAAAGGCCGTCTTTGCAGATGGAAAAGTCGTCCCCTGTGCAAATCCTGGGACAAATCTGGACCTTTGAAATGGAAAGGTCGGCCGCATCTCGAACATTGTGACGTGTTCGGCCGGTCCTCAAGTTTGTAATGTCAAAGGGAATCTTTGTATCGCCAAATACGATGGAAACGCGAAGTTGGGAGTTTGAAGTCGAAACGACCTTGATGGGGAAGTTCCGGCGAAGGTGATCAAAGAGCTTCTCAAACCTTGTTGCACTAAGATGGGGAATGAAAAAGTCAATGTCTTTTGGTGTCCAAGAAGGTTCGCTTCCCATGACGATTTGTTGAAGCCAGTAAAGAGGAAAGGACCCTTGGATGAAGGGACTGATGGTAATCTGCGAAAGATATGCAAAGACGATTTTGGCACAAAGGTCAATGGTCAACATGACCGTTTCCATAGATGCACCATCCACTCGAACGAGGCGATGAGGCGGTGTGTTACCCTCAAAAGGATCTGAAGTCTTGTCGAGTTTCACAGTGCGGTCAGGGTTAAGTGAAGCTAAGCAACAAAAGGTGTAGGTTGAATGGCCCGGAGATGCATGCAAGGTTTCTACACCGTCTTTCTTAATAAAGGAGTGCCAGATCGTCATGTGCTTGGCGTAAATGCCGTGGTTGCAACGCTTCGTTTCTTCAAATTGAATGGCAGGATCAAAACATGTCAAGCATATGCGTTTTGTTTCGGTGCTTGGTGGAGACGGGTTGCTTGGTGATTCAGGAGCTTTGGTCTCTTCCATGGTTCAGGGGTGAAAAGGTGAAAAGTGGTATTCTTACACATCGTAATTTAAGCCAACGATAAAATAGCCCTTTTCCTTATCAGGCATCAAAGAACATTCTTTGGAAACAAAAAGTTGAACCGGGTGAAGAAACTCCATGGGCGTCTTTGAAGGTTTTAAGGATGAAAACGAGACATCATGTTCCACGCACCACTGCACCATAATTTGGTCCATCTTTTCCTTAAAAATAATGTCCATCGGCGACCCAGGAAAGACGTGGAAACGGGTTAAGATGATCTCAGACCATAGGTCGACCTGGCTTTTAATTTCCACGTGAGCCCGAGGCGACATGGGCTTTGGTGGAACTTTGGAAAACGGGTGATCATGGTGAGTGTAAAATACTGCGAGGCATTCTTTAATGTAAGAGGCCGTAAACATGGAGGGAAGGGCAACGTGGGTGGGGCGACCTTCAAGTGGTTTCATGGTTGGCACGAGGCGTTGGTCCGTTCCCATCGTTCTCCAAGAGAGGTGAAGGCCAGTCATCTTTGAGATGGTGGCTACGGTGATGGATCCCTTCCCCAACGCTTGGACCCAGCACTCCTTTGCCTGGGATTCAGAGAGGTAAAAGATGTCGTTGATGGCGTGTTGAATCTTTGCAGATAAGGATCGATCAACAGAGAGTAACCAAGGGAAGGGACGGCGTTGGGATGGATCCACAAAAGCCTCACCTAACCAGTAAAGAACTAAAAATAAGTCTTCTCCAATTTCACTTGTGCGAATTGGTGCATCCACCAAATCCTTATGGGACCAAGGGAGGCGAACGCGGGCCGAGTGATTGGGTGGAAGGTCTTTAATAACAGGCCACCGCACTTCATCCTTTACGTAGGCAACTTGACAGAGAACCCCATCACTAGTTTCAAAAACTCCAAAGCGGTAGTGGCACTGGTAGGTGGGATCCTCCATAAAGAGAGCCAAGGCCTTTGGGCAAAGAGGGTGAGATCCAAAGGTTTGCTTAAACTCTTCAGATAAAACCTCTGATCGAACCATGACTCTTGACGTTTCATCGAGGGGTGCAACAAGGTAAAATGGAGTCCCCTTTTCAAAAAATGCTCGGCGAGATGTCAACCATTCTTCCATTTGCATAAAAAGTTCTTGGGTTTTTGTGAGGTCGTGGAGGGGATAGACTTCAGAATAAAGTTTTTCAAATGTTTTCATCTCTTCTAAAAGTCGCCGAGTGGATGCTACCAATTGGCCTTTTTGAGAATCTTCTGCATACTTTGCTCCCTCAAGTGAGAGGGCCGTGTCAATCTCAAAGGTGGAAAAGGTCAGGTGAGATGCCCCAGGCTCTAAAAAATCTTTCAGACCCAACACCCGAGCAATGCCTTGAGGGTAGATGGGATCACCCATGAGTGTGTAAAGTATATGTGAAGTTTTTTATTTCATTTCCAATCTTAAATTGTTTGGAGTCGCCCGATAGGTGTACAAGGCGCCTTCAATGCACATTGTGATTTCAACCCACCGTCCTCGTTTTCCCGTCACTTCTCCTCTCAACCCATTCACCTTTGCGAGTGACCCTCGTGGTTGGTGATCACAAATCAGGCGAACTTCGGTGCCTTCTTCCGGACATCCCGTCACTCGGGGAAGGTGGCCATAGGTCTGCTTTGCTTGCTTTAACGCCATTCGATCTCTAAAGGTTTGGCTTTCTTCCGATTCCCTCACATCAGGCCCCCTTGACACGGGTGACCCGTGTATCACCGGTGGCATAAACATTTTATAATCCAATAAACATTTTTACCCTCCTCTAAAGCAACACGTTTATAAGATTGTTCCACTTACATCCTTCGGGAAGGTTGTTAAGTCCTTGGATGGTGGTTTGAAATTTAAGAGGAGTGATCAGATAAGACCACAATCTATTTTTTCTTAAAATGGAATTTGTCTATGGGGCCTTGGTTGGGGTGGCCCAAACCCTCATTGGGTTTCCCCTTGACACCCTCAAGACGAGACGCCAGGCCTTTCCTCATGCACCTTTGGCATTTCATTCTTTGTATAAGGGGGTTGGATTCCCTCTCACCTCAACCGTCTTGATAACCTCCAACAACTTTGGCATGGCCTCCTATGTGCATTCCCAAGGTTACTCGTGGTGGGTCGGTGGAGGGGTTGCAGGGTTTCTGTCGTCCTTTTTGATTTCCCCCCTTGAGATTCGAAAGGTCAATCGTCAAGTGTCTCTAAAGGGAAAAGTTCCTCTGCATGCACCCTTATCTCGAGGCTTATCCGTCACCATAGCACGAGAGTGTCCGGCCCACGCCTTTTACTTTGGGGTTTACCATTGGGCAAAGGATTATGGCTTTCATCCTTTTCTCAGTGGTGCCCTCGCAGGTCTTTCGTCTTGGACAACCACCTATCCCATTGATGCAATTAAGTCTCGCATGTTGGCCGATCCAACACTTTCTCTCAGTCAAGCAATTGAGATGGGAAACTTTTGGAGAGGGTATTCCTTTGCCGCAACCCGTGCCCTTCTTGTCAACTCTTTGGCATTTTGGCTCTACGAAAATCTTCACACCATCAAATAAATGGACACGATTGTATTTGGAAACCTCACTTGGGAGGTTATGAATTTGACTGCAGACATTTCAGATAAGCATAATATGAAAGAAGAACCGGAAGCCGTCTTTGTATCTTTAACCCAAACCATTCCATGTGAACCCTGCAGACGATTTTACCTCACCTGTTGGTGCATCCACCCTCCTTCTTCCCAACCGACCTACACCGATTGGGTGTATGACGTTCATGCCATTGTGTCTTGCAAAATCAAGGTCACAAAGAATAACCTCATTTGTCCTAAAGAATGCTTAGCTCCTATCCTATCTCGCCAAGAATTGTCTCGACGTATTACCACCCTTGGACGGGCCTCCAACATTTCAATGTGGGCCATTCTCGATTTTCTTTTGATTGCGGCGCACGGATGCCTTCGCCACAAATTGGATTGGCAACGGTCCCGTGCCTGGTTTGTCTTGGCTATTTCCCTTTCAAAGATTTTCGCAAAGGTTCCCGAATTTGAAGGACTGGCAAAGACGATGGGATCCTTTTTGAAAAAACCTGGAAACCCTTGGAAGACAAGCGTCCAAATTTACACAAAGGTGAGGCATGACCATAAATTGAAAGCCGAGAGTGAAATGGAATTGAAACGTCGATTAGACGGTGGATGTGGTCCCCTTCACGAATGGTTGAGGGACCGTTGGGATCTTACATAATACACACACAATTGAAATGGAAGATTGGTCAGATGAAGATGAATCAAAATCCCAAGAGGGTTCACCTTGGGGTCGCCTCTCAAGAAAATTGCTGAGAGTCACTCAAAAAACTGCAAATGCCTTTGGAAAAGCAACTCCTTTTGGAAAGGCTATAAAGCTTGTGAAATATGATGACATACGAAGACGCTACGAAGGGTGTCGGGAGAGAGGCCATGATGTTCCAGCCTGTGTTGGAGCTGAAGTGTTGAATCAAACTGTTCGCACGGGAGTCCAAGTTGCAGGAGTTGCAGCAATCAGTGCAGGTGCCGCAGTAGCGGCAGCACCCACTGGAGTCACTCAAGTTGTTGGGGCGGCAGCGGTTGGAGCCGGTGGTCAATTGATTTTTGATGCGGATGATTACGGAAATGCCGTCGCTGAGACTGTGATGAAACTCAATCCACCTTCCCAACCATCTAAACCTGAAGTTCCTCCTTTTACAGACCCTCCAAGATCTCCCCCACTTCCATTTCATTCCTATGATCCTGCGAACCATATCCATGAAATTGAAGAAGAACAGATGAAGGAAGAAGAGATGAAGATTGAAAACGGATATGCACGAATCTATGTTGAAGAACCTGGAGAAGCTCCAGAAATTTTGAGACGGGTGACTGATCGCCTTCTTAAAAAGGGTCATCAAGTAGATCATGCCCGACCTGCATATCTCGGTGAATACAAAACTTTTCAAGAAACCTGTGAAGCCTATGCGATGGTTCCCTCCAGTGAGATGGCTCATCATGTTGGTGCCTTAGTGCGTGAAGAAGATCATCGCTTGACCGTCTATAAGGATCGAATGGATGACATCTCAAGGCACTTAGTGAAATGGAGAGACGAATCTGCCAAACCATTGCCTGAAGCGGCCATGCGGCCTGCATCCGACTTTTGTCCAGAAGGTGAACGCCGGACCTATGCCCATGCGGGTGAATCCCGTGCCCTCACCCAACCCTTTTACTTTGATAAGGTGGCCGATCCACCCCCGCCTCCACCTGGTCGTCAAGCCTCTTTGAGGGGAGGCAATGGGGGCGGAGGTGGCTTCTGGGTGATGATTCCCGTTGCAACTCTGACCATTCCTCTTTCTGGCGGATGTTTAATTATGTAACCCTTTCATCCATGCCTCTTACAAAAACCCCATGCCCTGCTACGGAGAAACGGTGTGTATCTTATGTAAGTGTGGGATTTCCGAATCGTTGAAAGATTTTCAGAGACCTGGTCTGTCCGTTCCTCCGTCAAGAAGGGATGTGGGGGCCCAAACTGCATCCGATCTTCCACCTTGGATTTATGAAGGCACAATGTATATTGGTGAGGACACTGAGGAAGGGGTTCGTTGCTTAGCCAAAGACGTATCTGGTTTACAGGGAAGGTGGATCGGAACTGATGGAAAGAAATACGACTATACCCATGTCCATTGGCGATGTTGGAAGATGGCCAAAGAGCGTGAAGAAAACATTCTCAAAGCAACCAAAGAACCAACCCTGGCAAAAGGTTTGTTGAAGCTCATCAATGCCTTTGGATGGTCTTCCACCTGCCCCGAAGATCCATCCTATGCTCCAGATTCAGACGTTCTTCAAACCTGGGAGGATGGTGTAGGATGTTACAATGTATGCAGCCACAGGGTCACAAAAGCAATTCTTCCCTATGCAACCTACAGTCGCTACATGGGTCAAGGGTGTGACTGGGTTGGCTTCTTTGCCGATGGTCACCGCCCCCCTTCGGATGATGACGTGAGAAACTTGATCTCCCTTATGCTCACCCTTCGAGACTGGGATGTTGGGAGAGCCTACGATGAAAGCCATGATTCGTGGGAGTGTGTGTTTTGCACAGAAAGACGAACCAATGGAGAGTGTGCCTTAATCGATCAGCGTTATAAGGGACCTAAGAGTCAATTGGACAGGGATGCCTTTGATGATCAAATTCTTGAGGCCCTTGGAGAAGAAAAAGCAAAGATGCCTGATCTCGACATTGACGACTACGTTGATTCAGAGGCCGACGACGAAATCTATGAAGAGGAAATGCGGCGTTACGATGAAGAATATAAGTCCATGTTTGATGCATGGGACAAACAACAAGATGTGATTCGAAACCATTCCCTTTATAAGCAATTGTGGGATGAAGTCGAAGCCAAAGAAAAAATTTACCAAGAAGAACTTGAAGCACGTTCGCAAATTGAAAAAGCAAAACGTCATGATGCTTGGTTGGATCTTTGCCGTCGAAAACGCGAGGGTGAGGACGTCAAGGCGTCTGATATTCCAGATGTCTATGTGTCAAATTTTTAATCACTTTTAAATCTAATGGCCTCCTCCTCTGCCCTCACCCCCTATCAATCCAAGGAATCTATTCTAAGTCGGCTTGAAGAGTTGAAGGAAGAAGGGAGCGAATCCCAAGAACTTATAAAGTATTATACCTTAACATCACTCCTTAGACAAACTGGGCGGTACATTTCAGAGAAAAGTGACTCCATAATCGATGGAGAAACTTGGCTTACTCTTGATCAGTTCTTGGAGATTGCAACCTTGATTAAGGAACGTTCTTATGCTTCCGACGATGTTCTTTCATGGGCTCTCAAGGAGAAGACCTTAATTTCTGATTCCTATGTCGAGGCACTCATTAAGGCTAAAATCTGTCCATCCTTTTACCAAAACCTCTTTATCATTCCTTACAACGATTGTCACTTTGGCGATAAGCAAATCCAGGCTTCAAAGGCCTACCTCCTTTTTCTCCATCGATGTGTTTCACATAACTTAGATGGGGAAAACGATTTTCAGAACCATGTCCGATACACTGGCCAACTCGAACGCCTTCGGAAGCTTTGTTTGGATCACATCGAGTGTAATCCGGACACTTACCACCGTTATGCCGATGTCCTTCTTGATTACATTTTCCTGAGAGCTCATATGGAAGCGACCTTTTTCTACCACGACGGAGGCTATGTCATCAGTGGGCGGACCCGTATCCTCATTGACCAGATTTACACTGAACAAAAGGAAAAGGAAAAGAAGGATAAAAAGATTTGGTATCCCTCTCGTCGACATCTCTTATACCAAATGATTCTCCAGCTTTGCCTTGACGCGGCCCGTATGGCCGAGGAAGGCATGCCTTACCTTGAACATTCTGCCCTTTTCCAGGCTCACCACAAAGGGAAACCCTTTACTGCATTGAAGCCCATGACCCACGCAGAGAAGGAAATTCGTGCAATAAGCTTTATTTTTGCTCCCCGCCACATCCCAACCTTTGTGTCAAGTCATCCAAAGACGTCGATCCTTTACTTTGCCATTTCCCATCGCTATCTAAAGTTGGCCTACAAATGCTTCTCCTATGGTGACCATAACATCTTTCGGGCGAACGAGCCTATTGAAGTCGAGGAGGATGTCTATAAGACACCCATCCAAATCATTCGAGAGATGGACTTGGTCGCACCGACAACACAGAAGGATCCAACCTATAAGGAGATGATGGAATTTGAGGGTGAACACAGACATGCAGGAGAGGAGGAAACCAAAAGCGATCAACCACCGGAAACTCGTGAATCTAAGTTTGGTTGGCGAGGCATCCTCTTAGCCATTCTCCACCATTACTCCACCGTCTCAAAGGAGGAAGAGGAATGGTTGGCTTCCCTGTCTCCGCCCATCCTCCTGAAGGATCGTCCCTTTTCCAAGAATTGGCTGAAGAAGATGCCTGACATTGATCCGATGCCCTACCTTGGAGAAGCAATGGATCGTGACGTCACCGATAAGTATCTGAAACATTTAATCCTCCACCCAAAGTTTCGTGCATCTCGAGTCGGAGAAGAAATGGTGGATAAAGCCTTGGACATGGACTTTGGATCGGGCGATGAAGCCAAAGACGACAAGAAAGAGTTTCTCACGTCCTTTCTCCAAACGGGCGTGGTGTGTTCTGCGGCCCAAGTGAGGAAGCTCAATGAGTTGGGGATTGACCATTATAAGGTTACCCAGGCTCACGTCTCGGATATGGAAGATCGTTTTTACGCAATGGAGGAAAAGTTGGAGGCGATGGTGAAGGCAAAGGAGGAAGAGGATCGGCGATATGAAGCTATGCATCATGAAGTCGTTCGAGGATCTGAATTCCGTATTCAACTTCTTTCCCTTTTGCAAACGACCTTTGATCGCCTTCCGCCCGAAGTTCGACCGGCCCTTCCATCCTTCGAAACTCTACAAATTGCAAATTAAATTTTTATTTTCATGAATCCAAAGAAGGAAATTCATCAGGGTTTAAGAGGCGAACGGGGAATCCTCCTTGGAGAGTTCCTGGAATGGCACAAAGGGTGTTTTTTGGAAAAGAAGAAACTTGATGGGAAATCATCTTTCCGTCGCGGGCTGGGGCGACAAAGGTTAAGAACTTTAGAGAATCAATGAATGCCTTACAAGACTTTGCCTTTACCTCCTTTCGTTCCACAAAGATGTGGTAGCCTCCTCGCGTTTCGACAATTTCTGCAATCTTAATGTCAAATCGGGAAAGGATGGCCATAATGTCTCCGATCGATTCTTTCACATCCACATCAAAGGTGAGGAGAGCATCGTCGTCTTTTGTCAGAGCATGTTTCGGTGCGGAGTGAAACCAGAGACGATCTGCAGAGAGAATTCGGCGAGAGGAAGTGTCGGCCATTTGGTCAATGAGGACCTTTGTGACTTCAAGGTTGGTCTTTGAAACATCAATTGGGTTTGTCGTCGAGTAGAGAACGAGGGAGGAGGCTTCAGCATCTGGAGGAACTTGGCAGGCTTGAGCAACCTTATGAAGAAAGTAATCAAAGTCACTACAATCTGCCCTCACCCTTTGGTAAATTCGATCACGTTCCCCACCATACTTTGGTCGTGATTGGAGTTGGAGCACATGGGTTCCCCTCTTGAGAATACGATTGTAAAATTCCCTCACCATGTCTTGGTCATAAATGAGGTTGGGGGGTTGGAAAGACATTAAAAAAGTGTTTATAATTTTATTCAATCCACATCATCCACTTTCATTTCCTTGACTCCTGTTGTCTCCTCATCTTGATCATCCCTCACCTCGACTTCATCTGTGTTGTCTTCGGTGGGGTCATCACGGGTGGCCTTTGCGTAGGCCATGCCGAGTTGGTGGGTCAAAAAAGAAGTCACTAAGTAAGGATCCATCGAAGACGCAGGGCGTCGATCTTCAAAGTAACCCTGGCCTTCTCTCACTGTGGGTTCGGGAATCCGGATGGACACCCCTCGAGACATTTCACCATAGGAAAACGTGTCAAAGGCTGAGGTTTCGTGGGCCCCCGTCATGCGAGCCTCATTCCCTTTCCCACTCACCTCCATGAAGGCTTCGTGGGAAGGCGCTAAGCGTTCCTCAATAAAGTAGCGAATCCAGTCCATGCCTGAGACGCCCCCTTCGCCGGCACGGGTCTGAACCGTCGAAATGTTGGTGTGGCACCCTGAGCCATTCAGGTGAGGATAAGGCTTTGGCTCCAAGTTGATGGTGACCTTTGCCCTCTCCGAATGGCGGAATAAGAGGTAGCGCAACATCACCAAATCGTCCGCGGCCTTTAACCCAGCAGACAAAAGCTGAAACTCGGCCTGTCCTGGGGCGACTTCAAAGTTTCGCCCCGCAATGGCTAACCCCATGCGCTGAGCTAAGGTCTCCACCTCTTCCATGAAGCCTCGATGGGTGACGGCAGGGTATCCAACCCCACAGTAAGCTTCTCCTTGCACAAAAGAAGGATCTCGAGCTTCGAGGGGCAATGGCTCAATGTAAAACTCTTGCTCAAACCCAAACATCGTTTTCAAATCGTTGTCATACGACGCAAAATGGGCTCTCGCCTGGGCCCTCGTGTTGGTGTCCAAAGGCCTCATTGTCCCATCGTCGGCCCTTTCCAAGGTTTCACAAAGAACCCATACAGATCCTCGGCGATAGGGGTCAGGGTAGACCCTCACGGGAAAGATGGAAACGTCAGACGACCCGAGTTCAGCTTGACCAGTGGACGACCCGTCGTAGTGCCAAATCGGATATGATTTTGGATTTGTCAAGGAGTCTCCTTCGGGGCCTTGAAGGATTCGAGACTTGGAACGATGTTCTCCTTTTCCTCCCAACCAAATATATTCAGCTGAAATCATTTATTCAATCCAAATCAATATCTACAAGTTTATTTCAACACGCAGCATAGATGAAGGTTGGTCAGGCCAAGAGGGTTTATCAAGACTTCTTGGTGGATCTTGATAAACCAAGTTTGAATCTTGAGGACCTTTACTTCTTGAGGTCCATCTGGGATGATTTCATCGAAACCCTCTTTCGCCAAGAAAAACAGTGGGACTCAAAGACAAAGCGATGGGTTCAGGTGTGGGAATATCAGAGTGGATCGTGGGTATGGGTCTCACCCAAACCAAAAGGGGGCTGGGAAGAAGAACCCGTCATTTTTACAAAAGAGGAACGTCCATTTATCGAAAAGCTCGTCAGAGATGCACCCTCTGTTTGGTCAAGGATGTTTGATCACCTGGCCATTATTCTTGATGGACTGTTGAAAGAATGGGAAACCTCAAAATTTTCTCTCCAAGATGTTTGTTCCAAAGTCGATGAGATTGGCACCCTCACCTTTTGCTTAGGTTTTCTTTCCCACCCTTTAAGGGGGTCCCTTTTAGAGTTTCCCTCTGAAGTGGCCTCTGCGATTCAAAAACTAAAATCCCTTTCTGGAGACTCTTGGTATAAGGCCTTTACCCTTGGTCTTTCTCCCTCCGAGTCGATTTACTTAGCATTGGGCATTGAGAAAGACTCGACCTCTTGCTACACCACTCACCCTTTTGGGGTGGAAGGGAAAACTCTTTTGGCCTTTGCCTCTCGATCTGGAAAAGATCAATCAAAGACCATTGAAGGTCTTCGATCTCGTTTCCTGACCATTGCTGAAGCCCTTTCCTCTTTTTTGAAAAAGACTGGAATCCTTCCAAAGGCCTTAGAGATTGAAAGGTCCTATAAGGTGTCGGTTGCAAAGCAGGTCTTATCATCCATCGATCCAATTCCCTCCTATGTAAAGGAAACGGATTTGTACATCCAAGTAAAGCCCATCCTGAAAATCATTCACATCCTCGAGAATGTGTAAACCTCTCCAACCAAAAACGCATAAAAGCTATCAAATACTTTTTCTTTGGCGGCTTGAAGAGCACAAGAGGAATCACAAGTTTTGTTAATGAGGGTGCACGTTGTGTGTTCGTATCCTTTTTGGGGTGAGGAACCCGATGAAGATTTCAGAGTGACACAGACTTCGGTGTCCTTAAAGGTGTAAAGAATGGATCCATAACCATGGTCCAACCAAGAGTCGAGGACTTGGGACTTTACCTCGGACATTTTTTCTTGTGAGCTTCATCAAATCGAGTCGATTGTTGGGCTTTTCAATCTGAACATTTTAGAATAGAAGTGTATACTTGAACTTTTATTTTCTAAACACTGCCTTTTGAACTGAGCAGGGGCAGTTGGAGATGGACTTTTTTTCTAAGGGGAGACCATAAACTCCAAAGCGAGGGTTGGGGAGGTAGTAGGGCTTTACCGAAAGGCGTTTCAGTTTTTGATGGCCTTTCTTTTTATCTACCTTCAGGGTTTCCCTCCATCCCGAAGTGTTTTGGACAAACTGAGCCATGGATTTGACTTTTCCTCCACAAGAGATGATGGATCGAAGAGGTCGAGACAGTTTGGTGACTTGAAGGTTTCGACCCATGAATCCACCGTGAGAGACAATGGCAATGCGAAAGGTTGATGAGGATTGAGAAAGGTGTGGCAAAACGTGTTTGCGGACTAAATACTTAACAATGGCGGGAAGGACATGGGCATAAAAAAGGGAGGCGGATGGTTCTTTTGAGGTCAATGATCCGTCTTCCCAAGGAGACCCTTTCCACATCTTCTTATAGGCCTTTGATTTGGGATCTACCCAAGAGGTGTCAATCCTTCCTTTGACCTTGTTTTTCTTTTTGAATGTTTCTAAATTTTTGTGGAGGACCTTCAAGGATGGAACCTCAGACTCTCTTCCCCAATGAACCTCTTCATTGACAAATGGAATGACGTGGATGGGATAAGTGTCTCCCCAAATCACCGTCGCCGTTTCGACGGCACGAGTTAAGACAGATGCACATACCAAGTCGTATGTCAAACGTGAAGCCCCTAAACACATTTTGGTTTGTTCTGCTTGGTCAACCCCTCGATTGGTAATCTGGGGATCCTTTACATCAGTGATGTGATTGCGTCGCTCATCTCGAGGGACAACATTCCGGCATGATAAGGCATGACGAAACCAATCAATTTCAATCTTGAAAGACATTTTATTTTTACATTTTATTTATTTCAGATACCGGCAAACCTCTTCGGTGGATTGCCAATAGGTTTTTGCTTTTGCCTTTGCATGCTCAAGACATTCACGGACATGCCATTCTAAGGCTCTTTGAATATATACCTTTGCATCTTTTGACCACCGAAGGGACTTTGCCATTCGAGGCTCTAAAGAATCGGCCATGAGTTTTACACAGGTGAAAAAGGTTGATGAGGGAAGGTTACATCGAAAACGAGATTGTTGGATGGCCCTCAAGGGGACTCGGCCACCAAATACACTTTTGAGAGCCGTAAACACTTGGACATTGGAGACGGTTTTTGCCGTCCCACAGTAG
>Ga0180431_10001164_pt1 | contig 36864 bp, 34 predicted proteins | sample SS_ome_11_FD_132459 | JGI IMG/M metagenome (GOLD analysis project Ga0180431, IMG submission 132459) | Hypersaline lake sediment archaeal communities from the Salton Sea, California, USA - SS_1_MS_1 metaG | ecosystem: Environmental > Aquatic > Non-marine Saline and Alkaline > Hypersaline >... | reverse complement strand
GGGGGCCACGATGACGACCTGGTGGACGCCGAGGTGCTGGCGCGAGCCGAGGCCGCGCTCGACGACGAGCCCGAGATCGCACCCGATGCGCTCCAGGAGCCCGAACCCGAACCCGAGCCCGAGCCCGAAGCCGAACCCGAACCCGAACCCGGGGCCGCGCCGTCGCCGGGAATCGTGGCCGGGACTGAACCGAAGCCCGAGGCGCCGCCCGCCCCGGCACGCGATGATGTGGCCTCGTCCGGGGACGCACCCGCGCCGCCTCCGCAGCGCGAGCGCCGCCACAGCCAGGTCAAGAGGAGGAAGCGCTCATGATGAGCCCACGCGAGGCCGTGGAGCAGGCCATCTTCGTCGCGGTCGGGGCCGCATCCCTCACGCGGGATCGCGCCCAGGCGATCGTGGACGATCTGGTTCGCCGGGGCCAGATGAGCGACGAGGAGGGCCGCCTCACGGTGGATGGCCTCATGGCGCGCGTGCGTGCCAGCGGCGAGCAGCAGGGGCTCATCGACAAGATCGAGGGCGGCGTGCACGGCCTGCTGCGCGAGCTCGGCATCGCCCAGCGCGATGACATCGCGGATGTCGACCAGCGCATCGCGGAGCTCGAGCACCGCATTCGCCTGCTCGAGGAAGCGGCCGGCACCGTGCCGGCCCCGCCCGCCGACGCGGACGGCTAGCGGCCTGCTGCCGTGGGCCGCGGCGAGCGCAGGAGGACCCTGGGGCGGCTGCGCGAGATCGCGCAGGTGGCCACCAAGCACGGCTTCGGCTACGTGTTCTCGCGGCGCGGCGCCCCGGAGGCGGACGGCCTGGAGGGGGAGACCGCCGAGGAGCGCGCCACCCGTGGTCGTCGCCTGCGCGAGACGCTCGAGGAGCTCGGCCCGACCTTCGTGAAGTTCGGGCAGCTGCTGTCCACCCGTCCCGACGTGGTGCCGCCCGACAACATCGCGGAGCTGCGCAAGCTGCAGGACGAGGCCCGGCCCGAGCCGTTCGAGGCGGTGCGCCAGGTGGTGGAGGAGGAGCTGGGGCTCACTCTCGAGCAGGCATTCGAGTCGTTCGACCGGGAGCCCATCGGCAGCGCGTCGGTGGGCCAGGTGCACGCGGCCCGCCTCCCGGGGGGGCGCGAGGTGGTGGTGAAGGTGCAGCGGCCCGGGGCGGCCGACACCCTCAACGCCGACATCGACCTGCTCTACCGCATCGCGCGAATCACGCGCGACCGCGTGAAGCGCCTGTCGTTCATCGATCTGCAGGGCCTGGTGGACGAGTTCGCCAAGACGGTTCGGCAGGAGCTCGACTACCGCAACGAGGCGCGAAACGACGAGGCCGTGCGCCGGAACTTCGCCGGCAACGAGCACGTGGTGGTGCCCCGCATCCACTGGCGGCAGTCCACCGGGCGGGTGCTCACGCAGGACCGCATCGAGGGACCCACGCTGGCGCACTTCGACCTCGCGTCACTCGATGCCGAGGAGCGGCGCACCCTGGCCGCCCGGATGGCCGAGACGTGGATGCAGATGATCTTCGGCGACGGCCTCTTCCATGCCGACCCGCACCCCGCCAACGTCATCGTCCTGGGGCCCGACCGCATCGGGCTGATCGACTTCGGCATGGTCGGCCGCCTGTCGCAGGATGACCGCGAGTCGGCCATCCGGCTCTTCACGGACATCATGTCGCAGAACACGGCGCGCCTGCCGCGCGACCTCCGCGCGCTGGGCATCCGTTACCCGCGGGAGCTCGAGGAGGAGTTCTCCCTGCGGTTGCAGGACCTGATGGGCCGCTACATGGGCATGTCCATGGACGAGCTGGACGTGCGGGAGATCCTGCACGAGCTGTTCGGCGTCATCTACGAGCTCGAGATCACCCTTCCCTCGCGCTGGATCCTGCTGGACAAGGCCCTCGCCACCCTGGCCGGGGTCGCGCTGGAGATCTCCCCCGAGTTCAACGTGTTCGAGACGGCCAAGCCGTATGCGCGCAAGCTGCTCTACGCGAAGTACAGCCCGGAGCGCATCGCCGGCCGCGTGCAGACCGACATGGGTCGCTATGCCTCTGCGCTGCTCGAGTACCCCATCCAGTTCGGCGAGCTGCTCGAGGAGTTCAAGGACGGCGAGGTGCATGTCGCCATCGACCTGGAGGAACTGAAGGACGCCAGCGACAAGGCGCTCACGGCGGCGAACCGCCTGGCCATCGCCCTCGTGGCGGCCGCCGTCATCCTGGCGTCGGGGATCATCGGCACGTTCGTCCGGGAGGGGCCCGAGTTGTTCGGGCTTGCCATCATCGGGGTGCCGGGCTTCGTGGCCGGCCTTGCGCTGTTCGGATGGCTCGTGGTGGGCATGATCCGCTCGGGGCACTGGTAGATCCCGCGTCCGCCCGCGTCATTACGATCGGCCGGGTTGAGCGAGCCTGCGGAAACCCCGTCTGCCGCCGCCGCGCCGTGGCGGGCGGCGCGCGCTGCCTATTCGGACGTCCGCCGGCTGGAGCGCGAACTGGGGTGCTCGGAGCCCATGGCATGGATCCTCGCGCGCCGGGGGCTGGCCGACCCCGGGGATGCGCGGGCGTTCCTGGCCACCGACGGCGAGCTGGGCGACCCCCTGGCCATCGATGGCGTGCAGGCGGCGGCCGACAGGCTGCGCGCGGCCCTGGCGCGGGGCGAGCACGTGGCCATCCATGGCGACTACGACTGCGACGGGGTGTGCTCCACGGCCATCATGGCGGGTGCCCTGCGGGCGCGTGGCGGCGAGGTCACCACCTTCCTGCCCAATCGCTTCACCGACGGGTACGGGGTATCCGAGGGCACCGTCGAGGCCCTCGCGGACTCCGGCGCGCGCGTCCTGTGCTGCGTGGATTGCGGCACGTCCAGCGTGCAGGCGCTCGGCCGCGCGACCGAGTTGGGAATGGACGTGATCGTGCTCGACCACCATCTGGCGGCAGGGGCCCGTCCGCCGGGCATCATCGCCAACCCGGCCCTCGGCCGCGGGACCGACGCCCTCCCGGCGGCGGCGGGCGTGGTGTTCGACGTCGTGCGCGCGATCGCCGTGCACGACGACCACCTCCTGGGGCCGGCCCCGGATGCCGGGGTCGACCTGGCGGGCCTGGCCACGGTGGCCGACGCCGTCCCCCTGGTGCAGGGCAACCGCCGGCTGGTGCACCGGGCGCTCGAGTCGATTCGCCGTGGCGAGCGCCCAGGCCTCGTCGCCCTGCTCGCCGCCGCCGGCCAGGGGCATCGGGGCATCACCCCTCGCGGGCTGTCGTTCACCCTGGCTCCGGCCATCAACGCCACCGGCCGCCTCGCGGAGGCCTCCCTCGCCCTCGACCTGCTGCTCGAGGACGACCCGCGGCGCGCCCGTGACCTGGCGGACGAGATCTGGCAGCTGAACAGCCGACGCCGCGAGGTGGAGAGGCAGGTCACTGCGGAGGCCGTGCAGGTGATTGAAGCCGATGTCGACCGGGTGGGCGATGCGCCCATCACCGTGGTGGCCGGCGAGGGCTGGCACGAGGGCGTGGTGGGCATCGTCGCGTCGCGGATGGTGGAGCGATTCGGCCGTCCGGCGATCGTGCTGTCGGTGCAGGGCGACCAGGCAAAGGGGTCGGGGCGCAGCCTCCCCGGGCTCGACCTGCATGCCATCGTGGCGGACGCCGCGGCACCGCTCACGCGCTGGGGGGGTCACTCGGGCGCGGTCGGCGTGTCGCTGGCGGCGGATGACATCCCCGCCTTCCGCAAGGCGCTGGAGGCATCGGCCGCGGGGCGCCGGCGCGAGATCGCCCGCGCACGCACGCGCATCGTGGACGCGGTGGTGGCGGGTGCGGACCTCACGCTGGCCACTGCGGAGGAGCTCGAGGCCCTCGCGCCATACGGGCGCGGCAACCCGGAGCCGCGCATGGTGGTCCCGGCATGCGCGGTGGGCGGCGTGAGCAGGGTGGGGGAGGGGCGCCACCTCCGTGCCCGGTTGTCCGCGGGCGGCGTCACGGTGCCGGCGATCGGCTTCTCCATGGGGCGGCGGGCCGCCGACCTGGAAGCCGCGGGCGACGGCGTGCGGTACGACGCCGTGGCGCGCCTGGAGGTCGAGCGGTGGCAGGACACCGTGGGCCCCCGGGTGTCGCTCGAGGACCTCGCCGCCCTGCCCGCGGGCCCCGCGGTGACGGGGGGATGCGCCGACGCATGCGACATCGGCTGCGGCCTGCGCGTGCCGCCCGCGGCCATCCCCGCGATGGTGGCCACGCCCTTCGGCGCGATGGCGCCGGAGGCGGGCGTGGAGTCACCCCGCGAGGTGCGCGACCGCCGGGGGGAGGGGCGGGCCCTCGCGCTGATCTGCGCCCTGGCCGGGGCGGACCGTGGTGTGGCCGCGGTGGTGTCCGACGTGCCCCGCCGCCGCGCGGCGCTGCGCGACGTGCTGGCGCCCGGCCGGCTGGGGGTGGAGGTCGCCGTGCTGGGCGGCGACCGGTGCGACGTCGAGGCCATGGCGGCGCGGCTTGCCCTGGCGCGCGGCGGCCCGCTGCTCGCGATCCTCGACTATGCCGCGCTGGAGCAGGTGGTTGTTCCCGACGACGTCCACCTCGTCGTGGTGGACCCCCCGGTCCTCGAGCAGCAGGCCGCGTGGTTGCGGGTGGCGGCGGCCGGCCGGTTCGTGCACCTGGCCTGGGGCGCGGACGAGGCCGCCCTGGCGTGCGCCGTGGCCCAGGCCGACCTTGCCGTGCGCGACGTGGCACGGGCCCTCTGGCCCGCGCTGGCTGCCGAGCCCGGACGCGTTCCGTGGGGCGCACGGGCCGATGCACTGCTGGCCGGCGATGGCCCGGTGGCGCGGTCGCCACGGGCCGTGGCCCTGGCGCTGGCGGCGCTGGCCGAGGCCGGCCTGGTGCAGGTGGGCCCGGGTGGCGTGGCGGTGGTGCCCGGGGCCCCTCCGGCGGACCTCGATGACGGCGCGGTGGGCCGCCGCGCCGCGGCGCTCCGCGACGAGGCCCGCGTGCTCGCCGGGCGGGCCATGACCATCGACCTGCTGGGGGCCGTGCCGGATTGGCTTCCGCAGGCGGACGGCGCGTTATCGTAGGAGCGATGGGAACGCCTCTCGCCGACCTCGGACTTGCCGCCTCAACGGGTGACTCCGACGTGGAGGTCCTCGTGCGCGAGGTGCACGAACGCCACCCCGACGCCGATGGCGACGCCATCCGCAAGGCCTACTGGTTCGCCGAGGAGCGCCACCGCGGGCAGGACCGGCACTCGGGGGAGCCCTACATCACCCATCCGCTCGGGGTGGCGCGCATCGTGGCGGGGCTGGGCCTCGACGTGGACACCATCCAGGCCGCGCTGCTCCACGACGTGGTGGAGGACACCGGGACCACCCTCGACGACGTCGAGGCGGCGTTCGGGCCGCAGGTGGCGGCCATGGTGGACGGCGTCACCAAGCTCACGCGCATCCACTTCGAGAGCCAGGAGGAGCGACAGGCCGAGAACTACCGCAAGCTCATCATCTCGATGTCGTCCGACATCCGCACCCTGCTGGTGAAGCTGTCCGACCGGCTGCACAACATGCGCACGCTCTCGTACATGAGCAAGTCGAAGCAGATGCAGAAGGCCCGCGAGACCCTCGAGGTGTACGCGCCACTCGCGCACCGCCTGGGCATCCACTCGCTCAAATGGGAGCTCGAGGACCTGTCGTTCGCGGCGCTGCACCCAAAGCGCTACGCCGAGATCCAGCAGATGGTCAACCAGCGGCGTGGCGATCGCGAGGCCTACGTGCACGACGCGGGCGAGATCCTGCGCGGGGAACTCGTGGCCGTGGGGATCGAGCCGGTGGAGATCACCGGCCGGGCCAAGCACTTCTACTCGATCTACGAGAAGATGACCCGCAAGGGCAAGGAGTTCAACGAGATCTACGACCTCACGGCGATGCGGGTGATCGTGGAGTCGGTGAAGGACTGCTACGGCGCGGTGGGCATCATCCACTCACTGTGGAAGCCCATGCCGGGGCGGTTCAAGGACTTCATCGCCATGCCGCGGCTCAACATGTACCAGTCGCTGCACACCACCGTCATCGGGCCGCAGGGCACCCCGCTCGAGATCCAGATCCGCACGCCCGAGATGCACCACACCGCCGAGTACGGCGTGGCCGCCCACTGGCTGTACAAGCAGGACGCCCGGTCGCCCGGCGGCCCGGGTGCGGGTGCCGGCTCGGGGGACCGCCTGGAGTGGCTGTCGCAGATGATGGACTGGCAGCAGGACACCACGGACCCCGGCGAGTTCATGGAGAGCCTGCGCAGCGACCTCTACTCGCAGGAGGTCTATGTCTTCACGCCCAAGGGCGAGGTGCGGGCGCTGCCCGCGGGCTCCACGCCCCTGGACTTCGCGTACGACGTCCACACCGACGTGGGGCACCGCTGCGTGGGCGCCAAGGTCAACGGCCGCATCGTGCCGCTCACCCATCAGCTGGAGTCGGGCGACTTCGTGGAGATCCTCACGTCGAAGTCGCCCCGCGGTCCGTCACGCGACTGGCTGGGCGTGGTGCAGACCTCGAAGGCCCGGTCCAAGATCCGCTCGTTCTTCAGCCGCGAGCGCCGCGAGGACGCCGAGCACCAGGGGCGCGACTCGCTGCAGGACGCCCTGCGCAAGGCCGGCTTGCCCAGCCAGCGCATCGTGGGCTCGCCCTTGTTCGCGCAGGTCACCCAGGAGATGGGCTTCAAGCGGGCCGAGGACTTCTACATCTCACTGGGCTCGGGCAAGACCTCGGTGCAGGTGGTGGTCAACAAGATCATCGCGCGCCTCAAGACCGATGACGGGCAGGTGGACCCCACGCCCACGGTGCCCGACGCCCGTGAGGGCCGTTCCCGGCAAGCAGCCCCGTCCAGCGACCTGGGCATCGAGATCGACGGCGTGGCCGACGTGATGGTGCGCCTCGCGAAGTGCTGCAAGCCCGTGCCCGGGGACGACATCGTGGGCTACATCTCGCTGGGGCGCGGCATCACCATCCATCGGGAGGACTGCCCCAACGCGCGGGCGCTCATGCGCAGTCCCGAGCGGTTCACCCCCGTGGCCTGGGGCGGCGAGGCCCGGCAGTCCTTTCGCGTGGAGCTGGCGGTGGAGGCCTGGGACCGTCACCGCCTGCTGGAGGACATCTCGCGCACCATCGCGGAGAACGGCGTCAACATCCTGGGCGCCAACTGCCAGGTGGACGACCAGATGGCGCGTCACCGGTTCGTGCTCGAGATGGCCGACACCGAGACCCTCCGCCACCTCACCAACCAGTTGCGCAATGTCGAGTCGGTGTTCGATGCCTACCGCGTGACCCCGGGAGCCTGACCGTCCCGGCCTGCTGGTAGCGTCCAGCGCCAGTGGACGTGGTGGAGATCATCATCCTGGCGGCCGCCGGTCTGGGGCTCGTCGCCTTCGTGGTGCTGGCGGTCCTCATCGTCCGGCAGGGGCGCGTGCTCAAGGACCTCGAGGAGCGCATCGGACCACCGGTGCCCCCCGCGGCCGCTCCCTCGTTGGAGCGCGTGCGCGCGGTGTCAGCGGCATCGGCCGCCGTCGCCGCCCCCGCCGCCGAGCCCGGGCCCGCGGACCCATCGGGGGATGCCCCCCAGCCCGACGCCCCCGCGGCGACGCCGGAGGCGCCCCGCCAGACCGCCCGCCAGGCAGCGGAGGCCCGCGAGCGGGCCAAGCAGGAGGAGCGCGCGCGCAAGGATCGCGAGAAGGCCTCCCGGGCATCGGCAGCAGGGGCGGAGGATCCGGGGTCGTCCGGGCGCGGTCTCGTGGTGGGCGCGGTGGCCATCGTCGTGGCGGGCCTGCTTGCCGCCGGGGGCTGGTACCTGTTCATCCGCGACGACGGCGCAGGGCCGTCGGCTCCGGCCGCGCAGGCGACCACGGCGACCACGGCGGCCACCACCGGCGAGGTGCCCGATGACGTGCCGCCCCTCGCCAACAAGGCCGCGTACACCGTCGCCGTGCTGAACGCCAGTAACGTCACCGGTGCCGCCGCCAACAAGGTCGCGCCCCGGGTGCAGGCCGACGGCTACACGCTCGGCGTGGTGGACAACGCCGCCAAGCAGGACATCGCGGTGTCGCAGGTGCAGTACGTGAAGGGGCGCCAGGAGGTGGGGTGGAACCTGGCCAAGGACCTCGGGGTCACCACCGCGGTGGAGGTGGACAGCCTGGCCAAGGGGCGCATCGGCACGGCCGATGCCGTGGTCATCGTGGGGAAGGACCTGGCCCGCTAGGCGTCCCGTGCCCCCCTCCGCCCGGGGTGCGCTGCTCGATCACCGACCCCGCGGGCAGTCGGCCGCGCCATTTGCCCGCGACGGGCTGGTCATCCACCAGGGTCCGTCCCGGCTCGCCGGATTCCCCGCCGCGGGCACCTGCCGGGGCGCTGCGCCGCCGCTCTGCGATGAGTGACACGTCGGCATCGGCGAGCAGGCGGATGCGACGGACGACGCCATCGCCTCCGGGCCGCGCGCCAGTCCCTCCCGACCCGCGCCGCACGGCATAGCGCTCCACGCGCACGGGCATGGCCAGCTCCAGTGCCTCCACGGGCGTGTTGAGGGTGTTGCTCATGGCCACGTGCACCGCCGAGGGCCCGGGCGCGCGCGACGACGCACCCTGCCCTCCGGCGAGGGTCTCGAAGTACACGCGGTCGCCGAAGCCCAGGGTGAGGTTGTTCATCGTGCCCTGGCCCTGGGCGGGCATGTCGGTGGCCCCCGAGAGCGCGCCCATCACGGCATCGGCGATGCGACTGGATGCCTCCACGTTGCCGGCGGCCACGGCGCATCCGCGCGGGGCGTTCACCAGCGTCCCCGGTGGTGCCACCACGGTCACCGGGGCGTACGCGCCCGCCGACGCGGGGATGTCCGGATCGGTGGCCACGCGCACGGCGAAGAACACGCACGACCGGGTGACCGCGATGGGGCAGTTGAGGTTGCCCGGGCCTGCCGCATCGGTGCCGGTGAAGTCGACGGTCATCGCCTCTCCCGCGATGCGCAGGCATACGCGGATGACCAGGTCGTCGTGGGTGACCCCGTCGCCCTCCAGGCGCTCCTCGTGGCGCCACTCGCCATCGGGCATCGCCGCCACGGCCGCGCGCGTGCGGCGTTCGGCATAGGCCAGAAGATCGTCCATTGCCGCCGCGACGGCCCCGGGGCCCCCGCGCGTGGCGGCGAGGGACTCCATGCGCTCCTGCGCCAGGCGGTGGGCGGCCACCTGGGCCCCGATGTCCCCGCGCCGTTCGTCGGGAGTGCGCGAGTTGGCGGCGATGATGTCCATCACCGCCGGGTCGGTGCCGGTCGGGTCCGCCAGTCGCACGGGGGGCAGAACGAGACCCTCCTGCAGCAGCTCCCGGGCGCCCGCGGGCATGGAGCCCGCGGTCATCCCGCCCACGTCCGCGTGATGGGCGCGCGACACCGCGTGCGCCACCAGGCGACCGGCCACCGCGATGGGCGACACCACGGTCAGGTCGGGAAGGTGCGTGCCCCCGGTGAAGGGGTCGTTCACCACCCACATCTCGCCGGCGGCGGCCCCGGCATCCATGACCGCGCGCACGGCCTCGGGCATGGCGCCCAGGTGCACGGGTATCGAGTCGGACTGCGCGACCATGCGCCCCTGCGCGTCGAACACCGCCGTGCTGCAGTCGCGCCGCTCCTTGATGGTCACGCTGAACGCCGAGCGCACCAGGGCCGCCTGCATCTCCTCGGCCACCGAGCGCAGGGCCGCCCCCCACACCTGCAGGCCCACGGGGTCGAGGTGGCTCACCGCCGCTCCATCCGGATCGTGCCGTCCGAGTGCAGCTGCGCCACCCAGCCGTCCGCCACCCAGCACGTGCTGCCCGGCATCGCCAGTGCGCATGGCCCCTCGTGCCCGGCCACCGGGTCGGGGAGGTGCAGGGGCACGTCGGGGCCGTCCGCCACGGCGGCCACGCGCACCGACACCACCTCCACCGGGGCGTCCGGCATGGCGCGTCCCGCGGCGCGGGCGTGCGCCGCATGGAACCGCTCCGCAAGGGCCGGAGGGGGCTCGTTCGGGTCCCACGCCACGGTGAGGGCGTGGCTCTGCCCCGCGTAGCGGCAGTCCGCTGCCACCTCGACGCGCCCATCGGGCAGCTCGGTGGCCGCGCGCGCCACCAGGGGCTCCACGGCCCGGGCCAGCCGCGCGGCATCACCTGCCGGCAGCAGCACGCTCTGCACGTGGTCACGGCGCTCGCCAGCGACCACCATGCCGAGGGCCGCGAGCACGCCGGCGGTGGCCGGGCAGGTGATGCGGGTCATCCCCAGGCCGTCCGCCACCGCGCACGCGTGAAGAGGGCCCGCGCCGCCGAGGGCGATCAGCACCCCATCGCGGGGATCCACCCCGCGCTCCACGCTGACCACGTGCAGGGCCGACACCATCTGCTGCACCGCAACCGCCACGATGCCCGCCGCGCACGCCGGTACCTCCATTCCGAGCGCATCCGCGAGGGCGCCCACGGCCTCGTGCGCGGGTTGGGCGACCAGCGGCAGTGACGCGCCCAGTCCCAGCGTGCCCGAGAGCCTGCCGAGCACGACGTTGGCATCGGTGACGGTGGGTGCGCGGCCACCGCGCCCGTATGCGGCCGGACCCGGAACGGCGCCCGCCGATCGCGGCCCCACCCGCAGCGCCCCGCCGGCGTCGGCCCATGCGATGCTGCCGCCGCCTGCCGACACGGTCTGCACGTCGAGCATGGGCAGGTGCACGGGGTGCCCCGCCACCACGCTGCCGTGCGCGCGGCCGGGCCGGCCGTCCACGATCAGGGCCACGTCGCACGAGGTCCCGCCCATGTCGAACGCCAGCGCCACCCGGGCATCGTCCGCCCGGGCCACCGCCGCAGCGCCGACCACCGCTCCCGCCGGCCCCGAGAGCACGGTGCGCGCACCGCTGGTGGCGGCCTGCGCAAGCGGCAGGAGACCGCCGCTCGACTGCATGATCCCCGGCTCCGGCAGGCCGGCATCCCGGGTGCGCCTGCCGAGCGCGCCCAGGTAGCCCGCGAGGACGGGGGTGAGGTAGGCATCCAGCGCGGTGGTGGCGATGCGCTCGTACTCGCGCACCTCGGGCAGCACCTCGCACGACGCCGACACGTGCACGCCCGGCATCTCCCGGCGCACCCGATCGGCGATCGCCCTCTCGTGCGCGGGATGCGCATATGAGAACAGCAGTCCCACGGCCACGGCCTCGGGGGCGCGCGCGCGCAGGGCGTCGCTCACCTGGCGAAGCGCCGCGTCGTCGAGGGGGGTCACCACCCCGTCCGGGCCCATGCGCTCGCGGGCCGCGACCACGCGCTCCGCGGGCACCAGCGGATCCGGATGGGTGGCGTCCAGGTGGTACAGGGAGGCTCGGTCCTGGCGTCGCAGCTCGAGGACGTCCTCGAGGCCCTCCGTGGCCACCAGGCACGTCCGCGCGCCCGTGCCCTCCAGCATCGCGTTGGTGCCCACGGTCATGCCGTGCGCGATGCGCCCCACCGCTCCGGCGGGCACCTGGGCCACCTCCAGGGCGGCCAGCACGGCCTGCACCACGCCCTCGCCCTGGTCATCGGGAGTGGTGGGAACCTTGGCCGCGTGCAACCGGCCCCGGTGCACCACGACGGCATCGGTGAACGTGCCCCCGACGTCGACGCCGACCAGGGCCGGGAGGGTGTCGCCCAGGTTGGGATCTACCATGAACGGGGAATCTAGACCCCGTCCGGGAGCACCTGTCCTGCGCCTCGCCGCACCGATCGCCGCCATCATCGCCCTGCCCGCCCCCGCGGCGGCCCAGCCGGCACCGCCGCCCACGGGCCCCCCGGTGCCCGTGGCCGCGGTGCCCAACGGCGACCTGTCCGCCGGCCTCGCGGGCTGGGCAGCCGTGGGGCCGGGCCTCTCGCTCGTGGCCGGCCCGATCATCCAGGCGTCCGACAACACCACGGTGCTCACCCCGCCGCTGGAGATCCCGCCCACGGCGCAGGCGATCACCGTGGTCATGGGCGTCCCCGGCGCCAATTCCGTTGTGCAGGTGAGCGCGCGCCCCGTGGACGGGGGCGTGGGCATCCCGCTCGCCGTCATCACGCCCGACAGGGCGGTACGCGCGTGGAGCGTGGGGGTGGGCGCGGCCCGTGGTCGCACCGTGCGGCTTGCCATCGATCCCGTGAGCAGCCTGGGCCGGAGGCTCTACGTGCGCTCGGTGGGACCGGTTCGCGAGGTGCTCCCGGGGTGGCAGGTATCCACCGGGCTGCCCGAGGTGCGGCGGGCGTGGGGCCGCCGCGCCATCGTGGCGCAGGATGCGCGGCTGGTCATGCGCACGCCCGACGTGGGCGTTCCCGCGGGCACCCGCTTCCTCGGGCTGGCGGTGCGCGGTACCGGCGTCGTGCGCGCGGCGGCGGGCGGTCGCGCGGCCCGCGTGTCGGCGTCGCGTGCGCGGTGGACCGCGCTGCGGGTACCGGTCCCCCGGAGGGGCAGCGCACGCATGTCGGTGACGGCCATTCCGGCCCCCGGGGAGCGCCTTGCCCTCTCGGGCGTGGCCACCCCGGTACGCGTCGTCCGGCTGCGCGGCGTGAGCGTCTCGGGTGCGGGCGTGGTGCGCGCGCAGGCCGGCCCGGCGGCGGCGGGCGCCCGGGTCGAGGTGCGCATCGGCTCGCGGGTGGTGGGGCGTGCCACGGTGAGGCCGGGCGGGGCGGTGGTGGTACGCACGCGGGGCGCGGGCCCCGCGCGCCTGGTGCTGCGCGACGACGCCGCCGTCATCGGCACGTCGGTGCCGGTGGTGCTCCCGGGCTGATCCCGCCTAGGCGTCGACCTGACGCGGGTAGGCGCCGGGCCAGGAGGACACCAGGGTGCGCGCGTGCGACAGGGCCTCGTCGCGGGAGGTGTAGGTGCCCGAGAACGCCACCCAGTAGCCCGGGCGGAGCGGCGGGTGGTCGCTGCTGAACAGCACGCCCGATGGCTGGCCCTGGGCCTGCAGACGGTTGGCGGCGGCGCGCGCGCCCGCCTCGGTGCTGTCGCTCGCCACGATGACGGTCCAGCCCGACGTGCCGGCGGGCCAGTCGTCGGAGCCCGTGCCGCCGGAGGTGCCGTCGTCGGCCGGGAACTCGCTGGTGGTCTGGCCCCCCGGGTCCGCGGCGGTCTCGGTGACCAGCCCCGAGTCGGGCGCCGTCGCGGACGGATCCACGGGCAGTGCTCCCGTGGTGTCCACCGTGGGCGTGGTGAACGTGGTGTCCATCGGGAGGGTGGGGGTGGTCAGCACGGTGTCGCCGGGGAGGCTGGAGTCGGTGAGCGTGGTGCCCGTGGTGGCGGTGGGAACCGTGATGAGCGGAGATGTCGCGGGCTGCGTGACGGCGGCCTGCCCTCCGGAGTCGCCATCGGCGGCCACGAACGCCAGCGCACCGGCGCCGGCGCCGAGCAGCGCGAGCCCGGCGGCCACGACCACCAGCCCGCCGGCGCCGCGCCGAAGCTTGGGAGCCGCCGGGGTAGGTGAACCGCATTCCAGGCAGTAGGCCTGGCCGGGGTCCAGTTCGGCCCCGCACACGGTGCATGCGGGCGGCGGGGAAGGTGGTTGCGGTGGCTCCCCCGCGGCCCCGTCGCCCCCTGACGCGCCCCCGGCGTCCGCGGGGCCCGGCTCGTGCGATGGCCCGGGCGGGGGCGGGCCGGGGTACGGGCTCTCGGGCATCAGGCGTCGTCCCGGCCGGCGGGCGGGATGGCCGCGGTGGGCTGCGGGTCGGGCTCCGCCACCACCGCCTGCTCGATGACCGTCGTCACCTGGTCCGCGCCATCGCCGTCCGTTCCACCCGCCGCGGCGGGGGCCAGCGGGACGCCGCACGATGCGCAGAAGTTGGCACCGGCCGGCGAACGCGCGCCGCACGCGGGGCAGGTGACGCCCGGCCGGCGCCCCGACGCGCGGCGGTCGCGGCGCTCCTTGCGGAGCTCATCGAGCCGGGTACCGAGCTCGTCGAGCTGCTGCCGCATGTCCGCCACCTCGGCCGCCTTGCGGCGCATGACGTCCTCGGCCAGCAGTCCGCGCGAGTAGAGCTCCATTGCCAGGCCGCCGAGGTCGAACAGCGCCTGCTGGTAGGCGTCGTCCAATTGGCGGCGGCGGCGGCGCAGCACCCCCGGCCGCACGCGCTCGGCGGGATCGGGCGGTGCCTCCGCCACCTCGGCGCGCACCTCCTCGGCGACCACCTCCTCGGTGACCACCACGTCGCCGGCGGGCGAGGTCTCCGACGTGGTCCTGCGGCGCAGGAACAGGAAGCGCTTCGGCTGCGCGGGCTGGGCCTCGGTGGAGGCGCCCGTCTCGGGAGCGGGTTCGGTCATCGCGTGCGGCCAATCGTAATCCCGCAGTCCGGACGACGGGCTGGGCCGGTTACAGCCATGCCGCCTGGCGCCCTGCCCCGCCATTGACGCACCGCGGGGCCGTCGTGTAGCGTCCCGCCCGCTTGACGCATCAAGAGCGGTGGAGGGACATGGCCCTGTGAAACCGCGGCAACCAGCGCGATAGCGCCAGGTGCCAATTCCTGCAGGCATTCGTGCCTGGGAGATGCACGGGGCACATGCCTGGACATACCACGGCGCCCTCGGACTCCCGGCAACGAAAGGAGTTCGAGGATGGGACATCATCATCAAGGCCGGGTCACGGGTGCCCGTGGCCTCCGGTGCAAGGAATGCGGTGAGGAGCTCCCGCTCGGGGCGTCATACGCCTGCGAGTTCTGCTTCGGCCCGCTCGAGGTGGTCTACGACCGCGACCACCTGCGCGCATCCGTGACGCGCGAATCCATCGCGGCGGGGCCGCCGTCCATCTGGCGGTACGCCGACCTGCTGCCGTGCGCCCCCGAGGACCCCACCGCGGGTCTTCCCGTGGGGCTGAGCCCCCTGGTGCGGGCGCCGCGCCTGGCCGAGCGGCTGGGCCTGGGCGAGGTCTGGGTGAAGAATGAGACGGCGAACCCCACGCACTCGTTCAAGGACCGCGTGGTCAGCGTGGCCCTGCAGAAGGCCCGCGAGCTGGGGTACGAGGTGGCCGCGTGCGCGTCCACGGGCAACCTCGCGCAGTCGGTGGCCGCCCATGCGGCCGCGGCGGGCATGCGCAGCTACGTCTTCGTGCCCGCCGACCTGGAGCACCAGAAGATCATCGCCACGGGCATATACGGCTGCACGCTGGTGGCCGTCGATGGCACGTACGACGATGTCAACCGGCTGTGCATGGAGTTGGCCGCCGACCGTCCGTGGGCCTTCGTGAACGTCAACGTGCGCCCGTACTACAGCGAGGGCTCGAAGACGCTCGCCTATGAGACCGCCGAGCAGCTGGGGTGGACGCTTCCTGATCGCTGCATCGTGCCGATCGCCTCGGGGTCCCTGTACACCAAGATCCACCGCGGCTTCACGGAGCTGATCGACCTCGGGCTGGTGCAGGGCGGGGTGCCGGCGATGAACGGCGCGCAGGCCCGGGGCTGCGGACCCGTGGCGGCCGCATACGAGGCCGGCCTGGACTTCGTCGCCCCGGTGCGCCCGGACACGATCGCCAAGAGCCTGGCCATCGGGAATCCCGCCGACGGCCTGTTCGCGCTGGACGTGGCCCGGGGCACGGGCGGTGGAATCGACGCCGTGTCCGAGCAGGAGATCACCGAGGGCATCCAGCTGCTGGCCGAGACAACCGGCATCTTCACCGAGACCGCCGGGGGCGTCACCACCGCGGTGCTGCGCCGCCTTGCCGAGCGCGGCGACATCGGGCCCGACGAGCGGGTGGTCATATACATCACGGGCGACGGCCTCAAGACCCTCGACGCCGTGGCCGATCGGGTGGAACCGGTCACCATCTCACCCACGGTGGATGCCTTTGAGTCCGCCGTCGGCACCACGACCCGCCTGGAGGCCAACCGATGAGCGTGACCGTGCGCATTCCGTCCCCGCTCCGTCCCCTCACCGGCGGCGCCGGCACGGTGGAGTGCAGCCCCGGGACGGTGGGGGCCATCATCGATCAGCTCGAGGCCGGCCATCCCGGCTTTCGCGATCGCGTCACGCAGGACGGGCAGCTGCGTCGGTTCGTGAACGTCTTCGTCGCGGGCCAGGACGTGCGCTTCGAGCAGGGCATCGACACCGACGTCGCGGACGGCCAGGAGGTCACCATCCTGCCGGCCGTGGCCGGGGGCTGAGCACCTCGCGCACCGCGTTCGTCACGGGCGGCACCGGCCTCGTGGGCGGTGCGCTCGTCGAGGCCCTGGTCGCCCAGGGCGTCGAGGTGACCGCCCTCGCCCGCGGGTCGGCGGGCGCGGAGCGCCTGGCGCAGGCCGGCGCGCGCGTGGTGCGTGGTGACCTGGGGGAATCCGGGCGGTGGGGCGCGCGCGCGGCGGATGCCGAGGTGGTGTTCCATCTCGCACTGCCCCGCTTGATTCCCCCGGTGCGCGGCAGGCATGTGCGGCGGGCCGCGCGCGAGGCGCGTGCCGGGGCCGAGGTGGTGCTCGAGCAGGCCGCGGGCCGCCCCATCGTCATGGCCTCGTGCGCGATCGCCGACCAGCGCGGGCCGCTCGACATCGCGCGTCCGGCACGGGCCGCCGAGCAGGTGCTGGCGCAGGGCGATGCGCGCGCCGTTCGCCTGCCATGGGCCTATGGGCCCTCGGGGTTCATCTGCGACATCTCGCGCGGCCTTCAACTGCGCCGCTTCCGCATGGTCGGCCCGGCGGGCAACCGCATTGCCCTGATCAGCGCGCATGACGCGGCGAACGCCCTGGCGCTGGCTGCGGGCGCGCCCGCGGGCACGTACTGCGTGGCGGAGGAGTCGTGTCCCACGCAGGAGGAGCTGGTGGCCCACATGTGCGCGGCGCGCGGGGCCACACGGCCGGACCACCTGCCGCCGCGCATGGCGGGCCTGGGCATGGGCGCGGTGGTGGTGCAGGCGATCACGGCCGACCAGCGGATCGATCCGGCGCCGCCGCCGGGATTCACCTGCGCATCACGCTGGGATCGGGACATGATGCCTGCCCTCGGTGGCGAGGAGAGCCCGCGCTGATCGCACCCGGGGTCCCGGCGGTGGTCTATCCTCCGCCCGGAAGCCTCGAATCCATGCCCGACCTTTCCCCACAGCCCGCGGGGGGCGATCCCCCGCCCCTTGACGTCGTCCCGGGCGGCCAGCCGCCCGCGCTTCCGGCCGATGAGGCCGAGCGGCTCGCCGACCTCCGCGCGCTCGGGGCGCTCGATTCGGGCCCCGACCCGGATATCGATTCGCTGGTCGACCTGGCGGCGCTCATCGCCGACACGCGTATCGCGCTCCTCAGCCTCGTGGACGAGCACGAGCAGGTCTTCAAGTCGTCCGTGGGCCTCGACGTCGAACGCCTCCCGCGCGAGACGTCGTTCTGCGGGCACGCGATCCTCGACGGCGCACACCCCATGGTGGTGCCGGATGCCACCCTCGACACGCGCTTCGCCGACAACCCCCTGGTCACCGATGGGCCGGTGGGCTTCTACGCCGGGGTGCCCATCCTCACGTCACAGGGGCACGCCATCGGCACCCTGTGCGTGGTGGACGACTCCCCCCGCGACCTCAGCGACCGCCAGCTGGCGGCGCTGGGCCGGCTTGCCGCGCAGGCGGCGGGGATCCTCGAGGCGCGCGGGCGCAGCGCGGCGGAGCGCCGCCGTGCCGCAGCCCACGAGGGCGACATCGACCCGAGGACCGGCCTGCTCCTGCGCGACGCCCTCGTGCAGTCGCTCTCCGGGGCACCCCTGCCCCCATTGTCGTCGGCCATCGCGTTGCGCATCGACGAGATCGACGCGACGGCGGGTCGCGCGGGCCTGCTCGCGGACGGGGCCATCGAGGCCGTCGGCGGCGCCATCAGCGCCTGCCTGCCCCCTGCGGCGCGCCTCGGCCGATCGTTCGGCACCTTCGTGGTGATGCTGCCGGGCGTCGACGGCGCGGCCGCCCGCGCCGTGGTCGCCTCCATCCGCAACCGCATGCGGGGAGCGGTCATCGTGGGTGAGCGGACGTCGCTGCACGTGGGGGTGACCGCCGGCGTGGCCACGGCCGGGCATGCCACCACGGTGGGGGCGGAGGACCTCATCGCCGCCGCGGAGGACGCCCTGCAGCAGTCGGAGACCTTCGGCATCACGTGCTTCGTCCTCGACGACGACGCCCGCGAGGCGCGGGCCCGGACGGCGGCCATCCGCTCCGCCCTCGGCGACGCCGTCGCCCAGGGGCAGCTGGTGGTGCACTACCAGCCCATCGTGGCGCTGCCATCCCGCGAGGTGGTGGGGGCCGAGGCGCTGGTGCGCTGGCGGCACCCCGGTCTCGGCCTGCTCGGACCGAACGAGTTCATCCCCTTCGCCGAGGACATGGGGATCGTCCAGGAGATCGACCGGTACGTGCTGCGGCGCGCCCTCAACGACCTCAGCCACGGGCGCACCCCCGGACGGGAGGTCAGCGTCAACCTCTCGCCCGTGAGCGTCCGGCCTTCGTTGCCGGAGGTGGTGGCGTCGGACCTGCGCGAGGCGCGCGTGCCCCCGTCGTCGCTGGTGCTGGAGCTCACCGAGCGCGTGCGGTTCGACCGCGACCCCGATGTGGTGGAGATCCTGCGCGCGGTGGGCGACGTGGGCGTGCAGGTGGCCATCGACGACTTCGGGGCGGGCACCACGTCACTCGCCCACCTGCGGGCCCTGCCGGTGTCGCGGCTCAAGCTCGACCGGTCTCTCACCGCGGACCTCACGGGCCCGGATGCCGATCGCGCCCGCGTGGTGGTGCGGACGCTGGTGGAGCTTGCCGGGCACCTCGGGCTCGAGGTGGTGGCCGAGGGCATCGAGACCGAGGGCCAGGCACAGGTGGTGTCCGACCAGGGCGTGCCGTTGGCGCAGGGATTCCTGTTCGGCCGCCCGGGCCCGCTGAGCGAGGCCTGACCGCGCGCCGGCGGCGCGCCCGCGCTACCGCGCCGCGGTGATCACCCGGGCCCGCCCGCCCTTCTTCGCGGCGTAGAGCGCGTCGTCCGCGGCGTTGAGCGCCACCTGGGGGTCGGTGCCCGGCGGGCACCCCGCCACCCCGGCGCTCGCGGTCTGGTGCATGGGCACGAGGGCGATGAGCCGCTCGGCCACGGCGCGGGCGTCGTCGACGTCGCCCTCCACGATCAGGCCGAACTCCTCGCCGCCGATGCGCGCCAGCACGTCGCGCTCGCGAATGGCGTCCATCCATGCCGCGGCCGTCGCCTCGAGCAGGCGGTCGCCGGCGTCGTGCCCACGGGAGTCGTTGAAGGCCTTGAACCGGTCGAGGTCGATGATGGCCACGGCCAGTGGACGCCCCGCGCCGGCGCCCGCCATCGTGCCGCGCCGGCGCAGAACCGCCATGAACACCCGGCGATTGGGAAGGCCGGTCAGGACGTCGCGCGATGCCGCGTCGGTGGCCAGGCGCAGCGCGGTGGCCACGAAGATGATGATCGTCAGGACCACGATGGTGAGCACGTACGACTGCGTGCTGTAGTGGTCCTCGCCCAGCAGGAACTGATCGAGCCACGGCGGCAGGAGTATGAGCCCGGCGGTGAGGGCAAGCGCGAGGAGCAGCTGTCCGGGCGGGCCGTACAGTGCGAGCCACGCCACCGGCAGCAGGTAGAGGATGGTGTAGCCGCTGCCCTCCGCTCCCTGGGCGTGCACCACGAGCATGACCGTGAGCAGGTAGGCGAGCGGCACCAGGAACTGCGTCCACGGGGGCCAGCGGTCCCACGGGAACAGCACCGCCGCCACGATGGTGCCGCCGAACAGCACGGCGCCCACCACGGCGGCATCGGGGTGGGCCGCCTCGGCGTCGGCGGCCCCGGTGGGCAACAGGGTGAGCACCAGCGACAGCACTGCGATGAGCCCGAACGGCAGCACGCGCACCAGGCGGCCGTCGCTCCGGAGGGGCCCGCCGCTGCGCGAGAGGGATGCGTCACCCGCGCGGGTAAGTCGCACGGCCGCGCGGTGCGCGCCGCGCACGATCGCGCCCCGCACGCGGGCATGCAGGGGCGGGGCCGCGCCGCGCCGCGCCGTCGTGGTCACTGCGGGGGGATGACGGGCAGTCCGGTGGCGTGCTGCACCGTTCCCGCACGGTGGTAGCGCAGGTCCACCACGTCCGCCTGCTGGTCGCTGTACACCCCCACCCCGGCGAGCATGGCCATCCGTCGTCCGAAACCGCGCTTGGCCCGTGGCGTGGCGGGCACGAGGGGGGTCGTGAACCTGAGCCACCGGCCCTCCACCGTGTAGTCGGCGCCCTCCTCCCGCGGGGCGCCGTTCACCCACACCTGGAATGGGGGCTCCGCGCCCTCGGGCAGTGCGACGCTCCAGACCGGGTCATCCATCGGCGCGATGCTACCGATGCGCCGGCACGGGTAGGCTTGCCGCATGCGCCGCTTCGTGCCCCCCGCCATCGCGGGCCTTGCCCTCGTCGCCGCGGCCGCGGGCACGGCATGGGGCATCCCCACCGAGGGTGCCCAGCGGCTCGACGTGGCCGAGGGCCGCGCGGCGGGCGCCGGGGGCCAGGGGCTGGCCATGTATCGGGTCACCATCCCCCGGGGCACCACGCTTGACTGGCACTACCACCCGGGCACCCAGGTGGCGTGGATCATGCGCGGGAAGCTCCTGTACTCGGTGGTGAAGGGCACGGCCTTCGAGACCATCCCCCGCCCGGGCGGCCCGCCCCGGCGCATCCCCATCCGGGCAGGCACCCGCGCCGTGATCGAGCAGGGCCATGGGCTGCTCGAACCGCGCGGCATGCAGCACTATGCGTCCACGCCGTACGGCCAGGTGATCACCATCGTCACCGTGCTCAAGCCGCCGCGGATGCTCGGCACCATCAACATCGCCCCCGCCGCGGACAGCCCGTTCCCCCCGTCGGCGCCCCGATAGGCGCCGGGAGGGGCACAGCACGCGCGGCAGGATTCGAACCTGCGACCCCTGGCTCCGGAGGCCAGTGCTCTATCCACTGAGCTACGCGCGCTCGCCGGCCTAGTGTAGACGCACCATGCGCATCGCGATCCTGGGCGACACCCACTTCCCCCGACGGGGCACGGAACTGCCGGCAGCGTGCGTGGCCGAGTGCCGGGCCGCCGACCTGGTGGTGCACGCCGGCGACCTGGCCGATGTCGCCGCCCTCCGGGCGCTGCGCGGCATCGGCACGCCGGTGCTCGCGGTGCACGGCAACGCCGACGACGCCGCGGTGCGCAGGGCGCTTCCCGCCACGGCGCAGGTGGACCTGCCGGGCGGCCGCAGGCTCGGCGTCGTGCACGACGGCGGGCCGGAGGCGGGGCGGCTCGAGCGCATGCGCCGGCGCTTCCCCGATTGCCACGTGGTGGTGTTCGGGCACTCCCACATCCCGCTCCTGGCGCGGGCCTCCGATGGGTTCATGATCGTCAACCCGGGCAGCGCCACCGACCGCCGTCGCCAACCCCGCCATTCGATGGCGATGCTGCGCGCGCCGTCGCGCGGCACGCCGGCGGTGCGCTTCCTGGACCTCGACGCCGACGGCGCCGAGCTGGATCCCCTGCTGGTGCGCGCTGCCGCGTAGAGTCGCGCGGTGGACCTGATCATCACCTTCATCGGCACCTCGGCGTCGGTGCCCACGGCCGCGCGCGGAACCTCGGCCACCCTCGTCAGCCGCGGCGGGCGCCGCTGGCTCGTGGACTGCGGCGAGGGCACGCAGCGGCAGTTGCTGCGGTCGGGCGTGGGCCTCGTGGACGTCGATCTCGTGCTCCTGACGCACCTGCATGGTGACCACTTCCTGGGCTTGCCGGGGATGCTCAAGACCTTCGGGCTGCGCGGGCGGACCGAGCCCCTGCTCATCGTGGGGCCCGACGGCCTGCATGCCCTCATGCACACGCTGCAGCCCCTGATCGGTCGCCTGCCGTTCCATCTCGAGGTGCAGGAGGCCGGCGCCGGGGAGGTGTTGCGGGACGATGGCGTGGCCGTGCGTGCGTTCCATACGGACCACGGCGTGCGGTCGCTGGGCTATGCGCTGGTGGAGGATGATCGCCCCGGCGCCTTCGACGTGGACGCCGCCCACGCGCTGGGGGTGCCGCACGGGCCGCAGTACGGGGTGCTGCAGCGCGGTGGCGAGGTGACCCTGGCCTCGGGGGCCGTGGTGCGCCCCGACCAGGTGTTGGGCGAGGCCCGACGGGGCCGCGTGGTGGTGTTCTCAGGCGATACCCGCCCGTGCGCGGGCACGCGCGATGCCGCGCGCGGCGCCGACCTGCTGGTGCACGAGGCGACCTTCACGCAGGATGACGCCGATCGCGCCGTGGAGACGCGGCACTCCACCGCCCGCGAGGCGGGATTGCTCGCCGCCGAGGCCGGGGTGCGCATGCTGGCGCTCACGCATGTGTCGACGCGCGTGGCACCGCGCGAGGTGCGGCGCGAGGCCGACGCGGTGTTCCCGGGCGCCACCGTGCCGCGCGACTTCGACCAGGTGGAGATCCCGTTCCGCGAGCGCGGCGAGCCGCGCCTGGTGCCCGTGCAGGAGCGCCTGGGGGCGAGCGCGCGCGACCACGCGGCCGCGCCGGAGGCCCCTGCTACGCTGGACGACGCAACCCTTTAAGGCCGGTCCCGCGAGGCCGGGAAGGAGCAGATGGAGATGGGGAAGGTCCTGGTCGATCCCGATCAGTGCCGCCGAACCGTGGCGCGCATCGCCCACGAGATCGTGGAGCACCACCCCGACCCGTCGGCCCTCGCGCTCGTGGGCCTGCACACCCGCGGCGTCCCGCTGGCCGAGCGGCTGCGGGTGCTGATCGAGGAGTTCTCCGGTTCCGCGCCGGCGATCGGCTCGGTGGACATCGCCCTCTACCGCGACGACGTCGGCGTCGGGGGCGGCCGCCGGGGGGTGGTTCCCGTGGTGGGCGAGACGATGCTGGAATTCGACATCGCGTCGCATGCCGTGGTGCTGGTGGACGACGTGCTGTTCACCGGCCGCACCGTCCGCGCCGCCATCGACGCGGTGTTCGACTACGGCCGGCCTCCCAAGGTGGAGTTGGCGGTGTTGGTGGACCGGGGCCACCGCGAACTGCCGATTCGCCCCGACTACGTGGGCCGCAACCTGCCCACCAGCCGCGGGGAGCGCATCACGGTGCACCTGGCCGAGGTGGACGGACGCGACGAGGTGCTGCTGGAGGAGGCGGCATGAGCGGCCGCGGGTCGCTCCTGGGCATCGCGGACCTCGCCTCCGACGATGTCGGGCGCATCCTCGACACGGCGGGGCGGTTCGGCGAGGTCATGGACCGCGACATCAAGAAGGTGCCCACGTTGCGCGGGCGCACGGTGGTGAACCTGTTCCTCGAGCCCTCCACCCGCACCAGCACGTCGTTCGAGCTTGCCGCCAAGCGGCTCTCGGCGGATGTGCTGAGCATCAAGGGCACGGGCACGAGCATGGACAAGGGGGAGACCCTCAAGGACACCATCCTGACGCTCGAGGCCTACGACCCCGATGTGTTCGTGATCCGCCACCCGCAGGTGGGGGCGTGCCGGCTGGCCGACCGCTACACGCAGGCGTCGGTGGTGAACGCCGGCGACGGAACGGGCGAGCACCCCAGCCAGGCGCTGCTCGACCTCTACACCCTGCAGCGCGAGGTTGGGCCGATCGCCGGGCTGCACGTGGCCATCGTGGGCGACGTCCTGCACTCGCGCGTGGCGCGCTCGGGAATCCGCGCCTTCACGTTGATGGGCGCGCGGGTGACCGTGGTGGCCCCGCCGACGCTGGTGCCGCGGCACCTGGCCGAGGCGCTCGGGGCGGAGGTATCCGCCGACATCCGTGACATCGCGGATGCTGACGTGGTGTATGTACTGCGCATGCAGCTCGAGCGCATGGGGGCCGGCGGCTTCGTGCCCTCGCTCGATGAGTACGCGCGCATGTACCAGGTGAACCACGCGCGGTTGCGGCCGGGGCAGCGCGTGATGCACGCGGGACCGGTCAACCGCGGGGTGGAGATCAGCGGGGCGCTCGTGGATGACCCCGAGACGCTCATCGAGGCGCAGGCGACGAACGGGGTGGTGGTGAGGATGGCGGTGCTGTACGACGTGGCCACGGGGGCGGCCGGCGGATCCGGCGAGGGCGATCTCGTCCGGGAGGCCGCATGAGCGCGGTGGCCCCGAATCCGCGGGTGCGCCTGCCCCAGCGCCCGGGTGCCCCCGCCAACGTGGTCATCGAGGGGGCCCGGGTGCTGGACCCCGCGGCCGGCATCGATCGCCTGTGCGACCTCGTGGTGCGCGACGGGGTGATCGGCGGCGACCCGTCCGGATTGCCCCGGCTGGATGGCGCCGGCCTCACGGTCATCCCCGGCATCGTCGACGTGCACGTGCACCTGCGCACGCCCGGCAAGGAGCACGCCGAGGACATCGCGTCGGGCACCGCCAGCGCGGCGGCGGGCGGGGTGGTGACCGTGCTCGCCATGCCCAACACGCAGCCGCCCACCGACAGCCCGAGCATCCTCGGGTCGCTGCTGGAGCGCGCCGGTCGCGAGGCGGTGGTGCCGACCGGGTTCATCCCCGCCATCACGGTGGGCCAGGCCGGCGAGTCGCTCACCGAGCACGGCGACCTGGCCGATGCCGGCGCCGCGGCGCTGTCGGACGACGGCGTTCCGGTGGCCAGCGCGCTGGTGATGCGGCGCGCACTGCAGTACCAGAAGGCCACCGGCCTTCTCTTCACCCTGCACGAGGAGGACATGGGCCTCTCCGGGGCGGGGGTGATGCACGAGGGCGTGGTGTCGGCCCGCATCGGCCTGGCGGGCATCCCCGGGGTGTCCGAGGCGGTGCAGGTGGCCCGCGATTGCGCGCTGGCGGGCTACGAGGACGCCCGGATCCACATCTGCCACGTGTCGGCGCGCGAGACCGTGGACGAGATCCGCAGCGCCAAGCAGCGCGGGGTGCGTGTGACCGCGGAGGTGACGCCCCATCACCTGCTCCTCACGGAGGACGCGGTGGGCGACGACCCCGACCCGGCGAAGTTCAAGATGAACCCCCCGTTGCGATCGGACGCCGACCGGCAGGCGCTGGTCGATGCACTGGTGGACGGGACGATCGACATCATCGCCACCGACCACGCCCCGCACCCCGCCGACGAGAAGGACAACCCGTTCGCCGAGGCGCCGTTCGGCGTCATCGGCCTGGAGACGGCCTTCGCCGCCTGCCACACGGCACTGGTGCGGGGCGGCCGCATGCCGCTGGATGAGCTGGTGCTGCGCATGAGCACGCGGCCCGCCGAGATCTTCGGCCTCCCGGTGCCCACCCTGGCGGACGGCGCGGTGGCCAACCTGGCGGTGATCGACCTCGATGCCGTGGACCGGGTGGGGGAGCGCCCGTATGCCAGCAAGTCGGTGAACGCCGCGTTCGTGGGAATGGAGCTCGCCGGGCGGGTGCGGATGACCCTTGCCGGTGGCCAGGACGTCTACCGGAGGGCCGCATGAGCCGTCGCCACCCCGCACTGGCCACCCGCGAGGATGCCTTCGCCCCGGTCATCGACCGCGTCGACGAGATCGTGGCCCCATGCGGGCACCTTGCCGAGGGGTTCGGGGTGATGGGGCGGCCGGTCATCGTGACCGGGCAGTACCGGAGGGGCCTCGGGTACGCGATGGCCCCGCTCGACGGGCGACTGCCCGGGGGCACGCCGGTGATCGGCACGGCCGCCCGGGCGGAGGCCCATGTGACCTCGGCCCACATGGTGCCGTGCGAGATGCCGGGCCGGGCGGGCGGCCCAGAGTTCACGTCGATCACGGCGCTGGGCACGTGATGGGCCCTGCCGTGATCGCGCTCGAGGACGGCACCGTGCTGCCGTGCCGCTCCGCGGGCGCCCCGGGCACCGCGCTCGGCGAGATGGTGTTCACCACCGGGATGAATGGCTACCAGGAGGCGGTGACCGATCCCTCGTACCTCGGCCAGGTTCTCGCGTTCAGCGCGCCCATGATCGGCAACTACGGCACCGGTGACCAGGCGCTCGAGAGCGCGCGGGTGTGGCCATCGGCGATCATCGCCACGCGCATCGGCGACAGCCCCGGCGTCGCGGGCCCGATGGGATTCCGGTCGTGGCTGGCCGCGCAGGGCGTGGTGGCGGTGGAGGACGCCGACACCCGCCGCCTGGTGCGCCACCTCCGCGACCACGGGGCCATGCGCGGGGGCGTGAGCACCGAGATGGGTGCCGAGGAACTGCTGGCGATGGTACGGGAGCACCCGGTGCTGGACGGCCGGGACCTGTCCGTGCAGGCCAGCGGGCCGCGGCGATCGCTGGGCACGGACGGCCCCACGATCGTCGCGGTGGACTGCGGCATGAAGCAGGGCATCCTCGAGGGGCTCGCGGGCTCGGGCATGCGGGTGGAGGTCGTGCCCGCGGGAACCACCGCCGATGAGATCATGGCCATGGGGCCCGACGGGGTGTTCATCAGCAACGGCCCCGGCGATCCCGCCGCCTGCCGCCCGGTGATCGATGCCCTGTCCGGGGTGCTCGGCCAGGTGCCGGTATTCGGCATCTGCCTCGGCCACCAGCTCCTGTCGCACGCCCTGGGGCTGCGCACCGAGAAGCTGCCGTTCGGCCATCGGGGCGCCAACCACCCCGTGCAGCGGGCCGAGGACGGGGTGGTGGAGATCACGGTGCAGAACCATGGCTACGCGGTGGTGGGGGATTCCCTGCCGGATGGCGTGGAGGTCACGCGCACCAGCCTGTTCGACGGCAGCGTCGAGGGCATCGCTGCCCCCGACCTGATGGCCGCATCGGTGCAGTACCACCCGGAGGCGCGGCCGGGCCCGCGCGATGCCGCGTACCTCTTCGGGGCCTTCCGCGACCGGGTGGCCGCCTGATGCCCCGACGCGAGGACATCCGGACCATCATGGTGCTGGGAAGCGGGCCCATCGTGATCGGGCAGGCGGGTGAGTTCGACTACTCGGGCACCCAGGGGTGCCGTGCGCTGCGCGATGAGGGCTACCGCATCGTGCTGGTCAACTCCAACCCCGCGACCATCATGACCGACCCGGGAGTGGCCGATCGCACCTACGTGGAGCCGCTCGACATCGAGGCCGCCGAGCGGATCATCCAGGCCGAGCAGCCGGACGCCATCCTGCCCACCCTCGGCGGCCAGACGGCCCTCAACCTGGCGATCGACCTCGCAGAGGCGGGCATCCTCGAGCGCCATGGCGTGGAGCTGATCGGCGCCGACGTCGAGGTGATCCGCCGCGCGGAGGACCGGGACCTGTTCAAGGACTGCATGCGCGATGTGGGCGTGCCGGTGCTCGACAGCCGGATCGCCACCGACCCCGCGTCCGCCCGCGAGGCGGCCGAGGCGCTGGGCTACCCGATCATCCTCCGGCCGGCCTTCACGCTGGGCGGCGAGGGCGGGGGAGTGGCGCTGACCCCCGACGACCTCGACGCGGTGGCGGGCAATGCGCTCGCGGCCAGCCCCATCTCGCAGGTGCTGATGGAGCGCTCGGTCACGGGCTGGGACGAGATCGAGCTCGAGGTCGTGCGGGACCGTAACGACAACGCGGTGATCGTATGCACCATCGAGAACCTCGATCCGATGGGCGTGCATACCGGCGACTCGGTCACCGTGGCCCCGGCCATGACCCTGGACGACCGCGAGCAGCAGCTGCTGCGCGATGCCGCCATCGAGGTGGTGCGCGCGGTGGGCGTCGAGACCGGGGGCGCCAACGTGCAGTTCGCGCTCAACCGCGCGACGGGCGAGATGGTGGTGATCGAGATGAACCCGCGGGTGTCGCGGTCCTCGGCGCTGGCATCGAAGGCCACGGGATTCCCCATCGCCCGCATCGCCGCGCGGTTGGCGGTGGGGTACACGCTCGACGAGTTGCCCAATGACATCACGAAGGTCACGCCTGCGTCGTTCGAGCCCACGCTCGACTACGTGGCAGTCAAGGTGCCGCGCTTCGCCTTCGAGAAGCTCACGGAGGACCGCGTGCCGCTGTCCACCTACATGCAGAGCGTGGGCGAGGTGCTGGCGCTGGGTCGCACGTTCGCCGAGGCGCTGGGGAAGGCCCTGTCCGCGCGCGAACTGGATGCACGGCTGGACGAGCCGGCGTCGGTGGAGGAGGCGCTCGAGCGCCTCGCCAAGCCGTCGTGGGACCGATTCGACCTGATGATGTGGGCGGCGCGCCGCGGTGCAGGGCCCGAGGCGCTGAACGCCGCCACCGGCGTGCACCCGTGGTTCTGCGCGGAGATCGTCGCCCTCGCCGCCGCGGCCGATGCGCTCCCCGGAGACCTGGCGGCGATCGACCGCGACGCCATGCTGGACGCGCGGCGCCGTGGGCTGACCGACCGCGACATCGCTGCGCGCACCGGCTCGGACGAGGCCGCGGTCGGCCGCCGCCGCCACGCTCTCGGCGTGCGCCCGTCGTATCGGGCCGTGGATACCTGCGCGGCGGAGTTCGCCGCCGTCACGCCGTACTTCTACGGCACGTTCGGCACTGAGGGCGAGGTCACCCCGCTCGACAGGCCCTCGGTGGTGGTCCTGGGATCCGGCCCCAACCGCATCGGGCAGGGCATCGAGTTCGACTACTGCTGCGTGCATGCCGCCCAGACCGCGCAGGAGCTGGGCTACGCGGCGATCATGGTCAACTGCAACCCGGAGACCGTCTCCACCGACCATGGCGTGAGCGACCGCCTGTACATGGAGCCGGTCACGCTGGACTCGGTGCTGGACATCTGCCTGGCGGAGCAGCCGGTGGGGGTGATCGCCCAGCTCGGCGGCCAGACGCCCCTGCGGCTGGCCGCGCCGCTGCAGGAGGCCGGCGTGACCGTGCTCGGGACCCCGCCCGACCGCATCGACATGGCCGAGGATCGCGGGCGGTTCGGGGCGCTGCTCGGCGACCTCGGGCTCCAGGCCCCGCCGTGGGCGATGGCCGAGGGCGAGGACGAGCTGCTGGCCGCCGCCGCGGACGTGGGCTACCCGGTGCTGGTGCGGCCCAGCTACGTGCTGGGCGGGCGCGCCATGGCCATCGTGTCGGGCCCGGACGAGCTGCGGGCGTGGCTGGCGAAGGAGAGGCCGCAGGGGCAGGTGATGGTGGACCGGTTCCTCGCGGGCGCCACCGAGGTGGATGTCGATGCGCTGTCGGATGGCGAGAGCACCTGGATCGCCGGCGTCATGGAGCACGTGGAGGAGGCCGGTGTGCATTCGGGCGATTCGGCCTGCGTGCTGCCGCCGCAGGGGATCCCCGAGGCGGGCGTGGCCGACGTGCGCCGCCAGGCCGCCCTGCTGGCCGAGGCCATCGGCGTGAAGGGGCTGCTCAACGTGCAGTTCGCCCTCCGTGACGGCACGGCATACGTGATCGAGGCCAACCCGCGGGCGTCACGCACCGTGCCCTTCGTGGCGAAGGCCACCGGAGTTCCGGTGGTGCGCCATGCCGTGCGCCTGATGCTGGGCGAGCGGCTGGCCGACCTGGGCCTGCCCGCGGGCGATCACACGCGGCACGTGGCCGTGAAGGAGGCGGTGCTGCCCTTCGCGCGCTTCCCGTGGGCCGACCCGGTGCTGGGGCCCGAGATGCGGAGCACGGGTGAGGTCATGGGCGTCGGGAGCACCTTCACCGAGGCGTTCGCGAAGGCGCAGAGGGGTGCGCGCCAGGCGCTGCCGCGTACCGGGACGGTGTTCCTCTCGGTGCGCGACGAGGACAAGCCGCGGGTGGGCGCGCTCGCCGCGCTCATCCAGGCGGCCGGCATGCAGGTGGTGGCGACAGGCGGCACGGCGCGGGCGGTGGCCGCGGCCGGCGTGCCGGTGCGCGAGGTCAACAAGATCTCGGACGGCCCGCCGCACGTGGAGGACCTGATCCTGGGCGGCGAGGTGGCCATGGTCGTCTGCACGCCCAGCGGGCGCGGCGATCGCGCGGATGGCGCGATCATCCGCAGGGCCGCCGTTCGGGCGGGCGTGCCGTGCATCACCACCATCGAGGCCGCCGAGGCGGCGGGGCGTGCGATCGGCGTGGATCCATCGGCGGTGGCGCCCATCGCGCTGCAGGACCTGGCGGTGCCCTGACACCGGCGTCATGCCCTCCCGACCTCGGGTTGGCATGACGCGCGGGCGGGGGTACAGTCGCGCCCCTATGTCGACTCCCTCAAAGGCCGGGCAGACCCCCCAGCGCTCTCTCGACCAGAGGATGGAGGCGCTTCGCCGGGCCAATGAGATCCGCTCGCTCCGGGCCCAGCTCAAGAAGGACCTGAAGTCGGGGGCGCTCTCGGTGGACTCGGTGATCGAGTCGCCGCCCGACTACGTGCTGACCGCCAAGGTGTTCGACATGATCGTGGCGGCCCCGAAGTACGGGAAGGTCAAGGCCACACGCCTGCTCAACCAGTGCCGCATCTCCCAGGGCAAGACGCTCGGGGGACTATCCGAGCGGCAGCGGGGCGAGCTGGTCGACCTGCTCCGGTTGCGGTAGCCACCCGCCCCCGAGTATTCGTGGTGTCGGGTCCCTCCGGCGCCGGCAAGGGCACGCTCATCCGCGGCGCGCTGGATCGCGTGCCCGACCTCGCCGTGGCCGTCTCCGCCACCACCCGTGCCATGCGCCCGGGCGAGGTGGATGGCAGGGAATACCACTTCATGAGCAGGGCGGAGTTCGCCCGCCTCGTGGAGCAGGGGGCCTTCCTCGAGCACGCCGAGTTCGCCGGCAATCGCTACGGCACGCTGGCCAGCGAGCTCGACCGCATCATGGGCACCGGGCGATCGGTCATCCTCGAGATCGAACTGCAGGGAGCCCGCAACGTGCGGCGGGCACGACCCGATTGCGTGTCGGTGTTCATCGAGCCCCCGTCGCTCGACGAGCTCGCGCGTCGCCTGCGCCATCGCGCCACCGATGCCGAGGAGGAGATCGAGGCCCGGCTCGAGGTGGCGCGCATCGAGATGTCGGCGCGTGGGGAGTTCGACCATGTCATCCTCAATGACGACGTCGGGCGCGCCACTGATGCGCTCGTGGACACGATCTCGGGCGAAATGGCGGCCTAGGGCCTGCACGCAGGATTTCGCACCCGGCGGCGCGGGGGTCTAGCGTTCCGGGGGTGGCCGAGATCCTGATGGGCGTGACCGGTGGCATCGCCGCCTACAAGAGCCTCGACGTGCTGCGCATCCTGCAGCGGCATGGGCACGGCGTGAGCGTGGTGATGACCCACACCGCAGAGCGATTCGTGGGCAGCGCCTCGTTCGCGGCGCTGTCGGGGCGGGAGGTGGGCACGCACCTGTTCGGCGATTCCGAGCAGCCCGGCTACCACCACCTCGACGTGAACGACGGCAAGGACCTCATGCTGGTTGCCCCCGCCTCGGCGAACACCATCTCGCAGATGGCCGGGGGCGCGGCGAGCAGCCTGCTCACCTCGTGCTACCTGGCGTTCCGCGGCCCCGTCGTGGTGGCGCCGGCCATGAACACCTCGATGTGGCTGCACCCCGCCACCGCGCGCAACATCCAGAGCCTGCGCGCCGACGGCGTGCACCTGGTCGAGCCCGAGAGCGGCCTGCTGGCGGACGGCGCGGTCGGTCCGGGGCGCCTCGCCGAGCCCAACGCCATCGTGGCCGCGGTCGAGGCCGTGCTCGCCGGTGGGGCCGGGGCCGGGCGGGACCTCGCGGGCGTGAGGGTGCTGGTCTCCGCCGGCGGCACGCGCGAGCCCATCGACGCCGTGCGGTACGTGGGCAACCGGTCGAGTGGCCGCATGGGATGGGCGCTCGCGGCCGCGGCACGCGATCGTGGCGCCGAGGTCGTGGTGGTGCAGGCCAATGTGGACCTTCCCCGTGAGCCCGGCATCCGCTACGTGGACGCCCCCACGGCCGCCGCCATGCGCGACGCCTGCCGCGCGGAATTCGCGTCGTGCGACATGCTGGTGATGTGCGCCGCGGTGGCCGACTACCGACCGGTGGCGGCACGCGACGACAAGATCGACAAGAGCGCCGACGATGCGCTGACGGTCGAGATGGAGCGCACCACCGACATCCTGGCCGAGCTGTCCGCGCTGCGCGACGAGCAGGTGCTGGTGGGATTCGCCGCCGAGCACGGCCCGGCCGGCCTGGAGCGCGCGCGCGGCAAGCGCGAGCGCAAGAGCGTCGACATGGTGGTGCACAACGACGCCGCGGTGGCGGGCGCCGCGTTCGAGGGCGATGACAACATCATCACCATCATCGGGCCCGGCGCGGCCGAGCAGTCGCTGCCCCGCATGCCCAAGCGGCAGTGCGCCGAGCGCATCCTCGATGCGGCCCTGCCGCTCGTGCGGGGCCGACCCATCACCGCCTAGGGGCCTGGCGGGCGCGATACGCTGCGCCGTGATGGACGACGGGGTCGGGGCATACGAGTGGTTCCAGCGGGGCATGGAGCTGATGCGCTCCCGCGACTTCCACCCGGCCGCCGTGGCGCTGGAGCAGGCCAAGAAGCTCGAGCCCGACAAGGCGTCCATCCGCGAGGCGCTCGGCCGCGCGTATCTCTCGACGCGCCAGTTCCAGAGGGCGGCGGATGAGTTCGAGGTGGCCGTGGCGATCCAGCCCACCGACCACTACGCGCACTACTGCCTCGGGCGCGCGTACCGGGGCCTCGGCGAGCAGCAGCGCGCCGATCGGCACTACGAGCTGGCGCGCTGCCTGGGGTCGAAGCTGGCGTAGCCCGTGGCCTGCGGTTGCGGGCCGACGCCCTGTCCGTCGGGCACCTCGAAGCCCATCCGCAGGATGCCCTCGAAGCTCTCGTCCACGTAGGTGGACAGCAGCCCCAGGAGCCCGTCGAGCCCGTCCGCGCCGAGCAGCGCCGTCTCGGCCTCGGCGATGAGCCAGAGGTCACCGGCGTCATCCGCCGCGAACCTCCAGTGCCGCATGTCGAGGTTCTTGCGCAGCGCGCGCCGGTACACCTGCTCGTGCGCGCGATCGGGGCCGCGCATGAAGAACGCGCGCATCTGCAGTGTGCGTTCGCCCACGTTGGCCGCCACGGCGACCACGCCGCGCTTCGTGGATGGCACCCGGACCGACCAGTCCACCGGCCCCAGGCGCTCGGCATCCACGCCGATGCGCTCCAACCACACCTGCACCAGTGCTGCGCCCTCGTCCATGACCCAACGGTACCGCCCCGGCCTCCTAGCATCACGGCGTGCGGATCGTGCTGCAGAGGGTGCGCAGGGCATCGGTGGCGGTCGCGGGGGACGAGGTGGCCCGCGTGGGCGCGGGGCTCCTCCTGCTCGTGGGGGTGGAGCACGGCGATGACCGGGCGCTCGCCGCCCGGATGGCGGCAAAGGTCGCCGCTTTGCGCGTGTTCCCCGGCGAGGCCGGCAGGGACTTCGACCGGTCACTGCGCGATCGCGGCGGCGAGGCCCTGGTGGTGAGCCAGTTCACGCTGATGGGCGACGTGCGGCGGGGCAACCGGCCGTCGTGGGGGGCCGCCGCGCCCCCGGACCATGCGGAGCCACTGGTGCAGGACTTCTGCGAGGCCCTGGCGGCGCAGGGGGTGGTGGTGGCGCAGGGCGTGCTCGGCGCGCACATGGAGGTGTCGCTGGTCAACGACGGGCCCGTGACGCTGGTCCTGCGGCTAGGAGGCCGCGAAGGGCCGTGATACCCTCGCCGGGCTGCCGGCAGGTGACAGGCGGCACCCGGAGGAGCGGGTCGGGAGACCCGCTTTTTTCTTGGCATCACACGACGAGCGGAGCACCACACGCACGGGACGGCCACAGCACTCGAGCAGCAGGTCGCGGATCTCCTCGCGCGGGAGATCCCGGAGGTTGACCTGCGCGCCGTGGGCGTGGGCGGCCGTGCGGGGTCCGGCGTGCTGACCGTGGTCATCGACCACCCTGAGCGGGTCGACCACGCGCTCTGCGCGCGCGTCACCCGGGTGCTGGACGACGCCGGCCTGCGTGATCGCTACGCGGTGGAGGTATCATCTCCGGGTCCGGAGCCGCCGCTCCGGACGACGCGCCACTACCTCGCAGCGGTGGGCGAGACGGTGAAGCTGGCGGTCGAGCCCGGCACGGTGCCGGGCGCGGCGAAGTCGGTGTCGGGGACGCTCATCTCAGTGGGCGATGACGACCTCACGGTCGACACCCCGACGGGGCAGGTCGTCGTGCCGCGTGACGCGGTGCGGCGGGCACGGATGGTGAAGGGGAGCAATAGGTGAACCGCGAGATCATCGAGGCGATCAAGCAGATCGAGCGCGAGAAGGGGATCAACTCCGAGACCCTGCTGGTGGCGCTCGAGGACGCGCTCCTCGCCGCGTACCGCAAGACCCCCGGGGCCGTGGAGTGGGCCCGCGTGGACATCGACCGCGAAACCGGCGAGATGCAGGTGAACCAGCTCGTCCTGGCCGAGGGCCAGGAGCTCAAGACCCTGCCGCGGCCCGAGCCGGAGATCCCCGAGGGCGTGGACCCCGAGGATTTCGAGCCCCCGCCCCCGGACATCGACTGGTCGGCCTACGGCCCGGACGAGATGCGGCCGGTCAGCGTGACCACGGACAACTTCGGGCGCATCGCGGCGCAGACGGCCAAGCAGGTGATCCTCCAGCGCATCCGCGAGGCCGAGCGCGAGATGATGTACGACGAGTACGTGGACCGCGTGGGCGAGGTGGTCAACGGCATCATCCAGCAGTCCGACCACCGGTACACCCTCGTGGACCTGGGCAGGGTGGAGGCCCTCCTGCCCGCCAGCGAGCAGGTGCCCGGCGAGCGATACGACCACGGCGCGCGCATCAAGGCGGTCATCGTGGACGTGCGGTCGTCCAACAAGGGGCCCCAGGTGATCCTGAGCCGGCGCTCGGACGAGATCATCAAGAGGCTGTTCGAGCTCGAGGTCCCGGAGATCGCCGACGGGCTGGTGGAGATCCGCAACGTGGCGCGCGAGGCCGGCTGGCGGTCGAAGATCGCCGTCATCTCGAACGTGCAGGGCGTCGACCCCGTGGGCGCGTGCGTGGGTCCGCGGGGGTCGCGCGTGCGCATGGTGGTGTCGGAGCTCCGCGGCGAGAAGATCGACATCATCCCGTTCAACGACGAGCCCGCCCGCTACGTGGCGAAGGCGCTCTCCCCGGCGCGCGTGCGCGAGGTGCTGGTGGACGACGAGGCCCGTCAGGCAGTGGTGATCGTGCCCGACGACCAGCTCTCCCTTGCCATCGGCAAGGAGGGCATGAACGCCCGCCTCGCCGCGCGCCTGACCGGCTGGCGCATCGACATCAAGAGCGAGTCGACGTTCGCCGCCGAGGAGGAGGGCGACGAGTTCCCGGACGAGCTCGAGGGCGGCGTGGCGCGATGCGCGCACATCCTGCTGAGCGGGCGGCGCTGCCCGAATGCCGTGGTCCCGGGCACCCGGTACTGCGCGCTCCCCGGCCACGACCAGCCGCAGGCGGCGCCTCCGGTGCCGGCCGGCGATGCGCCAGCGGACGCACCCGGGGCCGACGAGCCGGTGGCCGAGGGGTCCGTGGCGGTGGAGCTCGTGGCCGAGGCGCCGTCCGGAGATGGGCCCACGGCGCAGGCGGCCGATGCGCAGCCCGTGGCGGCAGAGGTCCCCGTGGAGGGGGAGGCGACGGACGGGTGATGGTGCGCGTCCACATGCACACGTGCCCGAGCGCATGTGCCTCGGGTGCCGACGTCGTGCGCCCAAGCGCGACCTGGCGCGGTTCGTGGCAGTGCCATGCGGGGGTGGGCGCGTGCTGACGCCGGACCCCGATGGGGTGATGCCCGGTCGCGGGCTGTACACATGCAGGTCACGCGCGTGCTTCGCGCAGGCGGTGGAGCGCAGGGCGTTCGCCCGTGGGGCGCGCGGCCCGGTGCGCGTGGACGGCGCGCTGGGGCAGGAGTTCGCAGACGGAGAGGCGGTGAGCGGCGGATGAGCGAGAAGAAGAGGGTCTACGAGATCGCCAAGGAGGAGGGGCTGCCCAGCGCCAACGTGCTGCAGCGCCTGCAGCGTGGTGGGCTGGACGTGAAGACCGCGTCGTCCACCGTGGACGTGGCGTGGGCGCTGCATATCCTCTCGCCCAATCGGCATCCCCGGCCGGAGGGCGACATCCCCGCGCCGGCACCCAAGAAGAAGGCCGCGCCGCGCAAGAAGAAGTCGGAGGAGCCCGCGCCCGAGTCCGCACCGGAGTCGGCACCCGTGGCACCGGTTGCGGAGGCCGCCCCCCCCGTGGAGGCGCCACGCGCCCCCGAGCCGGTTGCCGCCGAGCCCGCGCCCCCGGCTGCCGAGTCCGCGCCGGCTCCTGCCGAGCAGGTTGCCTCCGAGCCCGTGCAGGAGTCGCCTGCCGCGGATAAGCCCGTGGCCGCAGAAGGCGCCGCCGAGGAGGCCCCCGCCGACTCGCCGGCTGCCGCGCCGGCCGACGGGGTCACCCCGCCGGCCGACGCCGACGCGACGGCTCCGCCGGCCACCGAGGAGCGCATTCCGCCGAAGCGCGCCCCCGAGAAGATCGTGTTGCCGCCGCCCCGGCGCGACATGCCGCCCCCCGCCCCCGCGGCGCCCGCCGCCGGGGCCGGTGGGGGCTACGGCGCGGGGCCCGGCTCCGGGCACCCGGGCGATCGGGGTCGCTCTGGCACGCTGCCGCCCCGCGGCACCGGCGGCATCGGCCGCCCCGGCGGCGGGCGCGGGCGGAAGCGGCGCGTGGTCATCGACGCGCAGGCCGGTCGTCGCCAGGGCGGCGGCGGTCGCGACCGGCGCGACCGCCGGGGTGGCGGCAAGGACTCGTCCGAGCAGCAGGCACAGGCGCCCATCAACCACGCCGCCCTCCCGCCCGCTGACATCCGGTCGGGGGCCACGGTGAAGGAGATCGCAGAGGGGCTGGGCATCCCCACCGCGCAGATCATCAAGTTCATGATGACCATGGGCGAGCTCGTCACCATCACGCAGTCGCTGTCCGACGATGCCATCGAACTGGTGGCGGCGGACATCGGCCGCAAGATCACCATCATCCACGCTGAGGAGGAGCCGGACCTCGAGGTGCTGGTGGACGACGACCCGGCCGACCTGGCCGCGCGGGCTCCGGTGGTGACGGTGATGGGCCACGTGGACCACGGGAAGACCTCGC
>Ga0180431_10001163_pt1 | contig 36875 bp, 36 predicted proteins | sample SS_ome_11_FD_132459 | JGI IMG/M metagenome (GOLD analysis project Ga0180431, IMG submission 132459) | Hypersaline lake sediment archaeal communities from the Salton Sea, California, USA - SS_1_MS_1 metaG | ecosystem: Environmental > Aquatic > Non-marine Saline and Alkaline > Hypersaline >... | reverse complement strand
GGCGGCATTCGCCCTGCATGGAGGACCATGCGTGGTGGTGGACTTCGGCACGGCCACCACGCTCGATGTGGTGTCGGCCGAGGGGGAGTTCCTGGGCGGCGTGATCGCCCCCGGCGTGGACAGCGGGCTCGATGCCATGTCGCAGCGCGCGGCGCGCCTGATGCGCGTGGAGCTGGCCACCCCGCCGACCGCCATCGGCCGCAACACCGTGGAGAGCATGCAATCGGGCCTGGTGCTGGGGGCCGCCGCGATGGTCGACGGCATGGTCAGCCGAATCGCCGTGGAGCTCGGCGCGCAGCCGGTGGTGGTGGCCACGGGCGGCCTCGCGCCCCTGGTCATCCCGCAGTCGGTGCTCATCGAGGAGCACGAGCCGATGCTCACCCTCGAGGGCCTGCGGCTGGTGCACGAGCGCACCGTGGGTGCCTCGGCGCGGGGGCGCCGGCGGTGAAGAAGCGCATGCGCGCCCTGGTGGCGGCGCGCGCGGAGCAGCCGGTCGCCCCGCCGCGCGGCGATGGGCCCTGGCCGCTGGGCGAGCCGTTCGTCGTGGGCGGCATCGAGATGCCCAACCGCGTGGTGCAGGCACCGCTGGCGGGCATCGGCAACCGTGTGTTCCGCGAGCAGTCGCGTCGACACGGGGCAGGGCTCGTGGTGTCGGAGATGGTGGCCGCGCATGGCATCCGGCACGGCAACCGCCGCACCCGCGACATGCTCAGGCTCGGACATGGCGAGAGCCCCGTGGCCATCCAGGTGTTCGGCGGCGACCCCGACGTGATGGCCGAGGCCGCGCGGGTGGTGGCCGATGCCGGGGCCGACATGGTGGACATCAACATGGGCTGCCCGGTGCCCAAGATCATGAAGACGGGCGCCGGCGCGTCGCTGCTGGCCGACCCCGCGCGCGGCGCGGCGGTAGTGCGCGCCATGGTAGATGCGGTGGACATCCCGGTGACGGTGAAGATGCGCCGCGGCCTGACGCCCGGCGACATGGACCCCGCCGACAACGCCCGGCGGTTCGCCGACGCCGGTGCCGCGATGATCACCATCCACCCCCGGGCGGCAGCCGAGGAGTACTCGGGAACGGCCGACCATTCGATCAGCGCCGCGGTGGTGGCCGCGGTGGACATCCCCGTGGTGATCAGCGGCGACATCAGCGACGCCGCCGGTGCCCGGGAGGCGCTGGAGATGACCGGCGCGGCCGGGGTGATGATCGGCCGGGCCGCGCTCGGCAACCCGTGGGTGCTGGGGGCGATCGCGCGCGGCGAGGCCGACCCGCGGCCCGATCCCGTCGTGGTGCTGGATGAGCTCATGGCGTTCTGCGCGGGCATCGCGGACCTGCTGGGGCCCGACCGGTCGTGCCACTACCTGCGCAAGTTCCACGCGTGGTACCTGTCGGGGCGCGGCATCCCGGCCGACGACGTGCAGGCGCTGATGGAGGACCCCACGTTCGACGACGCCATGGCGCGGCTCGCGGCCATGCGCGCGCGCGTGGCGCCCGCGGGCGGCGCGGCGGCGTAGGCCGGGTCGCGGCGCCACACGCCGCTTGCATGGCCCCGATGCGCTCGGTTATCGTGCGCGGCCGTCAATTCCGGCCGATTGCGTCGAGGGGAGTCGAAGTGGAGCGCGAGGTCATCCTCACCCAGGAGGGGTACGACAAGCTCCAGGAGGAAATCGAGTACCTCACCACGCACAAGCGGCGCGAGGTGGCCGAGCGCATCAAGACCGCGCGCGAGTTCGGCGACATCTCGGAGAACTCCGAGTACGACGACGCCAAGAACGAGCAGGCGCACATCGAGTCGCGCATCCTCCAGTTGGAGCACCAGCTCCGCAACGCCCGCATCGTGGACAGCCACGACGTGGACACCGGCGTGGTGTCCATCGGCACCAAGGTGACGGTGCGGACCCCGGCCGACAAGAAGACCAAGGTGTTCGCGCTGGTGGGCTCGGCGGAGGCCGATCCGCTGCAGGACCGGCTGTCGAACGAGAGCCCCTTGGGCAAGGCCCTGCTGGGCTGCAAGAAGGGCGACAAGGTCACCGTGTCCACGCCCCGCGGCCAGGTGGAGTACCAGGTCGTGAAGATCGAGGCAGGGGACTGAGCACTCCCGATGACCTCGCGGCCGACGAGGCCGATGGGGGCATCGATCGCCTGATCGCGGACCGGCGCCAGAAGGCGGCGGACCTGCGCGCGCAGGGCATCAACCCCTACCCCGCGCGGTTCGCCGGCCGCGTGCCGGTCGCGGACGCCCGTGCCCTGGGCGACCCGCTGGAGCCCGGCGATGAGGCCGAGGGGAAGGTGGCCGTGGCCGGGCGGCTGGTGGCGCGTCGCGGCCAGGGCAGGACCGTGTTCGCCGACATCGCCGACCGCACCGGCCAGGTGCAGGCATGGGCCACGCTCGATCGCCTGGGCCCCGAGGGCCTCGCGGTGCTGGCCGAGGCCCACCTGGGCGACATCGTGGGCGTGCGCGGCTCGGTGGTGCGCACCCGCCGCGGCGAGGTGTCGGTGGCGGCCGACTCGGTGGAGATGCTCGCCAAGTCGCTGCGTCCGCCTCCCGACCGCCACGCGGGCCTGAAGGACCCCGAGACGCGCTACCGGCAGCGCTACCTCGACCTGATGGCGTCGGAGGACGTGCGCGAGCAGTTCGCGGTGCGCGCCCGCGCCATCGCGGGCGTGCGGAGGTTCCTCGACGACCGGGGCTTCATCGAGGTCGAGACCCCGGCCCTCCAGCCCATCTACGGCGGTGCGGCGGCGCGGCCGTTCGTCACGCACCACAACGCGCTGGGGCGCGACCTGTACCTGCGCATCGCCACCGAGCTGTACCTCAAGCGCTGCATCGTCGGCGGGCTCGAGAGGGTGTACGAGATCGGCAAGGACTTCCGCAACGAAGGGGTGTCGTTCAAGCACAACCCCGAGTTCACGATGCTCGAGACCTACGAGGCCTACGCCGACTACGAGGACGTGGCCCGCATGCTGGAGGAGATGGTGGCCGCAGCAGCGGTGCAGGCCACCGGCGGCACGGTCATCCCCTGGAAGGACGGCCAGATCGACCTCACCCCCCCGTGGCGGCGGGTGCGCCTGGTGGATGCCCTGCGCGACGCCAGCGGCATCGACGTGATGGACCACCCGGACGCCGCCGACCTGCGGGCGCGCATGCGCGAGGCCGGGCTGGATGCGCCCGATGCCGCGCCGTGGCCCAAGCTGGTGGACGGCATCCTGTCGCAGGCGCTCGAGCCCACCCTCGTGCAGCCCACGATCCTCCTCGACTACCCGCTCGAGCTCTCTCCCTTCGCCAAGCGGCGCGAGGACGACCCCCGGCTGGTGGAGAGGTTCGAGGCATTCTGCGGGGGCATGGAGATCGCCAATGCGTTCTCGGAGCTCAACGATCCCGATGACCAGCGCGAGCGGTTCGCCATGCTCCAGGCCGACCGGGCGGCAGGCGACGACGAGGCGCAGCCGGCCGACGAGGACTTCCTCACTGCACTCGAGCACGGCATGCCGCCGACGGGCGGGCTGGGGCTGGGCATCGACCGGCTGGTGATGCTGCTGACCAACCGGCATTCGATCCGCGAGGTCATCCTGTTCCCCGCGATGCGCTCGTAGGGCGGCGCGCCGTCCGGGGTGGCGGGGAAGCGCGCCGAGGTGATAGCGTCCCCCGCCGTTTCGTAGAGAAGTCCCAACCTGGAAGGTCACATGGCGAAGCCGCGCGGTCGCGGACGGGTCAAGAAGAAGAAGGGCGGAGCTCCCGCACCGCGGAAGCGACGCCCGCTGCTGACCCCCGAGGAGCTCGACTGGAAGAACTTCCCGTCGCTCCGGCGCTTCCTCTCCGAGAGGGGCAAGCTCCGCTCCCGTCGCATCACGGGGCTCTCGCGCCGCCAGCAGACGCAGCTGGCGCAGGCGGTGAAGCGCGCCCGCACCATGGGCCTGCTGCCGTACCCCGACCAGGATCGCTCGGTCAAGGCGCACCGTGCCGGTGCGCCGGTGCCGTCGCCCGCCCCCGAGGGGGCCACGGAGGACGCGGTGTCGGAGGAGATCGCGGTGGTCGACGCCGAGGGTGCCGAGGTGGTGCAGGCCGAGGTGGCCGAGGCCGTCGAGGAGCCGGTCGCCGTGGGCGCCGCCGACGACGCGGAGTCCGAGGCCTAGCACGCCCTTCGCACGCGGGCGTCGGGGCCCGCTGCCATCATCCCGCCATGGAGATGGGAGCATGCCCGGCCTGCGATGCGTCGCTCACGTGGCGCCATAACGGCCTCTGGTGCGATCGGTGCCACCGCAAGGTGGAGACCTGCTGCGAGGGGGCGCCCCAGGCGTGCGCCGATCCCCCGTCGGTCACCGACCGAACCCCCGCGGTCGGGGAGTGAACGGGTGCTACCGTCGCCGGACATTCCATCTGCCGCGAACGGTCCCCATCCGGGACCTCTGGAGGATTGAGGCACGATGTTCGAACGCTTCACCGAGCGCGCCCGCCAAGTGGTCGTCCTGGCCCAGGAAGAGGCGCGGACCCTCAAGCACAACTACATCGGCACCGAGCACATCCTGCTCGGCCTGCTGCGCGAGGAGGAGGGCCTGGCCGCCCGCGTGCTGGAGGGCCTCGAGATCACGGTGGAGGAGGTGCGCGCCCAGGTCATCCGCATCGTCGGGTCGGGCGAGGAGGTCACCTCGGGCCAGATCCCATTCACCCCCCGTGCCAAGAAGGTGCTCGAGCTCGCGCTGCGCGAGGCGTTGTCGTTGGGCCACAACTACATCGGCACCGAGCACATCCTCCTGGGGCTCGTCCGCGAGAACGAGGGCGTGGCGGCGCGCATCCTGGCCGACTTCGACGCCGACTCCGAGAAGATCCGCAACGAGATCATCCGCATGCTGTCGGGTCCGGGCCGCAGGCAGGGGCAGGGCAGTGGCGGGGGCTCCGGCGCGCAGCCGGGCGACAAGAAGAACAGCAAGCTGCTCGACCAGTTCGGTCGCAACCTCACCAAGCTGGCCGCCGACGGCAAGCTCGACCCCGTGGTGGGGCGCCAGCGCGAGATCGAGCGCGTCATGCAGATCCTCGCGCGCCGCACCAAGAACAACCCGGTGCTCATCGGCGAGCCCGGCGTGGGCAAGACCGCCGTGGTGGAGGGCCTGGCCCAGCGCATCTCGTCGGGGCAGGTGCCGGAGCTCCTGCGCGGCAAGCAGATCTACACGCTCGACCTGGCTGCCCTCGTGGCCGGCTCGAAGTACCGCGGTGAGTTCGAGGAGCGCCTGAAGAAGGTGATGAAGGAGATCGCCCAGCGCGGCGACATCATCCTGTTCATCGATGAGATCCACAACCTCGTGGGCGCCGGCGCCGCCGAGGGGGCCATCGACGCCGCGAGCATCCTCAAGCCCGCCCTGGCGCGTGGCGAGCTGCAGACCGTGGGCGCCACCACGCTCGACGAGTACCGCAAGTACCTCGAGCGCGATTCCGCCCTGGAGCGTCGCTTCCAGCAGGTGAAGGTGGACCAGCCGTCCATCGAGGAGACCGAGCAGATCCTGCGCGGCCTGCGCGATCGCTACGAGGAGCACCACAAGGTCAACATCACCGACGAGGCCCTCGAGGCCGCCTCGGTGCTGTCCGACCGGTACATCTCGGAGCGCTTCCTGCCCGACAAGGCCATCGACCTCATCGACGAGGCCGCCAGCCGCATGCGCATCCGCACCATGACCGCCCCGCCGAGCTTCCGCGAGCTCGAGGACGAGATCGAGACGGTGCGCAAGGACAAGGAAGCCGCCATCGAGGCCCAGGAGTTCGAGAAGGCCGCGAACCTCCGCGACACCGAGCGCCGCCTCACCAACAAGAAGCGTGACCTCGAGGAGGAGTGGAAGGCCGAGGATGCCCCGCGCCCGAGCATCGGCGAGGAGGAGATCGCCGACATCGTCTCGATGTGGACCGGCATCCCGGTGTTCAAGCTCACCGAGGCCGAGACGCAGAAGCTGCTGCGCATGGAGGACGAGCTGCACAAGCGCGTCATCGGGCAGGAGGCCGCCATCACGGCCGCGAGCCGCGCCATCCGCCGCGCGCGCGCCGGCATCAAGGACCCCAAGCGGCCCGCCGGTTCGTTCATCTTCCTGGGCCCGTCCGGCGTGGGCAAGACCGAGCTCGCCCGCACCCTGGCGGAGTTCCTGTTCGGCGACGAGCAGGCACTCATCCAGGTGGACATGTCCGAGTACATGGAGAAGCACGCCGTGTCGCGCCTGGTGGGCTCCCCGCCCGGGTACGTGGGGTACGACGAGGGTGGCCAGCTCACCGAGCAGGTGCGCCGCAAGCCGTACTCGGTGATCCTCCTCGACGAGATCGAGAAGGCGCACCCGGAGGTGTTCAACATCCTCCTGCAGATCCTCGAGGACGGACGCCTCACCGACGCCCAGGGGCGCCAGGTGGACTTCCGCCACGCCATCGTGATCATGACGTCGAACATCGGCGCCGCCACCATCACCCGCTCCACCCCGCTGGGCTTCAGCGTGGCGGAGGAGGGCGGCGGAATGGACTACGACGACATGAAGAGCCGCATCATGGGCGAGCTCAAGAAGGTCTTCCGCCCGGAGCTCATCAACCGCATCGACGAGATCATCGTCTTCCACCAGCTCTCGAAGGACGAGATCAAGCAGATCATCGACCTGATGCTGGTGCGCCTGCAGCAGCAGCTGGCCGACCAGGGCGTGTCGATCCAGCTCACCGACGCCGCGAAGGACCTGCTGGTGGAGGAGGGCTACGACCCCGCCATGGGCGCCCGCCCGCTGCGCCGCGCCATCCAGCGCCTGCTGGAGGACCCGCTCGCCGATGAGCTGCTGCACGGCACGCTGTCGGAGGGGCTCGTCATCGTGGTGGACCGCGATGGGGACAAGATGAAGATGGAGCGCCGCGAGGCCCCCGCCACCCCGGCCGCGCCCGAGGCCGTAGCCGTGGGCGCCGACGCCGAGGCCGACGCCGAGTAGCGGGAATCCCACGGCGCGCCCCCGGGGCGCGCCGTGGGGGTTTCCCCTCGCCAACCGTGCTCCCCGCGTGCAATCCTCGGGGATGTTCGCAACGCGCGGCCGCAGGATTAACGCCGTGCATGGGTGAATCTACGTTGATGGCGAGGGGGTGATGACGACGTCCACCGAGGGGGACCGGTCGAAGCAGGCCGAGCGCGCTGCGCCTCCCCGGGCGCGTCCGCAGCCCCTGCCGTACCCCGGCCCGCCGCTGCAGCCGCGCGAGCCCCGCGGCACGGTGGCGCTGGTCACCCAGGGCGTGCTGATGCTGCTGGGGGCGCTGGGCGCGTACCAGGTGGGCCGCACCATCAACTTCGGCCGCGAGCTCGGCGACCCATGGCAGTACCTGGCCTACGTCGGGGCCATCGTGCTCGGCGGCCTCGTGGGATGGGTGCTCGGCGGGGTGATCGCCCGGTGGCTGCCGTCGCGCATGCGCGCCATCGATCGCGCCGCCGACAAGCGCTCGGCCGGCGAGCTGATCGTGGGCGCGCTCGGCCTGGTGGTGGGGCTGCTGGCGGCGGCGCTCGCCGGGGTTGCCGTGGCCCGCCTGCCGGTGGTGGGCCCGTACCTGCTGCTTCCCGTGGTGCTGCTGGTGGCGTATGTGTTCGCCCGCATCGCGGCCCGCAAGCATGCCGACATCCTGCGGCTGGTCGGCATCCGGTCGCGCAGCGCATCCACGGTGCCGCCGCGCCTCATCGACACGAGCGCCATCATCGATGGGCGCATGATCGACGTGATGAAGGCGCGCTTCCTGCCCGGGCAGATCGTCATCCCGGCATTCGTGGTGGACGAGCTCCACCGCGTGGCCGACTCCACCGACCCCGAGAAGCGCCAGCGCGGGCGCCGGGGGCTGGACCTGCTCGAGGAGATCACCTCGCAGGGCGAGCAGCGCGTCGTGGTGCGCAGCGGCGACGTGCCGGGCGAGGGCGTCGACGCCAAGCTGGTCAACCTGGCCCGTGACCTGCACGCAACCATCGTCACCACCGACTACGCACTGAACAAGGTGGCGCGCATCCAGGGCATCGAGGTGCTCAACATCAACGAGCTGGCCAATGCGCTCAAGCCCGCGGTGCTGCCCGGCGAGCACCTGAGCGTGAGGGTCATCCGCGAGGGGCGCGAGTACGACCAGGGCGTGGGGTACCTCGATGACGGCACCATGGTGGTGGTGGAGGGCGGTCGCGCGCTGGTGGGTGGCGACGCGGCCGATGTCGAGGTGACCTCTGCCATCCAGAACCCCTCCGGCAAGATGATCTTCGCCCGCATCGCGGCGCCCGGGCGATGAGGACCGGGGCGGTCATCGTGGCCGCGGGGTCCGGCGAGCGCCTCGGCGCCGATGTCCCCAAGGCCCTGGTGCGCGTGGCGGGCCTTCCCATGGTCACGTGGTCGGCCCGCGCGCTCGATGAGTCCCCCGACATCACCGCGATCGTCATCACGTGCCCGCCGGGCATGGAGGACGACATGGACGAGGCCGTGGCGGGGCATGCCCGGGTCGACGCCATCGTTCCGGGCGGCGCCACGAGGCAGCGCTCGGTGGCCGCCGGCATCGCGGCCCTGCCCGCCGACATCGACGCGATCCTCGTGCACGATGCCGCCCGCCCCCTGCTGTCGCCCGGCCTGGTGTCGCTGCTGGTGTCGCGGCTCGCCGCGGCCGATGCCGTGATCGCGGCGTCGCCGGTGCCCGACACCCTCAAGCGCTCCGACGACCAGGGCCACGTCACGGCCACCGTCGACCGCTCGGGCCTGTGGGGCGCCCAGACACCCCAGGTGTTCCGCGCCGATGCCCTGCGCGACGTGTTCGCCGGCGCCGGTGATGACGAGCTCGACTCGTCCACCGACTGCGCGGGCATGGCCGAGCGACGGGGGATCTCCGTGCTCATGATCGACCCCGGGGTGCCCAACCCCAAGGTCACCACCCAGGCCGACCTGCGCCTGGTGGAGGTGCTGCTGGGCTCAGGGCGCATCGCGTAACCTCCCGCGCCGGTGCTGACCGACTACCACCTCCACCTGCAGCCCGATGGCCCCGAGGCGCGCGCGGCCGACGCCGCGCGCTGGGATGCCGTGGGGGGATTCCGCTCGCCCGCATGGATCGCCGGGTACGTGAGCGCGGCACGGTCCCGGGCGGTGGGCGAGATCGCCATCACCGAGCACGTCCACCGCTTCCGCGACGTGCGCGACTGGCACCCCAACCCGTGGTGGCAGGGCGAGGCCACCGAGGACCTGTCGGAGCACTGCGCGGCGCTCGCGCATGCACGCGACGAGGGCCTGCCGGTGCTCATCGGCATCGAGATGGACTGGATCCCCGGCCGCGAGGGCGACGTCCGGGCGCTCCTCGCGGCGCACCCCTTCGACATCGTGCTGGGGTCGGTGCACTGGCTGGGCGACCTGGCGGTGGACCACCCGGACTACCCGTGCTGGGACTCCCTCGGCGCCCACGACACGTGGTCGCGCTATCTCGACGAACTCGCCGCCGCCGCCGGCAGCGGCCTGTTCGACGTGCTCGCGCACCCCGACCTGCCGAAGGTATTCGGCACCCCGATGCCGGACTCGCTGCGGGGGCGCCGCGACCAGGCCATCGCCGCGATCGCGGAATCCGGCGTGGCGGTGGAGTGCTCGTCGGCGGGGCTGCGCAAGCCGTGCGCCGCGCTCTATCCGGACCCCGACTGGCTTGCGGCGTTCCGGCGCGCCGGCGTGCCGGTGACCCTCGCCAGCGACGCCCACCGGCCTGAGGATGTCGCGCGCGGATACGCCACGGCGGTCGCCGCCCTGCGCGGCGCCGGCTATGAGACCATCACGCGGTTCCGTTCGCGCGAGCCCGGGCAGGTGGCGATCCGATGGGCATGAGGGTTGGCCTGGGCGTGGATGCCCATGCGCTGGAGGAGGGCGTTCCGCTGGTGCTGGGCCTCGTGCCCATCGAGCACCCGCGGGGCCTGGCAGGGCACTCGGACGGCGACGTGGTGGCCCATGCCGTGTGCGATGCCCTGCTTGCCGCATCGGGTGGCCCCGACATCGGGGTGCTGTTCCCCTCGGGCGCCGAGGAGTGGCGCGGCGTCACCGGGGCCGCGATGCTTGCGCACGTGCTCGAGTGGATGCGGGGCGAGGGGGCCGAGCCCGTCAACGTGCATGCGGTGATCGTGTGCGAGCAGCCGCGCATCGGGCCGCACCGCGCGGCCATGCAGGAGGCCCTCACGCGGGTCGTCGGCGCGCCGGTGTCGGTGCACGCCACCACCACCGACTCCATGGGCTTCACGGGTCGCGGCGAGGGCATTGCCTGCCAGGCCGTGGCCCTCGTCGAGGTGGCCGCATGAGCCTCAGGCTCCACTCCACCTTGACGGGTCGCGCCGAGCCCGTGCAGCCCGACGACGACGGGGTCATCGGCATCTACGCCTGCGGTCCCACGGTGTACTCGCGCATCCACATCGGCAATGCCCGGCCGTTCGTGGTGTTCTCGGTGCTCAAGCGGTATCTCGAGCGCCGCGGGCAGCGGGCGCGCCTGGTCATCAACGTCACCGACGTCAACGACAAGATCTATGACGCCGCGCGTGCCGAGGGCATCCCCTCCACGGAGCTCGCCGCGCGATGCACCCGCCAGTACATCGAGGACACCGACCTGCTGGGCCTGGGCAGGCCCGACGCCGAGCCGCTCGTCACCGGCTGCATGGACGACATCGTCGCCCTCATCGCCGACCTCGTGGACAAGGACCTCGCATACGCGGCGGGCGGCGACGTGTACTTCCGGGTACGCGGGTTCCCCGGCTACGGGAAGCTCTCGGGGCGCGACCCCGACGACATGGCCGACACCGACCCGGGCGAGCGCAAGGAGGACCCGCTCGACTTCGCGTTGTGGAAGGGGGCGAAGGAGGGCGAGGACGCCAGCTGGGACTCCCCGTGGGGTCCCGGGCGCCCGGGCTGGCACATCGAGTGCTCCGCCATGGCCGAGCGCGAGCTGGGCATGGGGTTCTCGGTGCATGGCGGGGGCATCGACCTGGTGTTCCCGCACCACGAGAACGAGATCGCGCAGAGCGAGGGCGCGCATGGCGCACCGTTCGCGCGCGTGTGGATGCACAACGAGATGCTCGAGCTCAGCGACAGCAAGATGAGCAAGAGCATCGGCAACATCGCGCTGCTCGCCGATGTGGTGCAGCGCTGGGGCGCCGACGTGGTCATCGCGTACTTCATGCAGAGCCACTACCGCTCGCGCCTGCCGTTCTCGGACGAGCGGCTCGAGGATGCCGCCGCGGCCTGCAGGCGCATCCGCAACGCCGCCCGCGCGCTGGACCGGGCGCTCGCCGACCCGGGTGACGACGTGGATGCCGCGCTCGCAATGGCGGTGGTGGACGCCCGCACGAGGTTCGTGGACGCCATGGACGATGACTTCGGCACGCCCGGGGCCATGGCCGCGGTGTTCGAGCTGGTGCGCGCCGTCAACCAGGCGCTCGAGCGCGGACGGCCCTCCGAGGGCCAGCTGCAGGAGGTGCGGCTGGAGCTCGGCGCGCTGCTCGACATGCTGGGCCTCGCGAATCTCATGCAGCCCGACGCCGGTGATGGCGTGCCCGACGTCGTGCGCGACCTGCTGCGCCGGCGCGAGCAGGCACGCGCCGACCGTGACTTCGCCGAGGCCGATGCCCTCCGCGACGCCATCCTGGCGCAGGGCTACGAGCTTCGTGACGGCCCGGACGGCCCCGAGGTCATCCCGGCATCGTGAGCAGCCGCCGCCACGGGCGTCGCCCCGCGGGGCGCGCCGACGACGACGGCCCGGTGCTGGTGTACGGGCGCAACCCCGTGCGCGAGCTCGTCCGTGCGGGGCGCAGGCCGGTGTCCGAGGTGTGGGCCCTGGCGCAGGCCGCGGACGACCCCGCCCTCGAGGGCGTGGTCGTGCAGGTGAAGCGCCGTGAGGACCTGGCGCGGCTCGCCGGCACCGGTGATCACCAGGGGATGGTGGCCATCACCGAGGAGTACCCCTATGCCGACCCTCAAGCCGTGCTCGAGGGTGATGGCCCCATCATGGTGCTGGACGAGGTGCAGGACCCCCGGAACCTCGGGGCCGTGGCACGGGTGGCGGACGCCGCGGGGTTCTCGGGACTCGTCATCCCCACCCGCGGCAGCCCCGGCATCACCCCGGTGGCCTGCAAGGCATCGGCGGGTGCCGTGGAGCACCTGCCCATCGCCCGCATCGGCTCGATCGTCGCATTCGTCAACGACCTTGCGGGATCGGGGCGATGGGCCGCGGGCGCCGATGCGGAGAGGGGAGAGGACTACCGCGCGGTCGACTGGGAGCCCTCCGCGGTGATCGTCCTGGGCGCCGAGGGCGCCGGCCTGCGCCCCCGGGTACGCGAGGTCTGCGACCGCCTGGTGCGCATCCCGCTGCGGGGGAGGGTGGGGTCCCTCAACCTCTCCACGGCCGCAGCGGTGCTGGCATTCCGTGCCACCGGCGGGGATGGATTTGCCTCCTGAGGTTGACACCGTCTTGTGCGATCGGTATCAATCCGCCATCTCTTACCTTCAAGTAAAGATTCAGCCTGAGTCTTAGGTGAAGGTTGAGGGATGGTAAATCCCCGTCTCAGAAGGCCACACAGGAGCAGACATGGGTGCCGCCGCCCGAAGGCTTACCGACCTGGACCAGCAGGGCCACGTCGACATCGTCGACGAGGGGCTGGTCCGCAGGGCACGTGCCGGCGACGGCCAGGCCATGGACCAGATCATCGCGCGCTACCGGGGCTTCGTGCGGCTCAAGGCCAGCGCGTACTTCCTGGCCGGGGGGGACTCCGAGGACCTCATCCAGGAGGGACTCATCGGCCTGTTCAAGGCGGTGCGGGACTACCGCCCGGAGCGCGAGGCGTCGTTCCGCTCGTTCGCCGAGCTCTGCGTGACGCGCCAGATCATCACGGCCATCAAGACGGCGGCGCGCAACAAGCACACGCCGCTGAACACCTATGTGTCGTTCAGCAACTCGCGCGCGGGCAGCGAGCAGGAGACCACCCTGGCCGATGTGCTGCCGGACGACCCGGTCACCGACCCGGTGAACCAGGCCATTTCCACGGAGGAGCTGCAGAGCCTGGTGGAGTGCCTGGGTCGCGTGCTGAGCCCACTCGAGAGCCAGGTGCTGGCCATGTACCTGGAGGGGCGCTCGTACGAAGAGGTCGCCGAGCGGCTCGAGTGCAACCCCAAGAGCGTGGACAACGCCCTCCAGCGGGTGAAGCGCAAGGTCGAGACGCATCTCAAGGAGCGCGAGGTCCTCGATCTCGGCTAGAGGGTGTTCACAACCCTCAGGTAGAGGGTGAGACTTTGACGTGATGCCGCCATTTCAGGCGGCATCACGCGTTTCGGGGTACGTTTCAGCCCGCCCGATCACCCAATCCCACCGAGGCACCACATGAGCGCACCCATCCTGGTCGGATACGACCGCAGCGACTCCGCCAAGCGCGCCCTGGGACACGCAATCGAGCGGTGCAACGAGAAGCACGCCCCGCTGCTGGTGCTGGCCGTCCACGAGGCGGTGCTCGACCCCACCGGCCCCCGCGCCTTCGGCACCATGGGCGACGGCAGCCCCATGCAGGGGCCGTTCCCCGAGATGCCCGATGTCCACGAGGCTCTGGAGGAGGCCCGCGACCTGGTGGAGGACGGCGCGGTGGCCAAGGCCGAGTACGCCTGGGCCATCGGCGAGCCGGCCGCCCTGATCGTGGAGACCGCCCAGGATTACTCAGCGCAACTCATCGTGGTGGGCCACACCCATCACGGCCTCCTGGGCAAGGTCTTCGGCGCCGACATCTCCGCCGAGGTCGAGAAGCACGCGGGGTGCCCGGTCGAGGTCGTCGACTAGAGCCCCCGTGCGCGCACCGCGCGCACCCGCCGGAGTAGCTCAGCTGGCCAGAGCACCTGTCTTGTAAACAGGGGGTCACCGGTTCGAATCCGGTCTCCGGCTTTGCCTTCACCCCCCGTAATCCGGGCACCTACGGGCTATTCCGGGCCTCCCCGGGGTTCGGGCGTTTCCGCCCTGGGGCGACCGCTTCCCCTTGTTACTCGCTACCTGAGCGGTCGTGCGGCCCCTGCGGCCGAACTCGCGCAGGGCGAACTCGGCTGCGTTCCAGCTGCTGGCAAGCGCGGTCCATGACGCCTCCGCGGCGTCGGCGCGCCCGATGGCCTCGGTCAGTGGCTTGCTGCCGGCGACGTGGGCCCAGTATCCCCAGGGGGCTTCCCGGTCGCGGATCGGCGGCCTGGCGGCGAGCGCTGCGTGGGGCCTGCGCGTGTTGTAGTCGGGTATCCGGTATGGAAGCTCCCGGGCCCTGGCCCGGGCACCTTCGTATGTCAGCGATTCCGACCACTCCCGGCACATGGTCCGGGGGTCGCGCCCTGCGCCCGCACGTGACCGGCCGGAAGTACGTGAACTACATCGCCTTTGACCAGCGCAACCGTCCCGAGCCGTACTACGCACGGAACCTCGACCGGCTCATCGACACGCGGCGCCGGTTCGACACCGATGACGTGTTCCGGTTCCGCCGGGCCATCCCGGCGCGCCGCCTACTCGGGCGGGAAGGCCACCTGCAGGCGGGCACCCCCGCCATCGGCATTCGATGCAGTCGCGGTGGCGCCGTGCATGGCCGCAACCTGCTGCACGATCGCCAGGCCCAGCCCGGACCCGGGCTTCCCGCGGGCCTCCGGGGACCTGTAGAACCGCTCGAACACGTGGGGCAGGTCCGTGGCGGCGAACCCGGGCCCGTGGTCGCGCACGATCAGCACGCGGTCGCGCAGCGTCACCTCGATGGGCTGGCCCTGCGGGTTCCACTTGACCGCGTTGTCGAGCAGGTTCGCCACGAGGCGCCCGAGCCGCTCGGGCACGCCATCCACCACCGTGGGGACGAGGTCCTCGAGCACGAGCACGCCCGGGTGCAGGCGGCGCACCCTCTCGCCGGCCGCCCTCACGATGTCGTCCAGGCGCACGTCCTGCGCCTCGTCCTCGCGGACGTGCGTCTCGCCCGCCCGCACGATGTCCGTGACCAGGGCGCTCAGTTCATCCGTTTGCTCCACGACGTCGCGCAGCAGGGCATCCCGCTCCGCGGCGGGCAGGTCGCCGGGCTGCTGCAGCACCTCGATGTTGGCCCGCAGCGACGCCAGCGGCGTGCGCAGCTCGTGCGAGGCGTCGGCCACCAGGCGCCTCTGGGTCAGGGCCGACTGCTCCAGTTGGTCGAGCGTGCCGTTGAACACCGTGGCGAGGCGCGCGATTTCGTCGTCGCCGGTCACCGGTAGCCTGCGCGCAAGGTCGTCGGCCTCGGCCAGTGATTCGGTGGCGGAGGTGAACTCGGTCACGGGCCTGAGGGCACGTCCGGACACCAGCCACCCCAGGCCTGCGCCCGCGGCCACGCCCGCCCCGGTGACGATGAGCAGGATGATGCCCAGGCCGCGGAGCACGCCCTGGATCTCGTCCACGGGGCGCGCGAACGCCACCGCCTTACCGGCGGCAACCGGGGCGGTGATGCCGCGAAGCGGAACGCCCTGCACGTCGGCATCCCAGAAGTACGCGCGCGAGGTCCCGGCGGCCACCTGCAGATCGCGCTCGCCCACCGGGAGGAGGACATCGTCACGGCGCTCGCGCCGTCCCTCGCGCCCGCCGGGCGACAGCGGGGTGTCGGCGGTCACCACCTGCCAGTACACCTGCGGGCCACCGAACCGCCCGCCGCGCCGGAAGATGCCCGGGGGCGGCAGCGCAGCGGCACCCTCGCGCAGCACGCGCTCCACCTGCTGGCGCAGGGAGTCGTCCACGTCCCCGCGCAGCTGCGCGCGCACGGCGACGTAGCTCGCGAGCGACGCTGCCGCCACCGCCAGCGCTACGGCGAGCGCAGCGGCGATGGCCAGGCGGCGCCGGATGCTCATGGCTCGCGCAGCACGTAGCCCACGCCGCGCACCGTGTGGATGAGCCGCGTGCCGCCGCCCTCCTCGAGCTTGCGGCGCAGGTAGCCCACGTACACGCCCAGCGAGTTGGAGGTGGGGCCGAAGTCGTAGCCCCAGACCCGCTCGTGGATGACCGAGCGGGTCAGCACCACGCGCGGGTTGCGCATGAACAGTTCGAGCAGCTGGAACTCGGTGCGCGTGAGCGCGATCGCCCGCCCGCCCCGCTCCGCCGCGTGGCCCGCGAGGTCGAGCGCGAGGTCGTCGAAGCGCAGCACCGAGACGTCGTCCCCGTTCCCGGCCCCGCTGCGTCGCAGCAGGGCCCGGAGCCGGGCCATCAGTTCCTGCAGCGCGAAGGGCTTCACCATGTAGTCGTCGGCGCCCGCATCCAGGCCCTCCACGCGGTCGCCCACCGCATCGCGGGCGGTCAGCATGAGCACCGGGGTGGTGTCGCCGGCCGCGCGCAGGCGACGGCACACCTCGATGCCATCGACCCCCGGCATCATCACGTCGAGCAGGATGGCGTCGGGCGCACGCTCGGCGAGCGACGCGAGCGCCTGTTCGCCGTCGGCAGCCAACTCCACCTCGTATCCGGCCAGCGTGAGGGCCCGCCGCACCGCGGTGCGGACGGGCTCCTCATCGTCGGCCACCAGGATCCTCACGCCGGGAGTGTGCCCGACCGGGTCACGGACCCTGCGGCGGCATGTGCTCGCCGGGCCCGTGGTGCCCACCCCCGCGGCCGCCCCGATGCCCGGTGCCGTCGGCCATGCGCGTGGCCATCTCCTTCGCCTGGGCCGCCGTCAGCCCGGCCCCGCGCTCCGACCCCCGGATTGCCGATGAGATCGTGTTGATGAGCTCGGCGCGATCGACGCCCTTCGACTGGGCGACCTGCGCGAGGGTCGTGCCCTGCTCACGCGCCTCGTGCAGCTGCTCGTGGGTGACGCCGAGCTTCTTCTCGACGGCGGCCATCACCTCGCGCTTGCCTCCTCGCATCTCGCCGCCGGGTCCGCCATGGCGCCCCATGCCGGGCAGCGGCATGTCCTTCGCGCGCTCCAGCATCTGGTCGGCCTGCGCCTGCGTGATGCGCCCGGCCGCCACCTGCTCCTCGAGCCGCTGCGCCAGGACGTCCGTGAAGGCCCCCTTCACGTCGGCGGCCGATACCTGCTCGCCGGTGCGCTCCGAGAGGGCGCTCGCGAGGTCGCCCGCCGGGTCGTCCTGCCCTCCCGTGGCGGCGAATGCCCCGGCGAGTCCCCCGCCCACGAGCACCCCGACCGCGGCCAGCCCGGCGATGCGCTTGCTCCTGGTCTTCACGTTCATCCTCCGTCGTCGGATCTTCCTGACGGCATGCATGGTCGATGCCCACCCTGAGCGGGGGGCAAGACCCACCGAAGACGCGCATAAGAATGCGCGTCGCGGCGGAACCGTGGCCTAGGCGGCGTCGGCCTCCAGGACCATGCGCAGCCCCTCGAGCGCCTCGCGCTGGCGGTCGGCCAGGCGATCCTCCATGTCAATGGAGGAGTCCTCGTGCACCGCGTGGGTGCGCCACACCACCCGGCAGCCGGACTCGGTGGGAACGACGGTGAAGGACGCCTCATGCTCGGCGAGGGGCAGGCCCGCGGTGACGGCGTACGTGTAGGTCATCGTGCCGTTGTCGCGCGAGAGGATCTCCTCCACCAGCACCGCGCCGTCGGCACGCGCGAGCGTGCGCGTGCTGCCCTCGAGCGTGCAGGTCTCGTACAGCGGATACCACCGGGGCACGCCGCACGGGTCGCCCACCAGCGCCCAGGCCTGCGCGGCGGGCACCGCCACGTCGATCTCCGCCCCGAAATCCGATCCCATGCGGGGATGATGGCGCATCAGGCGCCCGGCGGGCCCCGCGCGCCCATGGGCTGCCGGGGCAGGCCGCCCGTCACCATCAGGCCCAGTACCCCGACCACCAGCACCACCGCGAGGGCAGCGCGTAGCGACTGCAGCTTGGACGTGTCATAGGCGTTCACGACGGCATCCACCTGGTCCGGCGGGAGCCCGGCCCCGGTGACCGCCGCCTGTACCTGGGATGCGGGCACCACCTGGATGCCCGTGGCCGTGGCCTCCCGGGCGGCGGCCTGGAGGTTGGCCGTGGCCGCGGGCTCGTTCGCCAGGTTGGCGTTGAACGCCGCCGAGAGGCCGATGAACAGGATCGAGCCCGCGATGGCCACGCCCAGCGACGAGCCGAGGTTCTGCCCGGTGCCCTGCAGCCCGCCGATCTCGCTGCTGCGCGATGCATCCGCCGCCGACAGGTTGACGTTGCCGATCTGCGACACCGCCAGGCCCAGCCCCACGCCGATCACCGCCATCGCCACGGAGAACAGCGTGCCGCGGGCCTCGGGCTGGATCGACACGATGAGCACCAGCACGCCGGCGGCGGCAAGCCCCAGGCCCGCCTGGATGAGGGTCCGCGGGGAGATGCGCGATGACAGGCGCGATCCCGCCAGCGCCATCACGAAGATCGCGATCGACATCGGCAGCATCCGGAGCCCGGATTCGAAGGCGTTGAGCCCGAGGATGGTCTGCAGGTAGAGCGGCAGCACGAAGAACGTGCCGGCGATGATGAAGTAGAGGACCATCTGCGACCCCAGCCCGGCGCGCAGCGACCGGATGCCCAGGAGGTCGGTGCCCACCAGTGGCGTCCCCCCGCGCGCCTCTACCCGCCGCTCCCACGCGAAGAACAGGCGGGCGACCAGCAGGCCCACCAGCACGATGGGGATGACCGGCGAGAAGCCCGCCACCTCGAACGGCGGGTCGATGGGGCGGACGATGCCCCACGAGCTCGCCGACACCAGTGCCAGCACCACCAGCACCATCGCGACGGCCGACAGCGCCACGCCCACCAGGTCGAACCTCCCCGATGCCGGCGTGCGCACGCCGTCACGCACCCGGGGGGTGAGCGGCAGGATGATGGCCACGATGATGATGGTCTCCGCGGCGAACACCCATCGCCACGAGAACTCCGTGGTGACCCATCCGCCGATCAGCGGCCCGGCGGCAGCGGCCGCGCCCGCGATGCCCCCCAGGATGCCGTAGGCCACTGCCCGGTCGCGCCCCTCGTAGTTGGTCGCGGCGAGGGCCGCGATGGCGGGGATGACCAGCACCGCGCCAAGGCCCTCCACAACCGACCACCCGACGAACAATGCGGTGAACCCCGGTGCAACCGCGGTGATGAGCGAGCCGATCGCGTAGATCACGCTCCCGATGACGAACGTGCGCCGGCGCCCCAGCCGGTCACCGATGCCGGCCCCCGCCAGCATGAACCCGGCCATGGTGAGCGTGAAGGTGGCGATGGCCAACTGCATGGCGCTCACGGTGGTGCCGAGGTCCTCCACCACCGTGGTGATCGACACGTTCATGACGGTGCCGTCGAGGACCATCACGAACTGGGCCAGGCCGAGGATCATCACCGGGAGCCACTTGCGCATCGATCGATCCTACGCGCGCCCCCGCCGGGCCCGCGCCCTCAGGCGGGCTAGGTGCGGGCGGGTGCCGTGCGGCCGCGCAGGCGTCGCTCGCGCACGCGCATGAGCGCAGGCCGGGCGGCGAGGGCGGTGGCGCCGAGCGCAACGGCCACCATGCCGTATGCGCCGCGCGACCCCATGAGGTCGGCGGCGAAGCCCCCCATGGCCGCGCCCGCTGCGAGGCCCGCCATCACCAGGGTGCGCCCGGCCACCCCGGCGAGTGCCTGCATCGAGCGCGGCACGCGCCGCGCGCGCGCCCCCATCAGCGTGGCCGCGCAGATGGCGTTCGCCAGCATCAGCGGGGCGTACGCGAGGGTGGAGCCCATGACCCCGGGGATGACCGCCATGGCGAGCGCCGGCACCACGTATGCGGCGCATGCGAGCACGATGATCGTCTCGTCGGCATGCCGCCGGTCGAGCCGCGTGATGATCGGCGTGGCCAGCATCATGCAGGCCACGCCGGCTCCCAGCACCGCGGCCAGTGCCACGCCCGAGACGCCGAGGTCGTTGCGCATGTGGGGCACGGCCAGGCTGATTGCGGCACCCGAGGCCACGCTCCAGGCGATGGCGGTGACGGTGAGCACGCGCAGGTCGCGCGAGAGGAACAGGAAGGCCAGCCCGCGCCGCATCGGCGGGCGTGGACCGGCCGCGTCGCGCTCGTCAAGACGGGTCGATCCCGAGAGCGCGGCGATCGTGGCCGCGCCCAGCGCGGCGGCCACCAGCGTGCCGGCGATCCCCGCGCCCAACGCCAGCGCGAGTCCGGCGACCGCCGGACCGCCGAAGTACCCGAGATTGAACGCCTGCGCCAGCGCGGCCTGCGCGGGCATCATCTCGTCGCGCGACGCCACGGTGGCGAGCGCGCCGAACATCGCGGCGTCCACGAACACGCGCACCGAGCCAATCAGGAACGCCGAGGCGTAGAGCCATGGCAGGCCGAGGTCGCCCGTGGCCAGCGCCAGGGCCAGCACGGCGGCCAGCAGTGTTCCCGTGCCCAGTGCCGCGCCCAGCAGCGGGCGGCGGGGCCACCGGTCACCGGCAAGGCCCGCGGGGGCGGCGAGCAGCAGGAAGGGGACGAAGGTGATCGCAAAGCCGATGGCGGCCTGCGATGCCGACCCTCCCTGCTCGAGGATGAGCCACGGGACGATGACCGTGAGCATCCCCTGCGCCAGCGCGTGGGCTGCCTGCGTGACCAGGAGCGCGCGGCCATCGCGTGACCGCAGCAGTGGGTTCCTGAGCGTGAATCGCATGTGACGCGACCATAGGTGCCTCCGGCATTTCCGTCAATTTGACACGTATCGCACAAGCGCTTGTGCATGCGGATGGGCGAAGGGCGGTGCAGGCGCGGAGAAAGACCCGCAAATGATCGCTTTAGGCCCTTCGTGCCGAGTTGCACGAAGTGTCACGAACCGTGTTACAAGCGTCGGTGAAAATGCTGTGATGATCGCGTTGCGGGCATGGGTGGGACAGTCGTGCCGCATCGCCGGGTAGAGTCATCGGCCACGGCCCCCGCCGGGGGCCACTGCGCATTGGGGGGCACGTTCCGGTGGCACTGATCGACGGCGTTGACGTGGTGTTCTACGGCGTGTGCAACATGGACCGCTCCGTCGCCTTCTACGAGGGCGTGCTCGGCCTGGATCTCAGCCAGCGCGCCGGGAACGACTGGGCCCAGTTCACCGTGGGCGGCACCGAGGTTGGCCTGTTCGGCGAGCTCGCCACCGCGCCCCACCAGGGCGGCGCCACGGTCACGTTCCGCACCAGCGACATCCGCGGCCTCGAGGCCGCGCTCGAGGCCGCGGGTGCCAAGAAGGACCCGGTCGAGGACATGGGCGGTGCGCTCTCGATGGAATTCCTCGACCCCGATGGCAACCGCCTGGTGGCGGTCGAGATCCTGGGCTAGTCGGACGCACGCCGGGCCGCCACGGCCTCGGCGAATGCCGCGGGGTCCTCGGCGCCCACCAGAACGCGCTGCGTGGTCCACGCGGCGGGGGCGTGCACGGTGATGGGTTCGTCGAGTTCAAGCACCACGCCCTCGCAGGGCGCGGGCACGAACGCCACCATTCCCTTGGCGATCTTCACGCCCACGCCCGCCCACCACGGCCAGCGGCGCGACGAGATGCGGGCGATCCGTGCGATCGGCACCTCGGCGTGACCCACCCACCCCATGCGCACGTGCACGATGTCGTCGGTCACCTCGGCCTCGAACGGGCCGGTGCTCGAGGTGAGGAAGCGCGTCCAGCGCCCGGTCTTGAGCGGGAAGATCACGGCACGCGGATGGTACGCGCCGTGGTGCCCAGTCCGCGCGAGGACGAGATGAGCACCCGCACCTGGTACGACCCGGGCCGGGTCTTCCGGGGGATGCGCAGCCGGGTGCCGATGCGCCCCGTGCGCGCGCGGCCGGAACGGTGCGAGATGAGCCGGAACGCACCCGCGCGCGCCGGCCCCGGCGTGCGCCGCCGCAACTCCACGCGCCACGCCGCGCGCACCGGCAGCCGGAACGTGGCGCGCGCCCATGGCCGCTTCACGGTCACCCGGAGTGCCCGCGGCCGGGGTGCCGTGGGCGATACCCCGCGTCGCCGGGCGCCGCGGACCACGTCCACCGAGCGCGTGCTGGCAGCACCAGCCCCGGATGTGGCGCGCACCACCACCTCGTCGGTGCCGAGGCGCGCGACGAACGACACCGCATAGCGCCCGCCAGGGCCGATGCGCGCCGTGCGCCGGCCCACCATCACGGCGGCCACCCCCGCGGGGCTCGCCGCGGTGCCTGTCACGGTGACCCGGCGCCCGTTGCTGATGGCGCGCGCCGTGAGGTCCGGGGCGCCGGCCGCCGCTCCTCCGATGTCGGTGGTCCAGGTGTCCGCGCGGAGCGGGTTGCCCGCCGAGTACGTGAACGCGGCCACGCCGGTGGCGCCGCTGATGGCCGGTCGCGTGCTGGGCTCTGGCGTGTCGCCGCCGTCGGGCAGGCGCGATGCCCGGTACAGCGCGCCCGACTCGAGCGCGCGCACCCAGACCTGCCCGCCGACCTGCTCGGCGAACGCCACCCGGGATCCGTCCACCGTGATCGCCGGGGCGCCGCTGATGTCACCCACCGATGCCCGGCGCGTGACCCCGGAGTCGAGGTCGCGCACGAACGCGCCCGCGCCGGAGCCGGGCACGAGCGCCGACTGCGACCGGAACGCAACGCGCGAGCCATCGCCCGAGATGGCGGGCAGGTCCGAGGGGCCCGCATCGGCGCCGCCGGGGGCCGGCACGCTGGCCACCACGATGGCGCGTGAACCGGGGCGGGCCACGTACACGTCGCCCTGGCCGTCGGCGTCACCCGGAGCCAGCACGGAGGCGCGGTCGTCCCCATCGAATGCCACCGACTGGCCATCGGCGCTGATGGCGGGATTCCCCACGGGTCCGGCGGACTGCGCCCCCGCGGCCGTGCGGCTGACCAGGGTGAGCGAACGCGCCCGGAGGTCGGCCACGTAGATGTCCGGCTCGCCGTTGGTGTCGGCCGGCACCAGCGGCGCGGCGCCCGAGGTGAACGCGACGCGCGTGCCGTCGGCGCTGATCGACGGCTGTCCCACCACCCCGCCCGCCGGCTGGTTGCCCCGGGAGTCGCGCGACACGATGACCACGCGCCCCGTGAGGGTGTCCTTGCGGAACACGTCACGCGCGGATCCGTTGGAGTCGGACGCGGCCAGGTTGGTGGCCGTGGACGAGAACACCACGTACCGACCGCCCAGGGATGCGCCGTAGGTGCGCGCCGGCGCGTCGTCGTCCACGCCGAGGTTGGCGGCGACCCCCCGGGCGCTGGACGACGCCATGATGGCGGCCCCGGTGCGCATGTCGCGGGAGAACACCTGGCGCGTGCCGCCGGTGGACGCCCCGGACAGCGCCGACGTGGAGGTGAGCAGCAGCACGCGGCCGTCGGGCGAGAACGCGGACCCCTCGACAGCGGTGGGCGCGGCGGCACCCCCCGGCATGAGGCCCTGGCGCGCGACATCTCCCGTGGCGCCGATGGCGGCGACGGGCAGTAGGGCCAGGGCACCCAGCACGATGCCGGTGGCGGTGCGGCGCGGCATGGAGTTGAGGCTAGCCATGGGCCCGGCGCAGTCCTGACCGGATGTGCCGCGGGCACATCCCGGCGCCACGACGCCGGGCGAGTCGCTTAGATGCCCGCGTGCGCACTCGACCGACATTCATCGTGGCCGCGGCCATGGCCGCCTCGCTCGTGGCCGCCGGATCCGCAGCCGCGCTCCCGGTGGTGGCGATCGACCCGGGCCACGGGGGAGGCGACTCCGGCGCGGTGGGCGTGCTGCCGCCAGGTGCCATCACGGGGCTCGAGCCGCGCTTCAACCAGCAACTCCAACCGGTGCTCCTGGAGAAGGACGTCAACCTCGACGTGGCAAACCGCCTCAACGCGTGGTTGGCCGCCCGCGGGTTCCCCACTCTCATGACGCGGTCCACCGACAACGCCGGCGGCGACGTGCCCTACACGGGCGTGCGCGCCGACCTCAGGGCGCGCACCGACCTGGCCAACGGGCGCCTGGCCGAGATCTTCGTGTCGATCCACCAGAACGCCGCGCGTACCGAGGCAAGCGGCACCGAGACCTACGTGAAGGCCAACGCCCCGGAGGCCACGCAGGTGCTGGCGTCCGGCATCCAGCGCACGCTGGTGGCCTGCCTGGGGCTGCCCGACCGGGGGGTCAAGCAACGCTCGTTCTACGTGCTGCGCAATACCTCGATGCCGTCGGTGCTGGTGGAGGGCGGCTTCCTCTCGAGTGCCGTTGACGTGACCCTGCTCGCGCAGCCCGACTTCCGGCAGAACATGGCCGAGGCCATTGGGGCGGGCGTCTACCAGTACGCGGGGCTCGGCGACCCGGGACCCATCTGCTCGGGTACCACGGTGCCGCCACCTCCGAAGCCCGAGGCCATCACCCTGGCGCGCGCCGGCGCCGCGCTCACCCGACGCGCCGGCATCAATCCGCGCCGGGGCGACCTGTGGGTCGCCATCGTGCGCGACGAGGCCGGTCGCCCCATGGCCAGCGTGCCCGTGCGCGCCCGCCTGCCCAATGGCAAGGGCGTGGCGTCGTCCAGCCGCCCGGATGGCAAGGTGCTGCTCGCGGTGCCGCGTCGCAAGGGCAAGCTGGTGGTGGCGGTGGCCATGCCGGGTGTCAAGGTGGCCACGCGGGCCACCGTGCGCCCGCGGGCCCGCCGCTAGGCCGCGTCGGCCTCCAGTGCCTGCCACGCCCGGTTGAGGGCGGGCACGGAATCGCCCGGGAGCCGGTCCACGAACACGCGGCGCACGCCGTCGAGGTGGGTGGGGCGTGCTTCGCGAAAGCGCTTCCGGCCGCCAGGGGTGAGGCACGCCAGGGAGCTGCGTCGGTCATCCGGGCATTGGACGCGCTCCACGAGTCCCATGGCCGCAAGCCGATCGACCAGCCGCGACAGGCCCGACAGCGACAACAGGGCGCCGTGGGCGAGGTCGCTCAGCCTCAGCGCGCCCGTGTCGGACCGCGCGAGCAGCAGGAGCACCTCGTACTGGGTGAGGGTGAGGTCGTGCGCGGCCTGCATCTCCACGTCGAGCTCGCGCACGAGCGCCGCGTGGGTGCGGAGGAATCCGCTCCAGGCGTCCATCGCATCATCGTCGAGCGGGGGGAACTCGCGGGCACCTTCGGTGGCCATTTGCGAAGCGTATGCGGACGCGAGCGGTTTCGGGGCCGAGTACGGCAGGTCGGGCGCGTCGGGACCCGTTCGTAGGATCCGTGCCGATGGGAGCCAACGACCTGCCGACGTCCACGCCGATCCCATCCGCGCTGCCCACCCCCGGCTCCGAGGGCGCCCGCACCGCCGGGGATCGCGTGCGCGAGCTCATCCAGCGCGAGGGGCGTCCGGTGTCCCCCGGCGAGGTCGCGGTGCAGGCGCTGGGCATCGCCGGATGCCCCGAGCCGGTGGCGCGCCGGCTGGCGGGGGACATCGTCGACGGCGATGCGCGCCTGGCGTGGCACGGGGACCTCGTGGCGGATGCCGGCGGTGCACGCGACCTCGCGCCGCTGGCCACCACCGCCTTCTGCGTGGTGGACCTCGAGACCACCGGCGGGGCGCCGGGCTCATCGGCGATCACCGAGATCGGCGCGGTGCGGGTGGAGGCCCTGCGGGTGACCGAGCGGTTCTCGACCATGGTCGACCCCGGCACGCCCATCCCCCCTCACATCACGGCGATCACGGGCATCGACGACGCGATGGTGTGCGGCCAGCCCGCCATCGCGTCGGCCCTCCCCGAGTTCATCGCCTTCGCGCGCGAGGACGTGCTGGTTGCCCATAACGCGCCGTTCGACCTGCGCTTCCTCAACTACGAGAGGCTGCGCCTGCGCGACGGCTACTTCACGCAACCGTGGCTCGACACCCTCGTGCTGTCGCGCAGGCTGCTGAACGGCGTGGTGCCCCGCCACGATCTGTCCACCCTGGCGCGGTGGGCGGGAGCCACGGTCACGCCCACCCACCGTGCCCTGGCCGATGCGGAGGCCACGGCGCACGTGCTCGTGGCCCTCATCGACAGGCTCGCGCGCGGGGCCGAGACCACCCTTGACGACGCCATGGCCATCGGCCAGCCCGGATCGCGGCCACGGGCAGCCGGTGGCGGGGGAGCGGCCGCAGCGGCGTGATCCGGGCGCGGCGGCGTGCGAGACTCGCCGCGTGACCCTCGAACCCGACCATCGTGCCGTGCGGCGCCTGATCCGGTGGTTCGACGCCGAGGGTCCGGACCTTCCGTGGAGGCGCACGCGCGACCGGTGGGCGGTGCTGGTGTCGGAGGTCATGCTGCAGGCCACCCCGGTGGCGCGGGTGCTGCCGTACTACGAGGCGTGGATGGAGCGGTGGCCGCGGGCTGACGACCTGGCGGCCGCGCCGCTGGGCGACGTGCTCGCCGCGTGGCATGGGCTGGGCTACCCCCGGCGGGCCCGCAACCTGCACGCGACGGCGACGGTGGTGGCGCACGAGGGCTGGCCCGTGCCCGATCGCTACGAGGAGTTGCCCGGGGTGGGCCGGTACACGGCGGATGCCCTCAGGTGCTTCGCCGATGAGATGCCGGTGCTGCCCGAGGACGTCAACGTGAAGCGGGTGGTGGCCCGGCGTTTCCCGGGCGGCTGGCCGGGCGCACCGCGCGGGCGCGCCTGGCACGCCGGCCAGGCCATGATGGACCTGGGGCGCGAGTACTGCCGTGCCCGCGTCCCGCTGTGCGACGACGGCTGCCCGCTGCGGGCCGGGTGCCCTGCGGCCGACGCCGGGGTGGTGCACGAGGTCACGCCCGCCACGCGTCGCCAGGGCCGGTACGAGGGGTCGATGCGCCAGAGGAGGGGTTTCCTGCTGCGCGCTCTGGCGCAGGATGGCCGGGTGCGAGCCTCGCGCGACCCCGAGGCCGCCGAGAGCCTGGTGGCGGAGGGCCTCGCCGACCGCCGGGGGGCGATGCTGGTGCCCGCGGGGTCCGCCACGTGAGCCGCCGCGACGGGCCGACCATCGTGGTGGCCGCGGTCATCCGGCAGGGGCCGTGGATCCTCATCACGCAGCGCCCCGACGGCTCGGGGCACGCGGGGCGATGGGAGTTCCCGGGCGGCAAGCGCGAGCCCGGGGAGCGCGATGTCGCAGCCCTGCGACGCGAGTTGCGCGAGGAGCTGGGCATCGAGGTGGATGCCCCGCGGATGATCTGGCGGGAGGACGCCGGCCCCCTGCGACTGCGGTTCTACGAATGCCGCTATCCGCCGCTGCAGCGTCCCCGTCCCCTGGTGAGCCCGCAGTTCCGGTGGGTGCGGCGCGAGGACCTGCCGTCGTACGACTTCCCTCCCGCTGACGATCGTCTGGTGGCCGCACTGGCAACCGACCGCATCGGTCGCCGTCGGCGCCGGGCGCGCCGGAGACGCCGTGGCCGGCGGGTACCATCCACGCGGTAAAGGGAGGTTCACATGGCCAAGGCCAAGCGGGAGCGCCGGAGCAGCTTCCGGACCATGCAGAGCGGGGACGACGTGCTGTCGCGGCTCGACGCCATCGAGGCGCTCGAGGCAGCCGAGGAGCGCGCCCGTGCGGAGGCGCACCCGGAGCAGGCCGCGGCCGGTGACGACGTGGCGGAGGAGCCCCGCCAGGGCTAGTCGTCCCGGGAGGGTCCGATCCCCCTTCCGCCCGCCAGATGCGGGTCTAGGCTCGGACCCGTGACCACCCTCGACGCCAGGCCGCACGCGGCCCCGCCGTCGCTCGCCCGCCGGCTGTGGGCCCACGCGCTGGTGGTGCTCGAGCGGCCGCGGTACTTCGTCCCGTTCCTCGTGGTGTTCACCGCACTCGGCCTGTGGCTCGACTCGCTCTCGGGCCTGGGCTGGCAACTCGTGCTCTCGGCCATCGCCTGGGCCGTGCTCATCGCCGCGTGCGTGCCGCTCGCGCCCATCGACCGGGCGCGGGTGTTCGTGGTGGTCGTCGTGGCCACCACCGCCGAGGTCATCTTCTCGAGCATCCTCGGGGTCTACGACTACCGGTTGGGCAACCTGCCGCTGTTCGTGCCCGCGGGCCACGGGCTCGTGTACCTGGCGGGCTACAGGTTCTCGCAGAGCCGCCTCGCGCGCGTCCACCCGCGCGCGGTGGTGGGCATCGCCATCGCCGGCGCCGTGGCATGGGGCATCGTGGGGCTCACCAACGTGCTCGGGCGCGTGGACGTGGCGGGGGCCCTGGCCGTGGTGTTCCTGGTGGTGTTCCTGCTGGTGGGGCGCGCGCCCACGCTGTACGCCGGGGTGTTCTTCTTCGTGGCCTTCCTCGAGGTGTGGGGGACCTGGGTGGGCACCTGGACCTGGTACGAGTACATGCCGTTCATCGGGGTGATGAACGGCAATCCGCCGAGCGGGGCAGCCGCGGGGTACGTGCTGTTCGACATCTGCGCGCTCGCCCTCGCGCCCGCCGTGCTGGCCGCCTGGCGATGGGTCGCGCGGCGCGTGCGCGGCGCGCCCTCGGGAGCCTGATGGGCACGCAGGGGCCCACGGGGTTCCGGCCCGCGGGGCACCCGCTGTTCTCGGGTGACGTCGACGTGCCGCCCGCTCCCGAGGCCGGGTCTCCGGTGCTCGCGGCGCTGCTGGGGCGCGCCATGCGCATCCGCGACGCGACGTCGCCGGTCCAGGCCGTGGTGGACCTGGCCGTGCATGCGTGGATGGAGGGTCACCTGGCGGGCGAGGATCACTGCCCGGGGTGCGAGGGGCGATGCGGGTTCGATCGCGGCCCGGGACGCCCCGCGGCAATCGCCGCCGCCACGGGATCGGGGGCGGCGGGCGCGGTGCCCGGCCTCGCGTCGCCCGGCCCCGTGCCGCCCTTCCCGGACCCGGCGGACCCGGTGCTGGTGGCCATCGTGATCGGGGCCCTCGGGTTGCTGCGCGAGGGCCGCCCCGCGGAGCGCGTGCTGCCCATGGTGGCCGCGCGTGCGTGGGCCGAGGGGCACATCGCGGCCGAGGACCGCTGCCCCGGCTGCGCCTGGCGCGGCGGCCTGGCCGTGGGCGAGGAGCGCGCCCCGCACGTGCGCGGGCCCGGAACGGACGCGGGGTAGGCTGGCGGGCATGCGCGTGGGGATGATCGGCGCCGGGCTCATGGGCGCCGGCATGGTGCGCAACATCGCGGCGGGGGGCCACGAGGTGCGGGTGCACGCGCGCACCCCGGCGCGTGCGGTCGGCCTTCCCGCCACGCCGGTGGACAGCGTGGTGGCCGCAGCCGAGGCCAGCGACATCGTGGTGCTGTCGGTCACCGACTCGCCCGACGTGCTCGAGGTGGTCGCGCAGGTGGCGTCGGCCACGGTACCCCCGCCGGTCATCGTGGACACGTCCACCATCGCGCCGGCCGCCGCGCGGGAGGCGGCCGGCATCGCGGCTGCGGTCGGCGCGCAGTACCTGGACTGCCCGGTGAGCGGTGGCCCGCCCGGCGCCGAGGCGGGCACGCTGGCCGTCATGTGCGGCGGCCCCGACGCGGGCGTGGCCGCCGCGGTGCCCGTGCTGGACCTCATCGGGGACCCCGCGAAGCGCGTGCACTGCGGCCCCGTGGGCGCGGGGCTCGTGGCCAAGTTGGTGAACAACCTGCTGGTGGCGGTGATCGCGGCGGGAACCGCCGAGGCGCTGGGCATGGGGCAGCGCGCCGGCGTGCCCCCCGAGGTGCTGGCGCGCGTGGTGCAGGCCTCGTCCGGCGACTCGTGGCAGCTCCGCAACCTCTTCCCGCGCGTGCTCGACGGAGACCACGAGCCGGGCTTCCGTGCCCGCGACCTGCGCAAGGACCTGGGTCACGCGCGCGACCTGGCGGGCGCCCCGCTTGCCGTGGGCGACCCGGTGGCGGCGCTCTTCGCGCAAGTGGACGGCGCGCGCGACTATGGCGCGGTGGCGCGCCTGCTCATGGACCTGCCCGACCCCGGAGGAGAAGCATGATCACCCTGTTCCAGATCACCGGATCGTCGTCATTCGCGGCACGGGCCGCGCTGGAATGCGCGGGTGCCGAGTACGAGGTTGTCAATGTCCACCCGCGGCGCCGTGACGAGGCCCCGGGGTTCGCAGACGCCAACCCGCTCATGCGCGTGCCCGCCCTTCGCGATGGCGACGTGCGCCTGGGCGAGACCGGGGCCATCCTCCTGTGGATCGGCGATCGGTTTCCCGGTGCCCGCCTGGCCCCGGCCGAGGGCACGACCGCGCGGGCGGACCACTACCGGTGGGTCACATGGTGCGCCAACACGCTCCACGTGGGCTGGTGGCCCATCATGGCCGCCTTCTACTTCACCACCAATGAGTCGGCGCAGCAGTCGCTGGAGCAACGCGGCCGCGAGCACATGGCGCGCCACGGCGAGCACCTGGAGGCGTGGCTGGCGGACCATGAGTGGCTCGCGGGCGACCAGCCCGGCGTGTCCGACATCTACGCGTACATGCTGGTGGGCTGGGCCAACTACTACGACGACATCACGCTGGGCGGGTCCGCCGTGGCGTCGCACTACGCGCGGGTGGGTGCCCTTCCGGGCGTCGCGCGCGCACGCGAACTCGACGACCTCGACGAGCGCCTCATCCGGTTCCACCCCGATCTGCGGGGAGGGAAGCCGCTCGGCTGACCCGCGTCAGCCGGCCCCGGGCTCGCGCTGGTCGGGATCCTCGCGCAGCGCGTCGGGTATGAGGCGCGCGAGCCAACGCGGCAGCGGGCCGCGAAGGGGCTCGGGCCGGAACTGCCGGTCCAGCATCCACAGGCCCGATGCCGTGATGGCCGCGCCCGAGAGGGCAACGGTCACGTCGATGGCGCTGAGCGTGGTGAGCTCGAAGAACTCGCGCAGCGGCCCGACCAGGATGAACATCACGTACAGCCCGGCCATGGCCATGCACATGAAGATCACCCAGGCGCTGCGCTTGACCCCCGACACCTCGAGGATGAGCACCAGCCACAGGCCGATGGCCATGAGGGCGGTCACGGCGACCGTGCGCGACGTGGCGGTGTCCGACTGCACCACGTTCAGGGAGAACAGGTAGCTCGACACCACGCCGAGCCCGGCGGCCACGCCGGCGGGCAGGGCGAACCGGAACGTGGACCCCAGGTACTCACGGGCCCGCCACGCCCCCGTGCTGGGCGCGAGCGCCAGGAAGAAGGCGGGTATGCCGACCGTGAGGAACGACAGCAGGGTCAGGTGCCGCGGCAGGAAGGGGTAGGTGGTGGGCACCAGGCCGATCGTCAGCACGAGGAACGCCGCGAGGAATGACTTGGCCACGAACAGCTTGCCCACGCGCTGGAGGTTGCGCAGCACCTGGCGCCCCTCCACGATCATGGGCGCGAGCGATGCGAACCCGCCCCGCACCATCACGATGTCGGCGACGGCGCGCGCCATCTGGCTGGCCTCGCCCGGGGCGATCGCCACGCGCGACTTCTTGAGGGCCGGGACATCGTTCACGCCGTCGCCGATCATCGCCACGTTGTGGCCCTCGGCCGCCAGCGCCGCCACGATGCGCTCCTTGTCGTCAGGCGTGGCGCGTCCCACGATGCCCGCGCCGGTGACCACGCGCGCCAGCGCCGTCGGGTCGGTGGGCAGCTCGGCCGCGAGTATCGGCGAGCTCGAATGGATGCCGCAATCCGCGGCGATGGCGCCCACGGTGGCCGGGGCGTCACCCGATACCACGTGCACGGGGATGCCCTCGCGCCCCAGGAACTCGATGGCGCCGCGCACGTCCGGCTGCAGCGTCTCGGCGAGCGCCACCATGCCGATGGCGCGCACCGATGGGGGCGGCGTGGCATCGGGCCCGTGGTCGCCGAGGGGGCCGGCGCCCTGGGCGATCACCAGCACGCGCCGTCCCCGCGCCGACTCGCGGTGCACGTCATCGGCGAGCGCGCCGGGATTGATGACGCCCGGGGCGCCCAGCACGAGGACGCGGTCTCCCACCCGCACGCCCGCCCACCGGCGCCGCGACGTGAATGGCACGGCCTCGTCGGGCTCGACCGGTGCGTGGGGGAGGTCCCGGGCAATGGCGTCGAGGGTCTCGTCGCCGTCGCGCCAGCACGCGGCGTATGTGGCAAGGGCGGCGTCGAGGCTCGCGGCATCGGTACCGGGCACCGGCTCGCGCGCCACCATGCGCGCCTCGCCGGTGGTGAGCGTGCCGGTCTTGTCCACCAGCACCATGTCGGCCGAGGCAAGGGCCTCGATGGCCGACAACTGCTGCGCCAGGGCCCCGCGCCGCGACATGCGGATGGTGCTCACCGCATACGTGATGCTGGCGAGGAGGATGAGCCCCTCGGGGATGAGCGTGACCATGGCCGCAGTGGCCGTGGACACGGCCTCCTCCAGGTCCGGGCTGGTGCGCCACAGGGCGAGCGCCAGCACGGCGCCCAGGGGGATCATGATGCTCACCATGGCGATGAGCAGCCGGTTCATCCCGCGCTGCAGGGGCGACAGGGGATGCCGGAACGACCGCGCGATCCCCGACACATGCCCCGCGTAGGAGTCGTCCCCCACGGCCTCCGCCACGTACGCGCCGGAGCCCTCCGAGCAGAACGCCCCGGCCCGCACCTGCTCGCCCGCGTCGCGGGTGACGGGGCGCGACTCGCCCGTGAGCACGGCCTCGTCCAGCGCGAGCCCCTCGGAGGCGCGGAGGACGCCGTCTGCCACCACCTGGTCGCCCGCCCCCAGCAGCACCAGGTCGCCCGGCACCACGTCGTCCACGTCCAGTTGCTGCTCCGCGCCGTCGCGCATCACGCGGGCGGTGGGCGCCACCAGCGCCGCCAGGCGCTCCACGGCCCACTTGGCCCGCACCTCCTGCGCGATCCCGATGGTGATGTTGACCACGAGGATGGCCAGGAAGAACACGTCGCGCCAGTCGCCGAACACCAGGGTGATCACCGCGAACGTCACGAGGATCAGGTTGAACAGCGTGAAGACGTTGGCCCGCACGATGCTGGCGTACGAGCGGCCGGGGGTGCGCCGCCGCCCCCGTGGCCTGCGCGCCATGGCCTCTGCCTGCGTGAGCCCGCCCGGTCCCGTGGCCGCTGCGACGACGGCCGTGTCGGCGGTGTGGGTGCTCACCCCCGAAGCGTTGCATCCGGGGCCCCGCGCCGCCTCGCGGGGCGTCGCGCCGCTGGTACCCTCGCCGCCATGCGCATCGTGCTGCGGGCACTCCTGCTCTCCGTGCTCCTGGCGCCGGCCACCGCCCTGGGCGCGGCGGTCGCCCCCACCCCGAAGGGCGCGTCGTGGTTGCTGGCGGATGCCCAGACGGGGGAGGTGCTCGCGCAGCGCGCGGCCGACCAGCCGCGTCCCATGGCCAGCCTCACGAAGATGATGACCGCGCTGGTGGCGCTGGAGTCCGGTGATCCCGATCGCGTGGTGGCCGTGGCCCCGGCGGCGACTGCCGTGGGGGAGTCGTCCGCGGGCCTGCGGCCGGGCGAGCGGCTGTCGGTGCGCGACCTGGTGCGCGCGCTGATGATCGGCAGCGGCAACGACGCCGCCACTGCGCTGGCCTACGCCGTCGCGGGGTCCGAGGCCGAGTTCGTGGCGCGCATGAACGACACGGCGCGCTCGCTGGGGATGACCCGCACCAGGTTCGCCAATCCCCATGGCCTCGACGAGCCCGGCCAGCAGTCGTCGCCCGCGGACCTGCTGGTGCTCGGCCGCCAGGTGATGGACCAGCCCTTCCTGCGCAGGCTGGTGGCCAATCGCTCGGTCACCATCCCGGGACCGGGCGGTCAGGGGACCCGCAGGCTCGAATCCGAGAACGACCTGCTCGCGATCATGCCGGACGCCGATGGCATAAAGACGGGGCAGACCGACGACGCCGGGTACACGCTGGTGGCTCATGCGACATCCGCGCGCCTGGGCCGCGAGCTGTATGCCGTGCTCATGGGCGAGCCCGACCGGGCCACGCGCGCCCGCGATGCCAAGGCCCTGCTGGAGTGGGGCTTCTCGCAGTTCGCGCGACCGGTCATCGTGCCGCGCGGCCGCCCGGTGGCCGACGTGCCGGTGCAGGGGGTGCCGGGCGCCACGGTGGCGCTGGCCCCGGCGTCCCCCGTGGCGGCCACCATCCGCGTGGGGCGGCCGGTGACGATGCGGGTGAGCGCGCCGGCGATGGCGCAGGCGCCGATGGTGCCCGGGCAGCGCGTGGGCACGCTCGAGGTTCGCCAGGGAGACGACGTCGTGGCGCGGTCGGCGCTGGTGGCCCGCTCGTCCGTGGGCGCGCCGGGCTTCACCGACTCCTTGCGGACCGCCCTTTCCGGTATAGGGTCCGTTTTCACATGATCCTCACCGTCACCCTCAATGCCGCGCTCGACCGCACCTTGAGCGTGCCCAACTTCCAGGCGGGACGGCGGCATCGCGCCAGCGATGCCCTCACGCTTCCCGGCGGCAAGGGGGTGAACGTGGCGCGCGCGCTGCGCAACCTCGGCCAGCCGGTCATCGCCACCGGGCTGGCCGGCGGGCGCACCGGCACCTCGATCATCGAGCAGCTCACGGCCGAGGGGATCCTCAACGACTTCGTGCGCATTGCCGACGAGTCCCGCACATCCACCGCCGTGGTGGACCCGACATCGCTGCAGCAGACCGAGATCAACGAGTACGGGCCGTCGGTGGGCGACTCGGAACTGGAGCTGCTCATGCAGAAGCTGGCGTACCTCTCGAAGGGCGCGGACATCGTGGTGCTGGCGGGGTCGCTGCCCCGCGACGTTCCCGCCGACTTCTACGCCGTGCTGGTGCAGGAGCTCGCCCGCCCCGACCTGCCCATCGTGGTGGACGTGCCCGGCCCGCCGCTGCGCGCCGCACTGGGGTCGGAGCCCTGGCTGGTGAGCCCCAACGCCCGCGAGGCCGAGGAGGTCGTGGGCAACGAGTTCTCGGACGACGAGGACAAGGCGGTCGGCGCCGAGGCCCTGTGCGCCATGGGCGCGCGCGTGGCGCTGGTGCACGACGAGGGCGGGTGCGTGGCGCGCGTCGGCGACCACGACGGGCCCGGGCGCACGTTGTCGGCCCGCATCGACGTGCGCAGCGACGTGGTGAGCACCGTGGGCTCGGGCGACGCCTTCCTTGCCGGGTTCCTCGCGGGCACCTACGACGGCGACGGGGTCGACGAGGCGCTCCGCCGCGCGGTGGCGTCGGGCGCCGCCAGCACCCAGCTGCTCGGAGCCGGCGTGGTGGACCGTTCCGACGTGGATGCGCTGGCCCGCCAGGTGTCCGTGGAGGAGCTGGCCGCGGGGGCCTGAGGGGCCCCCGCACCCGCATTGGCAGTGGCATCCGGGCGTCCGGACGGGGGTGGTAGGTTGCCCCCTCACGTCGAACGGACCGGGGAGCACGGGTGGAGATCGAGATCGGCCGGGGCAAGCGCGGGCGGAGGGCCTACGGGCTGGACGAGATCGCCATCGTCCCCAGCAGGCGCACGCGCGATCCGGAGGATGTCGACCTGTCGTGGCAGCTCGGCCCGTACACGCTCGAGATGCCCCTGCTGGCCTCGGCCATGGACGGCGTGGTGTCGCCGGCCACGGCCATCGAGATCGGCAAGCTCGGTGGCCTCGGCGTCCTCAACCTCGAGGGCATCCAGAGCCGGTACGAGGACCCCGACGCCGAGCTGCGGAAGATCGCGGAATTCCCGCCCGACAAGGCCACGGCCGGCCTGCAGGACATCTACCGCGCGCGGGATGTCGACACCGACCTCATGGTTGAGCGCATCCAGCAGATCAAGGCCTCCGGAGTGCTCACCGCGGGGTCGCTCACCCCGCAGCGCGTGGAGTCCCTCATCGGCCCCGCGCTCGAGGCGGGCCTCGACATCCTGGTCATCCAGGGCACGGTGGTCTCGGCGGAGCACGTGTCGTCGTCGGTCGAGCCGCTCAACCTCAAGCAGTTCATCGCCGACCTGCCCGTGCCGGTGATCGTGGGCGGATGCGCGTCGTACTCCACCGCGCTGCACCTCATGCGCACCGGCGCCGTCGGCGTGCTGGTGGGCGTGGGCCCGGGCGCGGCCTGCACCACCCGCCAGGTGATCGGCGTGGGCGTGCCGCAGGCCACGGCCATCGCCGATGCCGCGGGCGCCCGCATGCAGCACCTGCTCGAGACCGGCCAGTACGTGAACGTCATCGCCGACGGCGGCATGGCCTACGGCGGCGACCTGGCCAAGGCCATCGCGTGCGGTGCCGACGCCTGCATGGTGGGCTCGCCGTTGGCCAAGGCCGCCGAGGCCCCGGGCCACGGCAACCACTGGGGCATGGCCACCTTCCACCCGGAGCTTCCGCGCGGCACCCGCGTGCGCACCACCACGCTGGGCACCATCAAGGAGATCCTGCTGGGCCCGGCCAACGAGAATGACGGCTCGCTCAACCTCATCGGTGGCCTGCGCAACGCGCTTGCCACCTGTGGCTACGAGTCCATCCAGAGCTTCCAGAAGTGCGAGGTCATGATCGCCCCGGCGCTCAAGACCGAGGGCAAGAAGCTGCAGCAGGCGCAGTCGGTGGGCATGGGCTGACGGTGGCGTTCCACCTCGCCCCCGAACTGGAGCACCAGGCGGCGGGCGGCGTGCTGGTCGTCGACTTCGGCGCCCAGTACAGCCAGCTCATCGCCCGCCGCATACGCGAGTGCCGCGTGTTCTCGGCCATCGTGCCGCACGACATCGACCCCGCGGAGGTGGCGCGCATCGCCCCGGGCGGAATCGTCCTGTCGGGCGGGCCGGCATCGGTGTACGAGGACGGCGCGCCGTCGCTCGACCGCCGCCTGCTCGAGCTGGGCATCCCGGTGCTGGGCATCTGCTACGGCATGCAGTCGATGGCGCAGGCGCTGGGCGGGGTGGTCACCAACAACGGGGCGGGGGAGTTCGGGCGCACCGATATCCGCGTGCTGTCGCGCGAGGGCCTTTTCCGCGACCTCCCCGCCGACACCTGCTGGATGAGCCACCGCGACGCGGTCACCACCGCGCCCGATGGCTTCACGGTCACCGCCCAGACGCAGGGCGCGCCCATCGCGGCCATGGAGGACCGCGCCGCGCGCCGCTTCGGCGTGCAGTTCCACCCCGAGGTGGTGCACACGCCGTTCGGCACCGACCTGCTCAAGGCAT
>Ga0180431_10001162_pt1 | contig 36885 bp, 47 predicted proteins | sample SS_ome_11_FD_132459 | JGI IMG/M metagenome (GOLD analysis project Ga0180431, IMG submission 132459) | Hypersaline lake sediment archaeal communities from the Salton Sea, California, USA - SS_1_MS_1 metaG | ecosystem: Environmental > Aquatic > Non-marine Saline and Alkaline > Hypersaline >... | reverse complement strand
CCTCACATGTTTGAAGATCCGAATAAACCAAATTATTAATCAAACTCAAGGAGAACAAATGAGTTTTAATAAGCAGGCGGTATATGGTTATGCCGCTGAAAAAGATGTTGCAATGTTTTTTGACTTGAAGCGTTATTTTGTTGTGAGATTTAAAAAAGATGAGAGTGGACTCATTAGGTGTTGCGGTCCAAAGCTTGTTATTAATGATGAAGAGATGCCAGCTCCTGACATGCAGATCTATAAGTATGGAAAGTGTATGTTTATTGAGGTTAAGCATACAAAAACTTGTACATGGGATAGGATAAATAATATTTGGAACCTTAGTTTAAATCTTGACCAATATTATAAATATGTGAAATTAAATGATGCATCAAAGATTAAGCTAGGTATTGTATGGACAGTCGACGGCGGTATTGAGGATCGGACTGGCCTTGCATCGCCAAGTGGTAAGTTTTGTGCAAGTATTGATACACTACAAAGATTAAAACATCGTATATTTGATAGTAAGGATACTGAATTAACCTCAATGATCCATTGGAACCAGGATGATTTATATGAGATTAACAAATGGAATTTTGAATAATAATATTAAAGCTTAAAGTTTTTCCTGGTTTGTCATTATAATGGGTTTGTAAAGTATGTCCATAATAATAGGAGTAGTTTCATGGCTTTATTTCCTGAAAATAGTATTTATTTCGATGAAAAAGATATAGCCGTAAAACAGAGGATAGAGAAATTCCATACTGACGTAACAATGATGAACCAGGAATATCAAGACGAAGCAGCTATTGACGTTCGTTTTAATGCTGGTGATCAAACTTTATGGTCTGAATTATACAATGTGCCGTTAAAAACAAGGCAAAGTTTTACCTGCAATAGGATAAAACGTAATATTAATTTAATCTCTGGGTTTCAGCGACGTGAGCGTAGAGCGTTATTGGCCTCACCTCAAGAGGGCAGTGATCAAGATGCAGCTGATCAAACAAGTAAGCTGTTAGCATCTGTATTTAAAACATCAAGAGCATCAACGATTATATCAGATGCATTTGAAGGTGCGATTATATCTGGAATTAACTTCATTCAACTTTATGTTGATTATAGGAATGATCCAATTTCAGGAGATATTAAATTAAGCAATTGTGGCCATAGTAGTATTATCATTGATCCGTACTTTAGGGAAAAAGATCTATCTGACTGTAACGCTATATGGAAAAGATCATACATGCCAAGAGATGCATGTGCTTCACTGATACCAAATAAGCGTAGAGAGATTGAGGAGATGGAAACCTTTAGGGGGGATGGAAAGTTCAATTATATGCCTGAAAGCGTTACCGCTAGTCAAAATTTGATGGCGTATGATGAGTTTTATTATCGTGACTATCGTAAGCAAAAGCAGTTAGTCGATCCCAACACAAATGAGGTAATTGAGTGGGATGGTGATGATGATGCACTGGAGCAGTTTTTAAAGTTTGCACCAGAGATCAAGGTGCTGGAAACCATGGTACCTACGGTTAAGCTTGCCTTATTAGTTAACGGCAAAGTTATGTACGACGATGTGAATCCCCTAGGACTAGATAGTTATCCATTCATACCAGTGTTTGGATATTTCCATCCAGATGTTGCAGATTTTTCCTTAAAGATTCAAGGTGTTGTGCGTGGTTTAAGAGACGTACAATATCTATATAATCGTCGGAAAGTAATTGAATACAATTTAGCAGAATCCAGAACTAACTCTGGCTTTATTGCTAAAGAGGGCGCATTAAAAGATCCAGACTCAATCATAAGGGCTGGAGATGGTAGACCTATAATTGTTAAGAGAGGTTATGAGCTTGCAGATATTGCACCGATACCTCCAATAGATATTCCACAATCGTTTACACAATTATCACAGATGCTTGCTGATGAAATTCAACAAATATCTGGTGTTAATGAGGAATTATTGGGCTTCGCTGATGACGATATATCTGGTATGAGAGCGAGGATGAGACAGGCTCAAGGGGTAACCACTCTGCAAACATTATACGACAACCTTGAAGGCTCGATGGAGCTTTTAGGTACTTCCATAGTTCAGCTTATACAAAAAAATTATGCTCCCAGCAAGGTTAAACGTATCATCAATGAAGAGCCACATGCACAGTTTTATACTAAGTTGTTTTCCAAGTTTGACATTGTTATCTCTGAAGGATTTGACACGATTAATCAAAGACAAAACGAGTTCGGTCAATTACTTAATCTACGTAAAGAGGGTATTCAGATTCCTGATAGCGTGATCATAGAAGCAGCTCCATTACAGAACAAAAAGAACTTGGTACAGGCTATTGAGCAGCAAAATAAAAAAACTGATGAGATGGAACAAATGCGACTTAAGTCAGATCTCATGGAACAACAAGCAACCACAAATATGATTAATGCTCGTGCTGAATCTGATTCATCTCTAGCTAAAAAACGTGCTAGTGAAATCAAACTTGATAAGTTCAACATGCTGTATAAGAGTGCTGAATCTTCAAGAGAGGAACAAAAAACCAATACTGAAACAATAAAAACACTTAAAGAGCTAGAGCAAGCTGATCCAAATCGTATTGATGAATTACTTGAATTGTTGAATATGATACAACAAAATAGAGATATGGCGATTCAGAGTACTGAGATGGACAACGTTGCTAATCAAGCTGACTTGCCACCACAAGATCTGGGACCACAAATGCAGGATCCAGCACAAATGCAAGACCCTACACAGATGCAAGGGCAGCCACCAATGCAGGAACCTGATCCGGGACAGATGGGTGGAGGAATGCCTCCAGGATTGATTTAATCACTGTGTTCTCCTTTTATTTAAACGGGGTAGCTAATTCTAGTTATCCCGTTATATAATGGAGAAGATGAAATATTAATATTTTTATTTTAGGAGTAATAATCATGGCAAAGTCCAAAAAAATGTCCTACAGACCAAAGTCCGGCAAAAAGGGTTTGTATCAAGACTGTACCAATGGTATGGATTCCAAAAAGTTTTGGAACCTTATAAATGCAACCAAAGGTAAAGTTCCTCAAAACTATCAATCAGCTGTACTTCCTATGAACAACGACAAAGCATAGGAGTTGTTATGCCAACGTGTATTCGAACTAAGGAAGCGCAAGAGATGCATGAGGCATTAAAGCGTCCATTTACAAAAGATAAACGTGGTAAGAAGAAGAGACGTAAAAACAGGGTGTATTAGTACACCCTGTCGTTTTATGCACTACATCACATAATATTTATAAACCGTATAAGGATATTATTTTTGTGCATAAATAAAGTTTATAAGATCGTTAACTAAGTCTACTGGTTTACAGTCAAATCTTATTAGTATTTCATTATATTTTTTGTTAGCTATTGGTGTCAGGTATATTGTTTGCATCTTTGTTATAGGTTCCTCATTGATGTTCATGAAGTAAATAGTACCTGGCTTCATAGCCATAGTATAAAAAAGATTCAATGCTCGTTCAAAAATGCCTGATATCGTAGGCATTGTCTTATCAACCTGTGATAATGTTTGCTTTATGTCTGCTTCAGGTGCATGACCTGCCGCATATTTTTTACGAATATCTATAAGGAGATCGTAGTTATCTTTGCTTAAAGCAATTGTTTTTTTTATCTTCTTCATGGCCGCCTCTTTTTGAATTGTTTTTTGTATGCGAGTTGTATACCATAAAGTATGATCTCAGTTGCTGTAACACGTCTGGAATAGTTTAAATCCTCAGACCTAGCTGTGGCAATTTCCTTCAACATCTTGCGATATTCATCGCTCATCAATATCAAAACAGGTTTAGTTTTCATCTTTTTTGATAGGTTCGATAAACCCATCGATTTTTGCACCATATAGATTTGCAGTGAAAATACATTGCCTTAGTTGTGATAGGACAATATTGACTCTATGTTTAACAAGTTTAATGCTATCTTCCTCAGATAGGGTCTTTTTTTCCTTATCGTCAATTTGATCCTCTTTAACATATTGTGATGGCACAGTTAGGAATTGAATACAATCTTTGCCGTCACAGTTAACAATAACATTGTATGTATCTTCACCATCGTTTTTAGTTAGTTTTAATTCAGCGTTTTTGATACCTTGAAAATCTTTAAACTCAAATTTCATCTTATTCCTTATCTTTAAGAATTTACGTGCTCTTTTATAATCTTCATCGTACCACGTTGGTACATGTTTCATTCCACAGGCACTTAGTGAAATAAGTAACAATAATATCAAACTTTGTTTCATTTTAAACCCCTTTATGGATATATATAAAAGTTATAGCATGGTTATATGTAGATATGCAACAAAAAAATGTCCGGCTTTTACACCGGACATATCCTTACCTTATTATGATAGGGATAAGCTTATATAATACTGTAACGGCTAGTTTTGTTAGACTCGCTGATATTTTTATTACGTTTTTGACGTTTGTTGGTGTGCAGCAGGTAGCTTCCTCTTGTTGTTGGCGACGTCTATTCTGGATGTGCATCCGTTGATATCTCTTTTTGGGTTGGCGTTTATATTTGTATTGTGTATAGGTTAATGGAGAAGATAACAATAGAGTGGCGAGTAATATATTAACAACTTTCATTTTGGTTCCTCCTATTTTAAGTGTTAATATCATTAACAAGATAACATATTAAAAGGAAAAATGTATGGAAATTCATAAAAATTGGGTTAGATATACTAAGTTACGGGATACTACGGGACCAACTGTTGGTGAGCAGGCTGCCTCTGTTGATCATCTACGTAAATATAATACACATAGCGTTGAAGATCAGGTTATGGCCAACCTTCATGATTTTGATGAACAGATTAATCAATGTGTAGCTAACGGTAAAAAACATTTTGATGGTGACTTTTATATTGAAGTCCTGATAAAAAAAGAGCGTCTTATTTCAGATGCTTATATGAATATATTTGCAGCAAGGCGCACTTGTCCGTCTCCGTTCCATGATCAGATTGTATATAAGTATGTAAATGATGGAGATGAGATACAATTTTTATGGTGTGTGCCTGATCGGACTGTTTGTGATTATTATAAAAATATAGTGCTTATAGTACCTGAAGATGAAAAAGATATATATGAGCATATTGTAAAATATTATGATGGTACATATACCAAACTTGCATTTACGGAAAACAATAAAGATCAAAAAAATCTAATTATTGAGGGTTAAATATGATAAACGAAGAAACAATGGATAATCAGGAAATTCAACCAACTGAACTTCCTCAAGATGAAACGCCACAAGAAGACATTCAACCAGTTGAAGAGCCACAACAACAAGAGCCAGTGCAACCTAAAGGTGATCTTGATGAAAATATTAAACTATTAAGGGAATCTAAAAAACGTGAGCAGGAGCGTGCTGAGCGTGCTGAATATGAACGAGATCAAATGTTGCGATATGTTCAATCTTTAAACAATCCTCAAGTACAGCAACCTCAGCAACAACCAACACAGCAACAAAGGAATGCGTTAGGACTTGGTGAAGATGATTTTGTAGAGCCTAAGCATGTAAACCACATACATGATTCAGTTGAAGGATTACGTCAAGAGGTCAATGAATGGAAGATGCGCAATGAAGAGACAACTGCTGATTTAAAGTTGCGATCAGAGTTTAATGATTTTAATGATATTGTAACTAGTAAAAATGTTGAAGAGTTACTTGGTCAATATCCTGAAATGTCGGAGATTGTTAGAGGGCAAGCTCCACTGTATACTCGTGGCAAAGCTACTTATAGACTTATTAAAAAGTTTATGAGTGAAAAAGCTAACAAAGCAGTTACCCAAAGTACTCAAAAAACAATTGAAGATAATTTTAATAAACCTCGGCCAGCAGTAACAGCAGCACCAACAAAGACAGCTGACTCTCAATTAAACTATGCAAATCTCTTTGCTAATGGATATACCGAAGAGGTATCTAAGTTTTTACGTAAGCAGATGGATGATGCTATAGAGAGATATAACAATAGAGATTAGTGATCTGTTTTCCGGGAGATATGCTAGGTAGTTGTAATAATTATCTAGCATATTTTAATTTTTTTAACATATGTAATATATTGTAATTGGTTGTATAAGAGTTCGCCACTCTATGGTTGTACGGAGAACGCCACTCCACTTAGCAGTAAAGGAACGTCGCTAATTCCATGGTTGATGTTATTAATAAATACTCAAAGGAGTAGTTTATGTTACAAACTACAAATAACTTGAAACCAGCTGTAGCTAAGATGTATGGCTATAAGTTGATTGAAGCTCGAACTAGAGATTTAATCTATGGAATTGGGCTGGAAACTAGAGTTTTGCCCAGAAACCATAGTAAACAAATTGTTTATAGTATGTATGATCCACTAGTACCAGATAAAACACCTCTTGGTGATATGGGTGCTACACCTAAAGGTCAATTGCTTAATAAAGTTGATCTTGTAACCCCGGTACAGTGGTATGGTACATTTATACCTATGAATGAGCAGGTTGTATTAACCAATGAAGATCCTGTATTAAATATTGCATCTGAAAAACTTGGTGTATTTGCACAAGAAACTGATGATATAATCATCAGGGATGTATTGGCAAGTGTTGCATCATTCCAAGACTGTGTCTATGGAACTAATGGTGATAAACCTACCAATATTACTGCGGCTGATATTGCTAAGACATACACAACCTTGCGTAGTGCAGATGGTAAGAGGATCTCTAGTGGTAAAACTGGAACAAATAAATACGGAACATCTCCAATAGGTGATTCGTATTTTGCATTATGTCATACAGACCTCATTAATGATTTGCGTATGATACCTAATTATGTTCAAAAAATTCAATATTCAAATCAAGATGGAATATTGAACTCCGAAGATGGATATGTACATAATACAAGGTTCTTTGTATCCTCTCAAGGCTCTATAGATACAGCTAAATCAGTTAATGATAATACAGTATATAATATAATTACTATAGCAAAAGATTGTGCTATAAGAGTTAAGCTTGAAGGCAATGCAGAGTTCCTTTACAATCCGCCAATTGATCCACTACGTCAGAACTTTACTTGTGCTGTTAAATGGGTACAAGCTGCTAGGATCCTTAATGAGTCGTATATGGTAAGATCTCGTGCAACATTACTAGTATCGTAAGGAGATAATATGACTACAATACAAGGATACTTTACCGCAGACGGTAAGGATAAATATTTGGAAGTACCTATTGGTGCAGATTGGATTGAAATTCGTAACCTAACAAAGATACGTACGGCAACTAATGCTACATTGTGTACATCATATTGGGATACCAATATGACTGGTAACTATCAATATGGTGTTGGTGATGTGCGTGAGGCAACTATAGATGCTGTGGTTCCACAAGCATTGTTAGCTGCTACAGGTATTACGGCAATAAATACTAATGATAATCCTTTAAGTGCTAAGGATGCTACTGTGACGGCAGTGAGTGCGGATACGCCACCACAAGTAACTGTTACAGATGCTACAACATATCTTACAGGTGATATTGTTAGATTTGTTAGTGTAACAGGTGCTACTCAATTGAATGGCATGGATTTTACTATAACGAATTTAAACGGAACAACATTTAGTTTACCGTTTATGGCTACAATTGTAGCAGGAACAACAGGTTCCTTTTATAAGGTAAAATATCCTGAAGTTTGGTATCCAGGTGTAAGGTTTATTACTAACATTACACAGGCTGCTCAGGCTGTTATTACAATGAGTGTGGCTCATGGCTTTGAGGTTGGTGATAAGGTTAAACTTAAGGTGCCAGAAACATTTGGTATGCTTGAGGCTAATGATAAAACTGTTGAGGTGCTTGCAAAGACAACATCTGATACAGTAAATACCATTACAGTTGATCTTAACACAACTACATATACGGCATTTGCGTTCCCATTGACTGGTGTAACCTTGCCAACGTATGCTCAAGTTGTGCCTATTAGTGGTCCAATTACTAACAATTCATTCAGAGGTTTTGAGCTTAAGGCTGGCGCTACTGCTGCTGCTGGTCCTGCTGGAGCTGAAGATGATGTTATACATTGGAGAGCTGGTACGACCGATGCAGGTCCATTTACTTAATAGAGTTAGGGGGGTTTTTGCCCCCCGTGTTTAAGGAGACAAAATGCCTGAAAAAATAAATAAAAATAAGAAGTCAGATAATAGTTTACAAGCAACATTAGATACAAAGCCTAAGGCTAAGGAGGCTGATGTTGAGGTTGTTAGTCCTGGAGTTATTAAACGTGGCGATGAATTAGTTACAGGTACGTTTAGGAACCTAGAGTCACCTGGAAAAAAAATAAAGTTTAGTTATTCCGATGATAAATTTCCAGCAAGGTTTTATACATTACATCATGATAAGGAAGCAACTATACCTAGGAAGGTTGCTGATCATGTAAATAGATGTTCGTATACAGATATTAAAACAAAGTTTGATAGTAACGGTAATCCAATTGGTAATGAAGAAGTTGTGGTTCAGAGGTTTTGGTTTAGCAATATGAACTATTAACTATTAACTTAAGGGAGTTGTTATGGCAACACTTTTAAATATAAAAAATAAAGTGAGACGGATCACAAAAATGCCAACAGATACTCAGATATCTGATGCAGATTTATTGCTTTATATTAATACGTTTTTGACTGAAGATTTACCAAATCGAATACAAACATTTGATTTGAATAAAACTATAAAGTTTGCTACAACTCCCTACGTTGATGCTTATAAAACCACCACAGGTAATTTTGATTTAAACTTAAAAGATTTTAAAGACATGGTTATCTCTATGGATCAACCTATATATGTATCAGGGCATCAGATATTTTTCACACAATCGCCTGAAGAGTTTTATGCTATTTATCCAATGAATAAACTTCATGGTGAAATAGGAATAGGCGATGGCGTAACAACTGCTTTTACATATACATTGCCAAATAAAGTACTACATAACTCAGTTATTATTGGTACTTTAAATGCTAATGGTGAGGCTTTAATTGTAAGAGATTCTCCAGAGACAGATGCTTTTGGTCGTGAAGCAAATACAGGTGATATGCTTGATCAGGCTGGTACTGATATAGGAGATATAAATTATCTTACTGGGGTGTTAGATGTAACATTTGGCGCCCCTCCAGCAGCTAATGAAAAAATCACCTATGAGTTTGATGCATTTAGTTATTCACAACCAGAGGCTATGTTGTTTTATGACAATACATTAACATTACGACCAGTACCTGATGAAGTGTATGAGGTACAGTTTAATGCACGAATTAAACCTGATGCTCTTGTAAATAATGATGATACTCCCCCAATTGAATCTTGGTGGCAGTATATTGCTTTAGGAGCAGCTAAAAAAATCTTTGAAGATTTATCTAATTTTGAGGCCATACAAAATATGATGGCTGAATTTGAATATCAAGAGTCATTAGTAATGACAAAATCAGATTTAGCTAGATCTAAACAGGCACCAGCCACACTGTTTAATTCAGTAACATGGTCTAATCCATATGGCTGGTACTATCATGGATAAGTTTTTAATAGCGCCATTTACACGTGGTTTGCAATCTGATTTAGTTCCATTTATGCTGCCTGAAGATGCATTTACTGGATTAAACAATATGTATATTTACAAAGGCAAAGTAAAGCAGAGACCTACACCAAGATTATTAAATACTGCTGATGCGGCAGGATTAAGCTCACGTTTAAAAATGAATGTAGGTACGACAGATCTTGTAACAGGTAATTTAGCAATGACTGCTGCAAGTTTTCATCAAGGTACCGTTGCTATAGGACAACAGTTTACAGTTGATGGGGTTACATTAACTGTATGGCAGGCCAATGGAGATATGAAGACAACTAATCCAGCAGTTACAGGAACTTGTAATGTAGGTACTAAGGTGGTGAATATTGTTAATGCAACACCTGGTACACCTGTATATTGGTATCCATCAACAAAAGTAATGCATATCTCTGCATACAATAAACATGGAGATATTTTAGAGTTTGCATTTGATCAGGAGTTTGCTTATAGATATGATCCTACTAATGCTAATGGGCCAGGATGGATAGGGCGTGATACACTATGGACCGACAGTGCTTTTTATGAATATCAAACTGAAAACTACTTTGGTGCATTGGGTGCCCCTGATCCAACTACAGCTTATTTGTTTATAGCTAAGTATACAGATCCAGTAAGATACTATAATTCCACTACAGATGCTTTTGTAGATTTCATTCCAAACTATTCCAATGTTGCTGATACTTCAATAAGACGGTGTAAAGTTATTAAGCAATATGAAGGTAGATTATTTTTGATGAATACTGTTGAATACGCAGGAACTCCACAGGAAAGGGCGTTTAAAAATAGGATTAGGTATAGTGAGGGAGGCAATGTATTTGCAGCAGATTCATGGTATGAATCTACAGTAGCAAAAAATAAAGGAGGTTTTTATGATTTGCCAGTTAATGAAGAGATTAATTGTGCTGAAATATTAAATGATAGGTTAATTATTTTTTGTAAAAATAGTATTTATGAGTTGGTTCCATCAGGAAACCCTATAGATCCATTCCTTTGGAATCTTATAGATTCAAATGTAGGAGCGAAAAAAAATAGTGTAGCAAAGGTTGCTAATAGTTTATTGTTTGTTAATAATTTTGGAATATATGTCTATGATGGGAAAAACGTTAATAAGATTGATCAGCAAATAGCAGATACATTTGAATCTGCTGAATATCGTAACGGGAATATATATAATGATGTAGATGAAGGTTTAGTGTATATCCCGTATGCTCCCAATGTTAATGATCGATATCCAACACGTGCAATAATATATAATTATATAAATAATACGTTTTCATTATTCGATGATTATTTTATGAGTCTTGGTATTTTAGGGCATAGTAATACAGGTGTTCCATATAATAAGTTGGTTTCAATGATTGGAACACATCAAGGATATACTTTATTACTAACGACTGCACCCGCTACTTATAAAAATGGAATTTCATGTCATATTACTAATGTACATAGACTTGATGCTGACAATATTAGTTTGACTATTTATAATCATAATTTAGTGGCTAGAAGTTCATCAATTAGGGTTGTTAATTCAGCATTAAACGGATTAAATGGCTCATATCACATTCAGGAAGTGATTGATGCTAATACTGTAAGAGTAACTAATAATACAGTCGTTATTGTAGATGAAACTACATATACAGGAGACGCTAATGTATTAACGATAGATACTAAATTGATAGCGACAAAGCAATTTAATCCTTATATGAAAAATGGTTATGGATTATCTTTAAATAAGATAGCTTTTAATGTTAATCGAACAACTGTTAATGGTAAGTTAGATGTATATTTACAGCCAAATGGTGCACCTGTACAACCAAGTGCTCATGAATTGTATCCAGGAGATGGAACATTAGACACTGAGGGTTATGATCCATTAGAGCTTCGACAAGGTCGTGTATGGCATAATGTATGTATTCCGTGTACTGCTGAAAGTGTTGCTATAGTAATGTCACAGTCTCTTAATATAACACTTGATGATAACTTACCGTTTCAACAACTAACTATTAATGCAATAATGCTTTATACAGAACCAGCAAAATATATTTAAGGTGTTATATATCTAATTACTAGGTGTGATTCACTATATGAAGCTAATGCGGCTGTTGTTGTTATAACAATATGAGTCTGATTGATTATTATATTAATATTTGGATCACCAATCATTGATCTTGTAAAAAGGCCCGCTGGGTCTGTTGCTGTCCCATAAAATTCAATAATTTTATATCCTGCTACTATAGGTATATTGTGTGGGACATTTTTAGTTCCAGTATTAGGCAAAGCTCCACAGTCTATAGTCGTATATAAAACACCTTGAGCCTTTGCTGTAGCGTTTAAATACCATTTTTCCGCACTGGGCAAAATGGTATCCGCATAAAGACCTAAAGGTTTGAGGTTAACTATATCTACTAATTGATTAAATCTATCAAAGATATTAGCTACTAATTCCTCTTGTTTTGGAGTGTATGAAACTTTAGATGCAAAATAATTATATTGTGTTTTCATTTTTTTCCTCTCAATTTATTAAACTTATTATTATTATAATACAGAACATGTTCTTAGATATATATATCATATTTTGGGAGTAAGATTATGGCATGGTATAATCCACTGAGTTGGGGCGGTGCGGCCACTACGGCTGGCGTTGCCACAGCTAATCCATGGTTAATTGGGGCGGGGCTTACATTGCAGGCGCTACCTTATGCGTTAAGGGCTGGTGCATATGGCATTGATAAATATAAGCAATGGAAAAATCCATATCAATATCAAAGGAATCGTACGCTATCACAAATGAATGTGACGCCGGAGGCCTATGAGTTGCAAAAGCAAAATCTTCAACAGGGACTTGCTTATTTGCAAAACAGGCAAAATATAGTACAACCTCAGGAAGCTAGGATGCGACAAGCAGGTGGTATTGCTGCGGGCGTACCTGCTCAGGTTGAAAATGTAGATCCAGCACAGCCATTAAGGGGTTTGCCAGCCATACTAAGGAACATGCAAGAGGCAGGCCAAAGAGGTTATCAACAAGATGTTGGTGCTTATCAAAGTCAAATGGGAAGACGATTAGGGTATGGGTCTTCAAATGTGGCGGGAGCGCTTCAGGATTTATATTTGAATAGAGCGCAACAAACAGGTCAAAATCAATTACAAGCACTTACAAACTATGCACGGCAAAATGCTATTACGGATATAGAGGGTAGGAGATTGGCGGCTGGACAAGGACAAGCTCAAAATGAATTAGATGAGTTTATTGGTAGGTTAGGTCGAGGTGAGCAAGGTTTGGCTCAACAAGATTATTTACAACAACAACAACGTGGACAAAATGTTGCAGATATATTTAATCAATATAATCAACAGCGTTATAGGCAAGGCGTGCAACAATATCAAATTGGTAATCAACCAGCCTTTAATGTTCAACAACAGAGAAGGTAAATTATGGCAGATAAAAGAGAGATAAAAGCAATAAGAGCTTTGCTAAGTAAATATAAAATTAATCTAAAACAATTGCAGGCTATTATTAAGGGTGGTAAAGGTGTCAGTGAGCGTAATGATGAAATTTTAAAACGATATGGGACTGTGCGAGGCCCGGTTGGTAAAGCTGTGCGTGGTATGCAGGCTCTCAATGAACAGTCTAAACAAAAAGCTAAGGCTGAAGGCCGTAGTACTGGGTTGCTTGGAAGGTTCTTACATTCAGAGTCTGAAAAGATTAAAAAACAGGAAGCTCGCAAAGCGGCTCGTAAAAAGAAACCGACACCGCTTAAAGATAAATCAGACATTACACCTAGAGACGTACAAACATTTAAAAACTTTTACAACTTAAATGAACCTGATTTTCAACGTATCTTACAGGGCAATCCTCAAAATGATTTTGAAAATAAAGTATATAGTGAATCTAAAAAAATATTTACCCCTGATAAGATGAAAAAGCTTCCTAAAACAGCAAATAAAGATCATCCAGCGGTTCAATCTTATACAAAAGCAAGAGATGCTACTTCAGGTTCTGAGTATACCCAAGAGCAACAAGATCTTAATCAACAGTTAGTTGAAACTTTAAGAGGAAATCAAGATCCTACTGTTGGTGGAAAAGAGCCTACTGAAGAGCAAAAAGAGCAAAGCCCGGTTGAAAAAGAGGTTGCAGGATTATTGGCTAAAGCTGGTGTTCCAGCTGGAGCTAGTGCTGCTGTGGCTGAACATTTACCTGCATTTGCTCAGGCGTATCAACAATCTGGTTATGAACAAAGACCTCAATTTGGAGCTCCTACTGATAGTCCATTAGTGCGAGGTTATGATGCATTAATTAACCGTATAAGACCTGAAGAGGGTGGTGTCTCTAGATTTGCTAGAAAATTTCGACCTATGACTAATTTGGCAGCTGGTATTGGTGGTAGAGCTGGAGGAACTGCATTAGGAGCTCTTGTTGGGTTGCCTGCTCTTGGTGGCGTTGCTGGTGGTGCACTTGGTAGTCTTGGCGCTAATCAATTGACTAACTATTTAACACAAGAGCAACCTGAGCTTACAAGATTGGCAGATTTATTACGTGGTGGCCAGGGTGGATATTTTAGTCGTGGAACACGAGGTTTGGCAGATATCATTGCAGGTACACAAGGTAAACAATCCACTGCTGGTAAAGCAGTAGATTTTTTAAGAGGTACCAATACAGCGGATATATTAAGATCACTCATGAGCGGCTCACAACGTACAACTGAGGGACAATTATTAGGAAAACTTGGAAAGACTTTACTTGGTGGAAATCCTTTGGGTTGGCTTTATGGAGGCCAGCAAGCACCAACAAGATTTCAAAGATTCCGTAGAGGTGTAGCATCACCAATAAGAGGTTTGGGTAATATATTAGGAAGTCCTAATGCTGCTAGGAATATTAGATTAGGTCTTCAAGGCGCTCAGGGATTATATGATATTGGTAAAGCAACAGGTATAAATGATTGGATAGCAAGGAAACTTGGATTCCAACAAGGTCCTCAGTATGCACATACAGGTTTTGAAACAGGTGAGCAGTTGGCTAATCCAGTAATTGCGGGTGCAGTACAACGAGCAATACCATTTTTACAGGAACAAACAGGTAGAATTCTTGGACGTGATGTTCAACCACAGGAAGTTATGGGTAACCTTGATGTGCAACTTAGAGATGTTTTAATGCCTCAAGTAATGCAACGTAATATACAACGAGCTAATGAGGATGTTGCTAGAAGACAAATACAACAACAAGTTAATGTTGAACAAGCTAATCAACAGGCAAGACAAGCACAAAGACTTCTACAGCAACAAGAACAAGCACAAAACTTTGAGCATCAAAGAGCTTTAAATCAGCAACGAGCTATGGAAGCAGAGAGGCAAGCTGAACTTAATATAAGAGCTAATAATTTAGCAGCACAGCAAGCAGCCTTAGGGCAAAAAATCACACCACAGGCGCCATTGCGAAGAGTTGTTCAACAACCAACACGATTGTGGAATGTTGCTGAGGGTGTAGGTAATGTTGTAGATCCTATTTCAGGTAGACTACTTGCTGAAGGTTTACCTCAAAAAGTTAATCCTGTTGTAAGAGGAAAATAATATGGCTAGATATTATGAAGATGAATATGAATACAGCCCTGAACGTAGATTAATTGGAAGTTCTATAAGTGGCCTATCAAATGTATTGGGTGGTTACTTAGGAGCAAAGATTGAACAAAATAGACGTGGACGTGAAGCTAGGTCAGTAGCAGCCTTGGCAAGGAGTCAAGGTATAGACGTTAATGATCCTAATTTTCAGCAGATGGATCCTCGTGAGCGACGAAGTTTTTTAGAGTATAATAGATTACAAACAGCATCGACAAGTAAGCAAGAGCTTAAACAGCAAGAGCTTGAACAAAAAAGACAATCCGTATTGCAATTAGCACAGTTACATGGAATAGATCCTACTTTAATTCAAAACTTAAATCCTGATGAGGCAAAAGCATATATAGATAAAACAATACAAAAGCGAGCTAGGGAAGAGACGTTTGCTGAAAAACGTGCTGTAGCTCAAGAGGCACGAAGACAAAGTCGTGCAGATAAAGCATTTCAAGGATATGCAAATGATGTTATTAAGGCTGGAGGAACTTATGAAGACGCTATGCAAAATTACGGTGTATATAGCGCTAAGCAATTTAGGAAACGGCAGGAACTAAAAAGTTTACCAGTAGACATACAAAAGATACGTGAAAACAAAAAGAGATTTGTTAAAGGCAAAATGACACCTGTTGAACAAGCACAACTTGAAGGTACTCTTGAGGGTGAAATTATGCGTGGTAGGCCTATAAGTAGAGACCCAAACGATCCTATTGTTGCATACTTTAAACAGCAAGCACTTCAGCAAGCTCGTAAAAATATTAGGTTTGGCACATGGGATCCTGTAAAGCAGGCGTATCATGTTTCAAAGTTAGCTTATAAGATTGCTGAGTCTTTAGGGTATATTGTGCAAAAACCATCAAAACAGGATGTTCAAAGATCTATACGAGCACAGATGGAGCAACAAGCAGCATTACAGCAACAACAGGCATTACAGGCACAACAACCTGGGTTGTTATCTAGAGCTGGAAGTGCTATAAGTGGTTTAGTTGGTGGCTATCAGCCAACGGATGTACGTTCACCACAGGAGCAACAATCTCCTATGGGTGGACTAGAGAATTTATTATCAGGTGGCTTGAGTAATATATTAGGGAGATAAATATGGCAAATGGTTCAGAGTTAAATAATAATCCATTGGTTTTTACACCTGAAGAGTTAAATGCTGAACCTGTACAACAACCATCTGCTAATCTTCCAATGGTTCAGCAGCAGGCACCTCCTATTGATGATGTATTTGCATTTACACCAGATGAGTTATCTCAGTTTCAACAGGATACGGCTACACAGGATTATAATATTGATACAGGTCCTCAGGACTCATTTGATGAAGGTGCAATGTTTATTCCAACAACTGAAGAGTTATATGGTCCATTGCAAACAAATAAGCGATATAGGAAAGATGCATCTATAATTAAGCGAGTTGCAAGGGGTGCTTCACGGGGTATAGGTCGAGGTGTTACAGGACAAATATTGGGATCTCCAGAAGACTCAGAACAAGCAGATAACTTCTTAGAATATCTTGCTGAGTTTGGGGGTGAACTTGCTTCCGATGCTCCTGCTTTTAGTGGAGGAGCTGCGATAGGCGGTTTGGTTGGAGGAGCTATTGGTTCCATAATCCCTGGTGCTGGAACAGCTTTAGGCGCAACATTAGGGGCAGCATTCATGGGTATGGCGGCTCCTGTTTTAATTAAGTCATCATTTAATGAATATAGAGATTACGTTAAAAAGGGCGGTGATGGTTCATTTGGCGAATTCATTGATCGAGCTAGTCATGTACTTGGCGAAACTGGTAAGGCTGGTGCAGTGGGTCTAGTGACTGCAAATATGGGTAGATTTGTACCTTTATTGAAACGAGTTCCTGTATGGAATAAGGTTCTTAATACACGTGCAGGTCAAAAAGCTACCTATAAAGGTTTAGAGTATATCGGTTTAAATACGGCACAATCCATAATAGATGGACAACTTCCAAGTAAAGAGCAGTTACGTGATAATGCAATAGCTTTAATTGGTATGGAGATGGCACACAAATTTGGAGCACCAATAAAAAAATATCTACCTGAACCTGTCAAGAGAGCTCCATCTAGATTTATTGAAAAATTACCAGCCCCAATACGTAAACCAATACAGAGGATTCAAGGTTATGCTCAAGAGATTAAGCAAAGCGTTCAGAACAAGCAGGCATTTGATTTGGTTAAAGAGCATGTGGGCGAACGTGATGCGCAAATATTTAAGACGCAATTAGAGTTTAGGGACAAGATTTATAAGCGTGATAAGGGTAAACTTGTTCCTAAATTCACACCAACACAACTTGAAGAGGCTTCATACTTAAGACAAAAAACAGGTAATCCAAATATCACAGGTGATACATATCAGGCACTTGAAAAGCGTACGTCACCTCAAGTAAAAAAACTCGTAAGCGATGTAGATACGTATTTTAAAAAACGATTACAACAAATCAATAATGATCCTCGCTTGAAAAATATTAATCCACGAGACGTGCTTGTTGATACTTATTTGCCAGGCTTATATGAGGGTGATATTAAAAAAGCGGTGAAGACTGCTGGGTTCCCTAAGTTAACTCCATTTTCAGAGCAAAAACAATTTTTAACACATCAAGAGGCAATCAAGGCGGGATTGAAACCTAAGTATAAAGGTATTGTTGAAAATGTTGCTGTGTATGATGAGATAACAAATAGAGCACTTGCAAAATCTAAGATGGTTAATGCAATTGAAAAAACACCTGGTGAGAATCCGTTAATCGTTAGAACTAATAATAAAGAACTTTATAGTAAAGCTAAGGATATGGGTTTTGTACCGTTTGAGGAACCAATATTAAAACGATATAAAGCAGCAGATGGAACTTGGAAAACTGCTCAAGGTGCTGTATTAGTTGATCCTAAAATAGCAGATGCATTCCAAGGTGTATTTAGTAAAGAGGGTTATAAGCGTGAAGGTGCATTTTGGCGGAACTTTGATAATGCTTCTAATATATTGCGTACTGCACGAGTTCAGTTATCTCCATTCCATGCAGTTGCTTTAACGGAATCAGCAGTAGGGGCATTAGGTTATAGGAAAGCATTAAACTTTAAAGGGATTGCAAAGCAAGGTGATCAACTATTAAATAGCAAACAATTTATGACTGAAGCTGTACGTGATGGTGTTAAGTTTGAAAAACCAATTGATTATCGTAAAGGTTCTAACTTGATGGATAAAGCATTAGACTTTGCAGCATCTAAAGGAGGCAGGATAACTAAAGCGATAACTGGTAAGCTTAAAAAGGGTATGAATCATTTATTTGAGGTATATCACCCACGACTTAAAGCTGTAACTTATAATGAATTATTAAATAAAGAGCTCTCTAATTTAATTAAAAAAGGTAATCCAGCTACAGAGCAGCAGCGTAGGGCAATTGGTAGAGATATAGCTACTCTTGTTAATAACATTTATGGTGGTCAACAATGGGAAACAAGTAAGTTTTTCAATAATCCAAAGACAATGAAATGGCTTCGTAGATTTATAGCATATCCTGACTGGACTATATCAGCATTAAAACAAGCTGGGAGTGGGTTTGGGTCAGGAGTTACAGGTAAGTTAGGTCGACGATATTGGGCAAACTATATGATTAAAACGTCATTGATACAGGCTGGATTAAAATATGCGTTAGGCGGCTTAGAGCAGACAGATAAGCAAAATAATTCAGTAACTGGTATTAGATGGTCTCGTGAAAAGGCGGCTAAAAACTTTTGGGATGGTGATCCTAGCAAGGCATATATGTTTTCATTACCTGATGTAAATGTTAAAGTAGGATCTTCGATATTCAATCCTGGAAGAGACTCTAAAGGTAGGAAGATGTATGCGCATCTTGGAAAACAGGCTCTTGAAGTTTTAGGTTATGGAACAAAGCCTGTGCAAACATTATTTGGAAAAGGTAATCCAGTATTACAGTTAGCTTATCAACAACTTATTGGAGCTACGCCGGCAGGAGATACACAGTTCCCAGTTAGGGGTAAATATGATGAAGGTAAATTTAAACCTTGGGATGCAACCCAACCATATACCCCTGAGCGTGTTGTATCTCGTGTTAAAGCTTTAATGCATGGTGTATTGCCATTTTCAGTTGCTTCATTAACTACTACAGGTTTTGGTCCTTATGTTGGATCAGGTCTTGGATCAGTTCCAGTATCACGAGGTATGAGCTTATATAAGGCGGAAAAATATGTTGCTAGGGCTTTAAGGAATAAAGATAGTAAATTATTATCGAATGTTATTAAGGTATTAATTGATAACGGTTACAAGGATGCTTCTATTAATGGCTTGATTACAAAAGTCAGTAGTAGAGTTAATAGACGTTAGGAAAATATGAAAAAAGTATTATTAACAATATTTTTGTGTTCTTCATTGAACGCATGCATTTTGGATAGGATTGAAGATAAGGTTGCTAATAGTTCGTTAGCAAAAAATCATAGAGGCAAAGTGGGTCTTGTTATAGGATCTATAGTTGGAGGTGTAGTTACAAAACTAGCAGTTCCTAAAATTAAGAGTTTGTATAATAGAGTTTATAATTGGTTTAAAAAATAATTTAGGAGTATTTAATGGCCATTAAAGAATATCCTGAAATTTCGTATGGCTTTTCACAGCCATTAATTGAAAATGAAAAAGGTGCTTTAATTTATGATAGAGACCCAACTGGCGATGATATTACTAGTCTTGCTAGACCGTGGCTCAATAGGTTAACTGGTAATTATTTTATTTTGACATTGATATCTGGTAGTCCTCCACAAGCTACATGGTCTGTTGTTGCAGATCCTACGCCTGATGGCACCGACGGACAGCTCTACATAGCTCGAACTGGTTTGACGCCTGTATGGGCAAACTTAGGTACAGATGGGTCTATTGGTATAGCTGAAGGCGCAGGAACAATTACGTTATCTGTAGTTGGTGCACAAGCGGCTCAGTACCAAACGGACGCTGGGAATGCTGCACCTCTGGCAGGGGTGACCCAAATGATTGGGGGCACAAACATTGGAAGTACAGGGGCGGCAAATGCCGTAACGTTCAACCTAGATGATAATGTTACACTTGTTGGAGATCTTGATGCTGGAGGAGCTGTTACTGCTGGTGTAGATTTTACGATGACATCAGGAACTTGTACGATTACATCAGATCAAGATGCAGGGGACTGCATTTACCTAAGGGCAAATGGGGGGGTCAATGAGACCATCCGCATCAGATCTGACCAAGGGACAGGTAATAACTCTTTAACATTAACCTCAGATGTTGGTTCAGTTAATATGAATTCTGGCAGAGCTGCAAATAATGCATTGATATTAAATGCTTCAAATGCTGCTGGTGGTATTGATTGCGATTTTGGTACAGGAGGCTTTGCTGTAACTGGTGCTAATGGTCCATTTAACCTTGAAACGGGCACTGGAGCAATCAACTTGGGGGCTGATGCTGCACAAAAAAATATCGTGATAGGTAACGTTACAGGAACGACATCGATTACATGTAACGTAGGAACCGGAAACGCTGAGTTTGGTACATCTGCTACAGCTCATGACACAATATTGGGCAGCACAAATACAACCTCTTCAGCAACACTACAATCAGGAACCGGGAATACATCGATTACAAGCACCGGAACAATAGATGCTGATGCAGCAGGAAACGTGTCTCTTAACTCAACTGGCGGAACATTAAATGTCGGAAATGATGACAATGATTTTGCTATTAATATCGGCACTCAAGGTGAGCGTACGACAACAATCGGTAATATCGTAGGTGCAAATGCATTGGCTTTCAACGCTGGATCCGGAAACATTGTAATGACGGCTACAGACTCTGACATATCGTTGATCTCTGGAACAGGTGATGTGAATATAGGCGCTGATGCCGCCGTACACGCCGTAACCGTAGGTTCGACCTCAGGAGCGGCATCGACAATCTTGCAGTCTGGAACCGGAAATACGAGTATTACAAGTACAGGAACAGTGGATATTGATGCTACTGGAAATGTTTCCTTAAATTCGACAGCTGGAACATTAAATGTCGGAAATGATGATAACGATTTTGCTATTAATATTGGCACCCAAGGTGAACGTACGACAACTATAGGTAATATTGTAGGTGCGAATGCATTGGCCTTCAACGCTGGAACCGGAAACATCATATTAACGGCTACTAATAGTGAGATTGGTTTAGTCTCTGGTACAGGTGATATTAATATAGGGGCTGATGCAACTGCTAAAGATATCGTGATAGGTGCTGTTAATGGTGCATCCTCATGTACCTTGAACTCTGGAACCGGAGATATTGCACTTAACTCTACATTAGGCTCTACAACAATTACAGCTACTGAAGATGCAGCGGACGCAATTTACCTTCACACAAATGGGGGAGTCAATGAGACTCTTAGATTGCACGCAGATCAAGGAACAGGTGCGGCTTCTATTGCTGTAACATCTGATGTAGGTGGAGTTGTTGTGACTTCTGGTCTTGCAGCTGCTAACTCTATAAGATTGAATGCTTCGAATGCTGCTGGTGGTTTTGATTTTGATTATGGAACGGGTGGCTTTACTGTAGATAGTGTTAACGGTGCATTTACCATGCAAACGGGAACTGGAGCTATCTCTATAGGGGCTGATGCTACTGCCAAAAACGTAATTATTTCCAATAAAACTGGTGCGACAGATACACTTATTCAAGCTGGTACAGGAGGTCTTACTCTTGATGCTGATGGTATAGTCGACATGGTTCCGGCTACAGATACACAGGCAGCAGCCGCTGTTACAGTCAATGCAAACGTCGGTGTTGGTACTTTCACCGGGTTGGTTACCGCCGCAGCTGGTACACAAGTCTTAACAGTTACAAATGCAGTATGTACAGTTGGTTCAGCAATATTGTGTACTCTTGCTAGTGTTGGAGCAGAAGATGCTCAGTGTACAATACAAAAAGTGCGTCCATTGGCAGGTTCGTTTACCGTTACATATAAAAATAATGGTGCAGCTGCTCTTGCAAGTGATTTGATACTTACGTTCTGGATAATTGCTGCTTAAATTTAATTAAAGGGCGTCTTTATGGCGCCCACTTTAAGGAATAATATGAATGCATATACATTTCAATCAGCCGAACGTGGGTGGATGGAGCCAGCAAGAACTTTAGATACTGCGGTAACTCCTGTTGCGGGTGTTTATGTTGCTGTTGGTACACCATTAGATCATCCATGTCGGATTGATTCAGTATATAATTTTAGCGATGCTAATTTATGGGTAAGTTTAGACGGTGTAGAGGATCATTTTCCAGTTAAAAGTAATGGTGGATCTGTGACTGATATTGCTGCAAATGGTATAGTATTTCCTAAGGGTACTCAGTTTTATGTTAAGTCACTTGTTGCGGGAACAGATCCTACAGCTGGATTGGTTACAATATCGTCTTCATATAGAGTTATATAGGGGGTATTATGTCACAGATTATATTTGGATCTGATTTTACTGGAACCCTAGATATTACTAATTTAACAGGTGCCACGGAGCATGCTTTATTAGTTGGTGCGGCTGATGGCTCGTTAGTTTCATTAGCTGTTGCTGGTGACGGAGTTTTGCCTATCGGAAGTGCTGGAAACGATCCAGTATTAGCAAACCTAACTGCTGGCGCAAATATCAATATACTTGATGCTCCTGGTTCGATTACTATTAGTGCCGTCGGGGCTGGTATAGGTCCAACATTTCAAGATGATGTATTTAGAGTATATGATGATGGTGATAATAGTAAGTTGTTTGCTATCCAGTGTGATCAGATTACAACAGGAAATACTCGTACTTTGACAATGTGCGATCAGGATCTTAGTTTAATTGCTCCAGACTTTCCAGGCAGTGTGTCAACTGGTGGAAACTTTAGTATGCCTGTTACAAATGTGGCATTTACTGAAGGTGTGTGGCGTATTGGCGGCTTATTGTTTATGCATAATTTAGGTACTCGAAATACATTTTTTGGTATCAATAGTGGAAGCGTGCTTACTACTGGAAGAGATAATACTTGTTTAGGCTTTAATAGTTTGACAGACACCACTACAGGAAATTTTAACTCTATGATTGGTAGTTATTCAGGTGAAAATATTACAACAGGCTCATTAAATGTTGGTATGGGAACGCCAGTATTGTCAACGCTTACAACTGGAGATCTGAATGTTGCCATAGGGTCCGGTTCTGGTATTAATTATACTGGGGCAGAGTCATCAAATATTTGCATTTCCAATGATGGGGTGTTAGGTGAAGACAACACAATACATATCGGAACACAAGGATCAGGTGCAGGAGAGCAAGATAGTTGCTTTATAGCTGGTATTCATGGTGTAACTCCAGGAGCTGTGGCACAAACAGCTATAATTGATGCTAATGGTGAATTAGGTACATTAGGTGCTGCAACCAATGGACAAATCCCAATTGGATCAACCGGGGCAAATCAAGTACTTGCAACACTGACCGCAGGAGCCGACATAGGAATAGCCAATGGTGCTGGTACTATTACAATTTCATATACAGGTAGCACGGGACTTGCTTGGTCAGAAGTTACAGGAACAACTCAAGCGGCCGCTGTAGATAGTGGCTATATAACAAATAATGCAGCACAAGTAACTGTAACACTGCCTGATACAGCAGCTTTAGGATCAATTGTACGTATTTGTGGTAAAGGTGGTGGTGGCTGGAAGCTTGCTCAAAATGCTGGTGAGCAGATTATTTGGGATGAAGCTACGGCAACAACGGTTGGAGCTACTGGATATCTAGAGTCTACAGATGATTATGACGCAGTAGAGGTTTTGTGTACTGTAGCAGATACAACATGGACTTTGTTGACATCTAAAGGAAATATAACCGTAGCATAGGAGATATATATGGCTACTGTAAGGAACTGTATAAATGATGCATCAACAGGTCTAGACATCAAAGATGATGCAGACAACACAAAAGTACTTACTTATGATGTTTCAGGTATTACAACAGCAACAACTCGAACCTGGACTGTGGATGATAGGAATATTAATTTTGATGCTGTAGCAACTTCCGTGGGTACTGACTCAGGGACATGTACACCCGCCAGTGGGACGTTTTCCATTGAAGGGTCAGGTGGAGTGACCACCTCAGCTAGTTCAGACACTATAACTGTGACAAGTACTGGTGGCTCTGGTGGTGTGATCAATTGGATAGATGATCAAACGTATCCATTTACAGGTGTTGTAAATACTGGATATATAGCGGCTAGTGGCGGAGGGTCTGCAAGCCCATTATTACCATCAACTTCAAGTGTAGGTGATATTTTACGACTTGTTGCTTATACTGCTCATAGTGGAGTTACAGTTACTCAAAATGCTGGCCAAAAGATTATTACTATAGCTAATGGTACAAGTACAACTGGTACAGGAGGCTCAGTTTCATATAGTTCCACATCTGGAAAGTCTATGCCGTTAGAGTTAGTGTGTGTTGTTGCGAATACTACATGGGCACAATTAAGTGGTAGAACTGATTTAACCGTTGTTTAAGGAGTAATTATGGGATTAAATATAGTTGGTGCAATAGTTGTAGGGGTATCTCTTATTGTAGGTGCAATAACAACTATAATAATTAAAAAAAAAGATAATGTTGTTGAGCAAATAGCTGAGCAAATAATTGAAAATCATACAGGTATTGAAATAGATTTTACTCCTGAGGAACAAGATAAGATTAAAAAGGAAGAGCGGGAGTATGAAACTTCTAAGGTTGAGGATGAATAATGGCGACAGTAAGGAATTGTATTAATGATGCATCAACCGGTTTAGATATTAAGGATGATGCAGATAACACTAAGGTTCTGACTTATGATGTATCTGGCATCACAACTGCGACAACTCGTACGTGGACGGTAGATGATAGGAATATCAATTTTGATGCTGTAGCAACTTCAATTACTACGGATTCAGGGACATGTACACCCGCTAGTGGGTCATTTTCCATTGTGGGATCGGGCCCGTTACAAACGTCCGGAGCGGCAAGTAGTACAACGTTAGATACATATGATGTCTTAAAAACTGATACAGGTTTTGAGGGTTGGTCTGGTGGTTCACCATATTATGATGATACTACACTCGGGCAATTTACTGTTTTAGAGGCTGGCACTGGATACATTAAAGGTGTACCTGTCACATGGGCAGGTTCACAGACGGTTACAGGCATGACAGCTGGTAATACATATTTAATATATATTGATAGTGCTGGTAATATAGGCAAGACAACTACATTTTCATTGGCGACATTCCAGGATTATATAGTCTTGTTTGAGTGTATGCGTGACTCTACTTCAGGTACTAATATACAGGTAACAGTTAAAGAGAATCATCCATATGATTTTCCTGTTGCAGCCTCTTATTGGGCACATGAGACAACAGGTATAGTTATCGAAAATCATGCTGGTGGCGCTAATATCACTCTTAATGGTACACAAAAGATTCAGATTAATGGAGCAGATGAGCTCTCTGATCATGGTCTTTACACGGACATCCCGGACAGCTCAGGTGTGGGAGTTGTATGGGAGCAGTACTATACAAATGGCTCAGGTAAATGGGCAAGGAATACTCAAAGTGATACATTTACCGGACAATATAATAACGCAGGAACACCAACAGCTTTAAATACTAATAAATTTGGTATCTATAAACTTTATGTATCTAAAGACGATTTAAATACTTCAACGCCTGTTTATTTTTCAGTGATGCACACAGCAGAATATAATAATTTAGCTTCTGCTCAAACAGCAATTGCAAATGGAGATCCAGCATCGGCATCAGGTGAGCTAGCATACCTAGAGTTAGCAAGACTTGGATATATAATATATTCCGAATCATCTAACTCTATAGTAGATGTTATTATAGATAAACAGACAGTTGGTTCAGGATCTACAACTTCAGGCACTAACACTGCTTCATTAGTCTTAACAGATGTAACAAATTTTGACTGGATTTTGAGTGCAGCGGATACTAATGTTCAAGCAGCACTTGAAACTATAGATGAATGGGGTAAGGCTCCTATATCTCAAGGTTTAATTACGGCAGGAACGGGATTAACTGCAACAACAGGAGATGTGACCATCACTGCTGGAAACTTAAATCTACCGACAACTAATGCTGCATTGTCTGAAGGTGTTATAGAAGTAAATAGCACAAGATTTTTTCATGCATATGGTACCAATAATGCATTTATTGGTTTTAATGCTGGCAATGGCACAACAACTGGGAATGGGTTTAATGTTGGAGTTGGTGTTAATGCATTAGATGCTCTTACGACTGGCGAAAGCAACGTTAGTATTGGTTATAATTCATTGTCAGATCTGCAAGATGGTTCTTACAATACAGCACTAGGAACGCAGGCCCTTTGGAAGTGTACTTCTGGGGGAAGCAATATGTGTTTTGGTGTTAATTGTGCAGCAGCTTTAACGACAGGTAGTCATAATATTGGTATTGGAGGGTCAGCATATGCAGCTTTAGTATCTGGAAGTTATAATGTAGCAATTGGATCTGGTTGTGGAAATGCTCTTACAACAAATGATAGTGATAATTTATTAATTCATAATCCAGGTACAGTAGGAGATAATAATACTATACGGATAGGTACGCAGGGCACTGGTAATAAGCAGCAAAATAGTTGCTTCATAGCTGGTATCCATGGTGTAACTCCTGGTGGCGCAACAGAGACTGTTATTATTGATGCTAATGGTGAACTTGGATCTACAGCTTCAAGCGGTGGTGGAATTACTTGGTCAGAAGTAACAGGAACATCTCAGACAGCTTCAGTAGATAATGGGTATGTGGCAAACAATGCTGGTTTAGTTACGGTAACTTTACCTGACACAGCAGCTTTAGGATCTGTTGTTGAAGTTGTTGGTAAGGGTGCAGGGAAATTTAAGATAGCTCAAAATGCTGGAGAGACTGTACACTTTGGTGGCTCTTCAACTACAACCGGAACGGGTGGCTCACTTACTGCTGATATCCAGTATGGGACTATAAAATTGGTTTGTATTACAGCTAATACGGATTGGGTAGTGGCAAGTAGTGTTGGTAACTTTACAGTTGTGTAGGAGTAAGTATGGCTAAGGTAAATAGCATAGACAATAAGGCTCAAGAGCTGACTATTGACGAAGGAAGTAGCGGGAAGTCTAGGATACAATTTGATATCAACACGTCAAATAAATATGTGTTAGGAACTCCTGATGGTAGCGTTGATAGATTTTATATTAGCACTGGTGGTTCATTAGGCTCTAGTAATGCTATGACATCTGAGCCAACAGGTGAGACTAGGTTTGGCTTACAGCCGGCGTTTAGTGCGTATAATTCAGCAGATGATAACGATGTAACGGGTGACTCTACGGCATACCAGATAATATGTAACACGGAAATATTTGATCAAGGTAGTGACTATAATTCCAGTACGGGCGTTTTCACCGCCCCTACCACAGGCCGGTACGTACTGTTTTTTAGTATTAAGATACATGATATTAGTGGTCATACTGGAAGTTCATGCAGTATAGTCACAAGTAATAGAACTTATCTTATAAATAATTGTGATCCAGATACGTGTGATATAAGCGGAAGTCTTGCTGGCTTTGGGCATCAAGGGTTGATAATTGCAGACATGGACGCCTCTGACACGGCCTACGTACAGCTTACAGTTTCTGGGGGAACCAAAACGATAGATGTTGAAGGCGGTGGTGATATGGTAACGAGGTTTTGTGGCTATTTAGCAGTATAGGAATAATATGGCAAAAATAAATGCTATAAATAATTGGACTGATGAGCTGACATTGGATCAAGGATCGACTGGGATAGATCCATTTGTCCAATACGATATTGGAGGAACTGGGGAATTCCGACTGGGTATTGATGATGATGATTCAGATATGTTGAAGCTTTCCCAGGGTTCAAGTTTGGGCACAAATGACACGTTTAAAATGACGACCGATGGTGCTATAACAATGCCTTTACAACCAGCTTTTAGCTATTATAACAGCTCGACTGATAGCAATGTAACGGGCGACGGCACAAATTACACATGCGACGTAGATAGTAGCATATTTGATCAGAGTAGCAGTGTTGCTTCGGACACGTTTACCGCTCCGATAACAGGCCGGTATTTACTAACTGCAACCATTGAAGCATCTGGGCTTACCTCTAGTCATGATGTAGTGGTTGCGTATATAAATACAAGCAATAGAACTTTTATGTGTGAGCATATGAATCCGTATGTTTGTTCTGTAAGCACGGTAAAGGTATTCAAGATTACATGTTTGGCGGATATGGATGCGTCTGATACTGCAACAACAAGTGTGTTGATTATGCAGCAACCCAGTGGTGGATCAAAAGTGGTTGATATTATAGGTGGTTCATCTCCAATATCAACGTGTTTACAAGGGTTTTTAGTAGCTTAGGGGTAGCGATGGCAAAAATAAATAGTATAGATAACAAGGGTGGGTCGATAACTATAGATCCAGGAAGTGGTGATAGTTTTACACAATTCAGTATAAACGGTACTGGAAAATATCGCATGGGGGTTGACGACGATGATTCGGATAAATTTAAAGTTGCTAGTGGGTCAGCTTTAGGGACTACAGATTTTTTTATCATGACATCGGATGGTGAACGAACAATGCCCTTGCAGCCAGCAGTACTTGTTGAAATGAGCACGACTTATAACAATGTAACGGGTGACGGGAGTACATGGACAGTTCAATTTAACCAAGAGATTTTTGATCAAAATAGTGACTTTAATACTGGCACATATACTTTCACAGCGCCTGTTACAGCTCGGTATTTTGTTGAAGCAAGTGTTCAACCGCAATTCCTCACATCATCGCATACCTCATCTACGTTTGAATGTGTAACGAGCAATAGGACTTATTTGTTAAGTTATGTTAATCCGTATTCAATAGTAAGAGCTGCGGTAAGTAATCCTATTACATTAAAGGGTTGTTGTTTTGTAGATATGGACCAGAGTGATACGTTAACAATTAAATTGACGATTTCTGGTGGAACAAAAGTTGTGGATGTTCCCTCTAGTACGACAAGGACTAGGTTGGGTATATATATGGTATCATAAAGGAGCGATATGAAAGTTTCGGTAAACGATAAAGAGTTAATAACACTTACAGAGATTCAAAAAAAAGTCTTACAGACTGAAACATCATCAGATGTGTTTGAGGAAAAATATAAAGAGCGTATAGCGTGGCTATTAATGCATAAGTATGAACAATGCTACAAGAGACTACGGGATAAGTGGACTCCTGTTTTAATTGCTGAAGGAGCAGAGTCTATTCCTACTGACCCTGATGTGTTTGCAGAGTTAATATTTGCTAGAGAAGACTACAAAGATCAAAAAGCATTGGACGAGGAAGCAAAAGTCTAACAATTCAATCCGTGACAAAATGTCACGGACTGGTTTTTGTCCCCCTAAAAAACCCCTCCCAGGGAGTTCCGTAGGGGAGGGGCAATGGAAAAAGCAATTACAGTTTTAACGAGCTAAGAAGAAACTGTAGTAATTTTTAATTTATTCATCGTGATCTCCAAAATTTCCATGTTTTATATAGATAGTAACCAAATACAACTCCAATAATAAACTCAGTGAGTATAATAAATTTATTCATTGTTCACTCTCTCGTGTAACTAATTGTTTTAATGCATAAGCTTTTAGGCACTTCAAGGCTAGTTGTATAATCTTATCCTCGCTCTCTGCAAATATTGTTCTGCAATATAGGAGAGGTATTTGATCTTTTTCACGCTCTAGCATCTCTTTAATTTCATTTACTTGTTTTTGAATTGTATGGTCTTTGTCTATTACTGCAAACATAGGTGTTGCGGTCTCTTTGAGTGTGTCTCTAATAATTTCATCATCCTCCTTGTTTTTGGATTGATAATATTTATATAGTTGCTCTGCTACTGCTAAAGCTGTGTGCTTATCGAATCCGAAATATGCAGTCTCTTCAAGGCAATGATAAGTTCTCGCTTTAAAATCACCCTTGATCACCAACGTGTCTCTATTGCCAACCTCTATTACAATTTTTTTATACTCAGTCATTATGACTCCTTGAACTTATAGGGCGCTACCGCTGAGGCAACGCCCCGGATATGAATCAAGTCTTTTTTTTACTCTTTTGTTTATTGATATAACTCACTATGTGGTCAAAGGCCTCCTTGGGGCATTGCTCAAGGGTTATATCTTCCAGTACCTCCGTCATAAGTGTATATCGTATATCAGGATGTCCATTAAGTTCATCGTTTATAAACTTAATCTCGCCCTCAGTTAAAAGCGGGACTCCTGCTGGAGGTTTTGGTTTGCTTGGCTTATAATCTTTGTTCTGTGGTTGTTTTTGTTGGCCTTGTGATTGGTTAGAAGTTTTATGAGTAGTTTTTTTATGATTTTGCTTATTGGTTGCATTTGTCTTCTCAGGTGGGTTGCCGTCGTTTTCTATGACGTCATCATTTATAGAGACTCCGAGTATTGATTGTAATGAGTAGCGTTTATGATATGATACACCGCTACCGTATGCCTGTATGTCAGTTTTATTATTTTTATCCTCTATAACTCTTACAAAAGATGATATATATTGTTGGCTGCTATGAAGTAGTTTAGTCCTGATGTATCTTACTCCGTCATGCTCTTCCTCTTTAGAGTGAATAGAGAAGCCGTTAGCTGCGAGGTGTGGTCTTGCCATCTTTAAAATATCATCATAGTCAGCATATTTACTTTTGAATCTAGGATTAGTCTTAGTTGGTATTACTGTTGTAAACTCCCCCTGCATCTTGCATAACGCAGGGGCGAGTTTATCGAGAGAGTCGCTTTCAAGTTTACCCATTGGATCTTTTTTAATGTCTTTAACATTATCTCTAGCATCCATAACAGCATTTATAAGTTCAATAAGTTCAGCTTTATTAATTTCCATATTATTACCCTTATATTAAGTTTAGTTCATCTAGTAAGTCAGCATTATCATATTTGTCTTTGGCTAGCTCGTCTACGTAGTAAGCCTGGTCTCCGGTGATATCATGCTCACACTTAGAGCAATATGTAAGTTCGAGTAATGCTTGGGCAACATCATAAAGCATCTCACATTGCTTTTTAAGCATTATGATCTCTTTATCTTTATCTCCATCATTAGATATAATTTTTTTATCTTGTTTTTCAAGTTTGTTGCGTCTTTGAATAAGTTTTTGACGCTTCATCTCTAGATCACCTATGACTCTGTCACTTGCGTTTTTATTTACAAGATCATTTATCAATTTATCATAAGCTGATATCTGTAATTTGATATCTTCGATTAAACTCATATTCATATCCTTTGAGTTATATCTGTTTAAACTATTTCAACTAACTGACCACACTATAACATAACTATATAACAATGTCAAGTCTTTTTTATAAATATTTTAAATTAGTGGTATTGAGCAGTGGGAGGATAATAAGAAGCAAAATGTCTCACAATAGTATTAAAGAATATATATATATATCTCTCTTATATGTATATCTCTTTTACTTAGAGTATATCTTTGTAAGTGTGTAACCGTATTTAGGAAGAGTTACTCTTTGTAGAAGTGAGAGAGTTACACTGGGCGCACGTGCGTGCGCGCGCACGTACACACGTGTACACGTACGAGGCAGTTGTCTACAAACTGTCGACAACTTGTAGACAGTTGAGTTAAAAATACTTAAGACCTTAAAGAGGATATTCGTTAATCAAATTACAATAGATCTACCACTTTAAGATTCATGGATTTATATCAAACTTCAAATATAAGATACGTATATATATCGAGACGATAAGTTACTCAATTTTTAAAAAATCTTTGCTCTGTGTTTAAATTTGAATCTAACTTTATTTTTACTCTTGATGCAAAAAATATTTAAAAAAGTCCTTGACATTGTTTAAAAAGTATGATACTATATATACAGAAGCTTGAAATATAATATGGATGCCCCCAGTAGGAGCATCCAAACAAAAAAAAAGGAGTCAGCACCACGAGACAACCGTGAAACAACTTTGTAGTATCAAACTAAAATGGAAACTTAAAAATGACAAACTTAAATGATAGACTCTGATTATTGAAATTTGGTAAAGAGTGTAATTTCTACTAAAAAAAGAGGTGCTTACTATGAGAAGCAAACACCAAATATTGAATCGAGTAATTCATGATTAAGATAAGCAAAGATGCAATAAAACACAAGCATACAATTATAAATGATTTAAGTTTAGAGATGAAAACTAACCCTCAATCTGAGTTTAATAAGCTAAACAAGAGTGATTTAGAGGTTATAGATATCATCTGTTTCCTTTGTGCTAAATATAAATCTACACACGTATCCCAAACGACAATTGCTAAGTGGACAAAATTAACAAGACGACAAATCAATAGGATTATGAGTAAAATTTGTAAACTGGGGGTGGTTTGCAAGATATTTAGGGACTACAACACCTCAGTATATTTTATGCATGACTTCTTTAGGGACTTAAAGATCAAGCGAGCACTGAAAAACTTTATACCAAATATTACTCTACTAGCTTTTTCATGTAAGAAATTGCTATCCATAGTTACTACACCGATTCAAAGGGCTTATAAGCCTCTTAACAAAATGCTTCATTACTACTCTCCTTTTTTCCGCGATGACAAGGTTGAGGAACCCAAACCGGTTCCTCAGCCCCGTCGTGGCGGCTTCCAAGGTATAGGTAGTGTGCTTGCAGGGTTAAATATCAGGGTAAAAAACGAACAATAATGTATATTTTTCAGGGGAACTTATGAAAAAGAGATATAAATTTTACATCCCCGGTGTTCCATTTAGCTGTTTTAAGGAAAATGATAGGTACCATATGGTTTCAAGTAATTACTCTGAGAGTCGAATAAGATATCTCGTTACACTTGAGAATCAATTTGGTGATGAAAAAATAATTAAAGATCCAATAGATATTAATGTGAAGTTTTATATGCCAATGAATCAGGAGGTGCGTAAAGCTAAACTAATCCACCTCTTTAGGTTTATTAATAACATTGCTATAGGTAGGATTTACCAAAAGGAATCTTTGATTCATAACTTAACTTTAAATAAGTATTATGTTAAAGAACCTAGAGTGGAAATCACTATTAAACGACATGTGTTTAAGGAGCAATCATGAGTCACGTAACTTCATTAACCTTGATGACATCACTTATTGAAGATAAAAAAAATATATTGAAACTTAATGAATATCTTAGATCTATAAGGGCCCTTAAGCTTGTTGACCTTGAGGACTATATTCCTGGTAGAGGATTAAATAATTGCCTATATGCTGTTGGGATCAACCATCTTGATTTCAATGCCTTTATGGATGTATTTGACTCTATTGATTGGGAATACCCATGTGAAATTATATTGATTCGCACACATGAGGGAGGTAGCAGTATGATATATGAGTGGGATCAAGTAGACAAAGAGTTTTGTTGTTAGGAGTAATCATGGCTAAAAAAATATGTAAGTCAGTTAAATCGAGGAAGTCAAGTAAATCTACTATCAAGAATAAGACAAAATTGACCCTTGGATCAAATGACGAACCTAAAAAGGGCAAGGTTAGGGAATTTAAAAAAGAGATTGAAGACTTTTACTTGGAATTTGGTAATAAGGGGGCTGTGACAGATAAGATTATTGAAAACTTTGCAGATGAGCAGTTTGCCTTTATGAAAAAAGATGAGAGCTGCTGCCACATACACAAATATAGGATAAAGCGAGGAGTAACTAGGCAGATGTATCGTAACTGGCTCGCTAAAAATGAATACTTTCAAATGATGCATGAACGATGCCTTGATCTTTTAGGTCTTAGACGTGAAGAGATACTTAAAGACTATGACGCTAATACACTTAAGCACACCCTCTTTAAGTATAGTGAGGACTGGGATGAAGCTGATCGTAGGAAGGCTGAGCTTCGTAATAAACGTGATGAGAAAAAAGAAACCGAGGTGCATGTGCACTTTGATAGCTATGGGGACAAAAAATGATTATTGCTATAGTTGTATGCGTTTTTATTTTATGTGCCCTGCATCTTATCATTAAAGGCGCTTTGGATTCTAGTCGACAAGATTTTGAGATTGCTAAAAAGATGATGGAGATCAGTAAGCGTAAGGATAAAAAATGAGTTACAAATCAGACAGTTATAATATAGAGCTTGGTATCGATCGTATTTGTAGAGAGATGCAAAAACTAAACGAGACGACGAGTAAGTTGTGTGATGCTTTGGTTAAGGCACAGCTTGATGCGCTTATGCGTGGTGAAGAGAAGCCGAGCAAACCTGATGTATATGTAAACTTTAAGGACTCTAGAGATAAAGATGAGTGAAGACGAGTTCCGTAATCAATTCAAGCCATTGTATGGTGCGAAGCTACCTGAAAAAATGTTTGGCTGTGTTGATATAGATGATAACGGTGGACCAATATATGGTTGGTTTAATCCTGAAGATGAACTTGAAAAGATGCGTAAGGCTTTTGAGGAGATCTCAGGTGTTAATGAAGAGTTACTTGGACCAGTTGAGGAAAACAATGAAACTACATAAGCGACACATGGAGATGTTTGCATGGTTATATGAAGGTGAAGGCAAAGAGGCTAGGAGAATCAAGATACCTGATGATTGTGACTTTGAGTTTATTGTTCCACATCCTGACCTTGATGAAACCTGGAGCTCTGGATCTTTTAAAGCTAGGGCTTATGATGGTGATAAGGAGTTTCATCCACCAAAGCCTAAGCATGGGCATCATTGGATTGCTGGACAAGATGAGGCTGGTGATTGGTATTTTATTGAAATTGAAAACTGAGGAGAAGCATGTTGTTTGATAATAAAAAATTAGGTAACTGTGTTATGGGAGCTTGTTTGTTCCTTGCATTGTTAATATTGGGCTCTGTTTTAGGTATGAGCTATCATGTTCTTGGATTTATTGTTTTTGGTATACCAGTAATATTTATGTCAGTGTTTTTTTGGAACGAAGTTATTGATTCAATCTTAAACCAATAGGAGAACTATATGTTCATTATCTATATGTTGTTAGTTTTAATGGGGCTTATCATAGCTAATTTTGTTTTCACATATGCAATAAACTCAGCTACTGAAAACAATGCGCATGATCGAATTCATAATCTTGCGACAAAGATCGGCGATATACGCTCCAGGCTTTACGATGAAACTGAGACGCTTAGGAAGCGTATAGATGATTTGGAGGCAAGGTGTAAAAAGTTTGTTGGTAAGGGTAAAAAAAATAGAGCACCAGAGGTAAAAAGTGAAAGCAAAAAATAAATTTAATATCTATAAGCTTTTAAGTAAGGACTTTAGATATAAGCCTGATATGACGGAAACTAAGGGCAAGCCATTTCATTATGATATCACCCTTGACCTTGAAGGATTCCCTTTAAAGTTTAATGGCATTAGTGGTGAGTCTGATGGTCTTCATGGGCTAGTTCAAACAGAGGGTAGAGCATTTAGATATGCTAAAAACATGATGGACTATGCGACAACCCTGTTGCAGGAACTTGATAAACATGGATATAAGCTTGAAGGCTATTTAGTTGAAAAAGATGAAAGCGATCCAGTTTATAGTGACAGGATACCACCAAGGAAATTTGAAATGTTTGATTTCTGCGAAGATGAGTGAAATGTTGGCCCTGTCGTCTAATGGTGAGGACATTGCTCTTTCACGGCAAAAACAGTGGGTTCAATTCCCCTCAGGGTCATAGATAAGCGGATAACGGCGTCCCTCAATAACTCAGTGGTAGAGCGCTTGCAACGGCGGGTCGGTGGGTTCGATTCCCCCTTGAGGACACATAGGAGCAAGATGGCAAAGAAGCTTAAATGTATAAAATGTTTAAAAGATGAAGTGCTTTTTCAAAGGCAAAAGATTGTTAGCGAAACTAAGATGACTAGGACTATTGATTCTATGTATAAGTGCTTTAACTGTGGTGCAGAGCAATCAGTTAGGTGTTATAACGCAAAAGGATGTGAAGATGTTAAACCACTTGTAGGTGCTGTTTCTATAGGTAAAGATGGTGAAATAGTTTATGAATAGGTTGAGGATCTAGATGAAGATTAAAGGTAGTGTAATTACAATGTTATGTCCTAGATGCAGCACTGAGATGATGTGTAGTGATGCTTCACTTAAAGACTTTAGTCCTGATGAGCTAGATCGTCTTGATCCACGTGAGGACTGGGATCGTAAAATTGAATATAGTTTTTACTGTGATCAATGTAATGTGAATGTCGTATCAGAGTCTTACATCATACACGATCAGAGTTGTAAAGCGGAAGGTTAATATGAAACCTCTAGTGCCTATAAATAAAAACGAACTAGATAAACAATCAAAACTAGTACGTGTTGATAAGTTTAAGCCCCGGTTTTATCAGATCGATTTAATTAAGGCGTTAGAGGTTGATAAATTTAGGAACCTTGTAGTGATATGGCCTCGTAGAGCGGGTAAGGACGTAGCAGCTCTAAATTTGATCATACGGCAAGCTTTTTTACGTGTGGGGACTTACTACTATCTTTTCCCAAAATACTCGCAGTGCCGCAAGGCTATTTGGGATTCGATACTTATAACAGGTGAGAAGTTCCTCTCGTTTATTCCTGATGACCTTATTGAAAATATTAATAATACCCAGATGAAGATCAAGTTCATCAATGG
>Ga0180431_10001161_pt1 | contig 36945 bp, 36 predicted proteins | sample SS_ome_11_FD_132459 | JGI IMG/M metagenome (GOLD analysis project Ga0180431, IMG submission 132459) | Hypersaline lake sediment archaeal communities from the Salton Sea, California, USA - SS_1_MS_1 metaG | ecosystem: Environmental > Aquatic > Non-marine Saline and Alkaline > Hypersaline >... | reverse complement strand
CGGGGGACATGCACTCTTCTACGGTGTAACCTTTACCGTCGGACCCCGGGAACGCGTCGGTCTTATCGGCAGGAACGGGAGCGGCAAGACGACGCTGCTCAACCTCATGAGCGGTCTGCTCGATCCGGACGACGGCGTCATACTGACCCCCGGCGACTGCAGGATCGGGTATCTCACGCAGGAGGTCTCGTTCACCCGTTCCACCGTGCTCGAAGAGGGGTGTGCGGCCCTTCGAGAGCGGTGTGACGAGTCGTGGCGCGCCGAGAAGATACTCTTCGGGCTCGGTTTCAGCGGGGAGCAGCTCTCGCTCCACCCGCGGGCGCTGTCCGACGGGTTCCAGGCCAGGCTCCACCTCGCGAAAACGCTCATAGCGGACCCCGACCTCCTCCTCCTCGACGAGCCCACCAATTACCTCGATATCGTTTCCATACGATGGCTCTCCGGTTTCCTGTCATCGCTGAAGGGGGAGCTCGTGATCGTCACGCACGACAGGGGCTTCATGGATACGGTGACGACCCATACCATGATGATCCACAGAAAGAAGATACGGAAAATAAGGGGCCCAACCGGGAAGATGTACGAACAGATTGCGAGGGAGGAGGAGGTCCACGAAAAAACGCGGCTGAACGACGAGAAAAAGAGGCGCGAAACGGAGCTCTTCATCAGCCGTTTCAGGGCAAAGGCGAGGCTCGCCGGGCTCGTCCAGTCACGCATCAAGACCCTGCGGAAAAATGAAAAACTTCAACAGCTCGAAAAACCGGAGGACCTGGAATTCTCCTTTCACTTTCACCCGTTTCCCGCACGCTTTCTCATGGAAGCCCGCTCCCTCGGTTTCGGATACGATATCGATTCTCCGCTCATACGGGACTTCACCCTTTCCATCGGGAGACAGGACCGCATAGGCGTTATGGGTAAGAACGGAACGGGAAAATCGACGCTCCTCAGGATACTGGCCGGTGAGCTCGATCCGAACACGGGTACGGTCAGGGAGCATCCGGAAACACGAGTCGGTTATTTCGGCTCCGGTCCCATAGAGGGCCTGGATCCCGCGCTCACGGTCTACGAGGAAATCGCCCGGGCATCCGACACCGCCGGCCGCAGGGAGGTCATGGACGTATGCGGAGCGATGCTCTTCGGAGACGACCGCGCCTCGAAAAAGATCGGGGTGCTCTCAGGCGGTGAGAAGAGCAGGGTCCTGCTCGGCAGGATCCTCATGTCTCCGGTCAATCTTCTCCTCCTCGACGAACCCACGAACCACCTCGATATCGAATCCTGCGATTCGTTCATGGCCGCGATCGACCGGTTTCCCGGAGGCGTCGTCATCGTCACGCACAGCGAGCTGTTTCTCCGAACGCTCGTGGACCGGCTCGTCGTTTTCGGGAACGGCCCGCCCCGTCTCTTCGAGGGAGAATATGACGAGTTCATCGAGCACGAGGGGTACGAGGAGGAGAGGGGGATAAAGAGCGGGCCCTCCGTGCCCTCTTCACGAAAGCAGGCCAGGATAAGGAGGGCGGATATTGTCGCAAAAAAATCGAAGGCCCTGGGGCCCGTGGAGTCTCTCATCCAATCGACTGAAGCGACAATCGAACGCCTGGAGGAAAGGATCGCGGCGAACAACGAGGACCTTGCCAGGGCTGCGAGCTCCGGCCTGAAAGAAAAGATTTCACGGCTCGCACGGGAAAACCACGGTTTGAAGGAAGAGCTCGGCCGGCTCTACCGCGTGCTCGAAGGGGCGCTGGACGAGCATGAGGCAAAAAAACTACTCTTCGAGCGCGAGCTCGACAGGGCCGGACCCGTCAGTCAGGCTCGACCTCGATCCCGATCGGACAGTGGTCCGAACCCTCCACATCGGAAAGAATGAAGGACGATTTCAGCCTCTTTTCGAGGCCCCGGCTCACGTAAAAATAATCGATGCGCCAGCCGATATTCCGCTCACGGGCCCTCGTCTTGTAGTCCCACCACGTGTACTGCCCGGCCTCGGCGTTGAATTGCCTGAAAGTATCGATGTACCCCTTTTCAAGGAATTTGTCTATCCACGCCCGTTCCTCAGGAAGGAATCCCGAGACCTTCGCGTTCTCCCTCGGCCGCGCAAGGTCTATCTCCCGGTGCGCCGTATTGACATCGCCGCACACGATGACGGGTATGTCTTTCTTCCTGATACCTTCCACGTAATCGAGAAAGAAATCGTAGAACTTCATCTTGTACTGCAGCCGCTCCTTCGACGCCTTGCCGTTAGGAAAATATATATTGAAAAGCGTGAATCCCGGGTACTCCGCTATGAGGGTCCTCCCCTCGGCATCGAAAACGGGGGACCCGAGCCCGGTGAGAACCCGCACGGGTTCAACGGAGGTAAAGAGGGCCACACCGCTGTATCCCTTCCGTTCCGCGGATACAAAATAGCTCCGGTAACCGTCCATCTCCAGGAGCTCGGGTGCTACCTGCTCTTCCCGCGCCTTTGTCTCCTGGACACAGAGAATATCGGGCTTCTCCCGTGAAAACCAGTCCATGAAACCCTTTCTGTATACCGCCCTGATGCCGTTGACGTTCCACGACAAAATGCGCAGCGTTTTCGTCCCGTCCGTTTCCTTCATCCTCATCCTCCCTCGTCATTCCCCTCCCCGGCGGAAGCGGGCTCCTCACCATAGGTAACGGTTATGCGGATCTCAGCGGGTTCCCCGCTGTTCCCGAACGGCTCGGGGGCTTCTATCGTTTCAATGTACCTGAGCAGGATCTCCGTTTCCTGCCTCGTCTTCACCCTGAAGTGGTGATGGGTGGAACGGTATCCCTCATCGGACCGGAGATCGGACGCGAAACGGGTATGCGCCCTGAGACGATCGGCTATGTATCCGTTCATTAATTGTTCCGAGCCTAAAATACGTTCCCGCGCCGACTGAAGAAAACGGGAATCCGTCTCAATGGCGGTGCAGGACCTGCACGAGGCGATCGAAGCGAGAGCGGTCGTGCCCGTTCCGAGAAAGGGATCGAGCACGGTATCGTGATGCACGGAAAACATCTGAATGAGCCGGTACGCAAGCTCGAACGGAAAAGCGCCGCTTCTCCGCATGCCCGGCGCGGTGTTCTGGCGGGCACCGCCGAAATCCCAGCTGTCGGAAAACCACCTGTTTCGCTCCTCCCAGAAATAGGCGCTCCTGCGCCTGTTTTCCTTTTCGCTTTCAGAGACGAAACGGCGGTTCCCGCCTTTCCTGAGCACGAGCACATACTCGTGCCCGAGGGTCACGTATCCCCCGGCGGGCAGCATCCCGGAGCCCATGAACTTGTTCGGCGCGTTCGTGGTTTTTCTCCAGTGTATGATGGGAAGCACGGTAAACCCCGTTTTCAGGCAGCCGGTCAGCACGCGGGCGTGGTTCGAATAGAGAGCGAAGGACCGTACCGTTCTCGCGGCGTCCCCGATATTGATACAGGCGATCCCTCCCTCTTTCAGTACTCTGAACAGCTCCCCCCAGACCCTGTCGAGCTCATCGTGCATGAGCTCGAAACTTCCCGGCCCGTCACCCGCCTCGAGCCGTTCTCCGATAAGGGGATTCATGGAACGAAACTGCTCGTCCCACATCGCTATCATGGGATAGGGAGGCGAGGTGACCACCAAATCAACGCTCGATTCGGACAAGGGGGAGAGGTCCCGCGCGTCACCGGCGCACAGCCGGCTCACGATCCGTACCATTTCCCATCCTCCGGTTAACAATCGGTTTCAGGACCGGTTTCCGTGCCGCTGAACGAACCAGTCGATCAGTCTTCTCGCTATGCTTATCCTTCCCGGTATCCGGGGGAGATTGTCCGGTTCGAACCAGCCGGCTTCGGTGATTTCAACGTTGTCGATGACGATCTCGCCGCTCTCGTAATCGGCGGTAAAACCGAGCATGAGGGAATGCGGAAAGGGCCAGGGCTGGCTTCCGAAATACCTGATATTATTCACCCGGATGCCGACTTCCTCGGATACCTCCCTCAAAACGCACTCCTCCAGGGTCTCCCCCGGCTCGACGAAGCCCGCGATAACGCTGTACATATCATCCGGAAAACGCGGGGCGTGCGCGAGAAGCAGTTTTCCCTCTCTGACCACGGCCGTGATGATCGCGGGTGAAATAACCGGAAAATACTTGTATTCACACCGGCTGCAAACCCGTGCCGGCTCTTCATCCGAGGGGATCAGCTGACCGCCGCACCTCACGCATTTCAGGTACACGTTGTCCCAGTTGACGAACTGGAGCGCGGTTATGGCCGCATCAAAGAGCCCGTCATCGAGAATGCCGTAAAGCTCGCGTATGTATTTGAGTGTCATGTTCTCCGGAACCGGGGGGGAATCCGCAATCGAGCCCGCGTAACAGTCCCGGCTCCCCAGCGTTCCTATAAACCGAATACCGGCGGGCCTGTCATTTGCCGAGGCCAGTCCGGAAAACCGGGGTACCCGGACTCCCCCCCGTGCATGCTCGATGAGAAGGCTTGATTCCCTGAAGAGAAAGAGCAGGTCGTTTCCCTTCGGTACCGCCGCGGGCCTGAAACCCGTCTCAAAGCTCTTTGAGAAGAAACCCATACCCCTTATCCCCGCTTTTTACCCTGTTTTGCTTGATCCGGGTTCCAGAGAAAACGATCGAGGTCTACAATGCCCGACTCGTCCGGACCGATGTTCTCCTTCATGAGCAGGTCTCTCTGCGCCTCATATCCGCACCCGGGTTTGAGCGATATTCCGCCCCTGCTGTTGACGATCCTGTGCCATGGAAGACCGTACTTTCTCGAGGACGCGTGGAGTATCCACGCCACCTGCCGGGCACCTCCCGGGTTACCCGCAAGTACCGCTATCTGACCGTACGTCGCAACTCTTCCGAACGGTACCGATAGAACGAGCCCGCGCACCCGTTCAGTGAAATTCTGATCCCGCTGTCCGGTCCTACGGCCGTCAGCATACACTGAGGTCCCTCCTCACCTCGTCGATAAAGCGCAGCGCGCGATAGCCGTCGGCCGCGCTCGATACGGGCACCGCGTGAGGATCGCGTACACATCTGACCGCATCCTCCAGCATGCCTGAAAAGTATCCCGTTTTCACGGGCCTGCGCCTGCCGTTCCTCAAAAGGGAATTATATCCCTCGTAGTAGGGACTGGCCCCGCTTTCGAACTCCTCGAAAAGACCGTTTCCGATACGTATCCTTCCCCTCGTAAAACTGAGGTCAAGCTCGAACACGAAGTAGTCCCGCCCGGTCCCGATCTCTATAATGACGGGTACGCCCCCGTCTCCCTCTATGAAGACTGCTCTGTCGCCGCTTTTACGGACATGTTTCTTTTGAAGAACGGCAGGGGTAAGGAAATTAATCATGTCGACGAGATGCGTTCCGTCTTCCAGAAGGACCCGGCCCGTTTCCCCGCTCCCATCCGCGTCTTTCCCCTCCGAACGGGTGTAGAGCCTGGAGCATACGGACAGGAGCTCGCCAAAAGAACCATCCTCGATACGCCTCTTCACCATGATATAGTCCTTCGAATACCGGCGCTCATGATTCGTCATTATGGTCACATCGCCGGATGCGTCTATGCGGGCTATCTCGGCGCCCTCATCGCAGTCCCGCGCAAGGGGTTTTTCACATACGATGACGCGCACTCCGTATCCTTGGGATTCCCGGATGATCGACAGATGCGTTTCAGGCGGTGTCGCTATAATGAGCAGATGCGGGTTGCGATCCCGCAATAAATCCCCGACACGCCCGTAAACACGGGGGCATCCCCACTGAGCGGCGAAGAGGTCCCTCCGGTCCTTTCGAATGTCACACCCTCCCACGAGTGTGCAGTCGCCGTTCCGGGCAACGGCACCCGCGTGCGTACAGGGCTTTTCACGCAGCCTGTCTTTCTCGAGAAGGCTTCCGATTCTTCCGAGTCCGACAATTCCGCAGCGGATATCGGCGCGCGTTTCCTCCATTCCACTCCCCCGGTCGGATTCCGCTTTCAACCGTCAACCGTGTTTTCCCGCAATTTTCTCCACTGCCACCGCAAGCTCGTCGGGACGGGTGGAACCGATCATGACGGTCCCGCCCTGAATTTCCAGAAGGCCGCCTCTGTTACCGCTTACACTGTATACCCTTCTCTTTTTACCGCCCCTGATACCCCATCCTCCGTAATCCTTCAGTGGACGATAGGTTATCGGGCTGCAGTGTATAATCCGGTCCGCGGGTATATGTCTCTTTGCCAGGGGAAAATAGTCCAGGTACACCCCGCTTTCCCTCACCTCGGTCACCATCTTTCCGGCGAAAAAGGTGAGCAGAAGGAAAACGCCGAGCAGAATCATGAAAGACCCGAGCAGCCCGAGCGCCCCGTTGCCGATAGGGGGCCGGGTCACCTGTTTACCGAAAAGAAACCGGGCCGTCATGAACCATCCGAAGAACCCGATAAGAAAGACTCCCACGGGAAAGGTGACCGTGCAGGCCCCGTTGCGTCTCAGCTTCTGTACTTCATGAAAGATCGTCATATCCATGATAGCGCCTCCCTGAGCGGTTCTCCGCACGGAGTAATTCTCCGCCCGGAGCGGTTCCCGACACGGTTTTATCTTCCGCAACGTCCATAGTATACAGCCCTCAGAGCGGGTATTCAAAAGAGAAAAACCCCTCCGCGGCTGCAAAGGGCCTAGTCCCCGGACCTTGTTTTAACGAGTATAAAGACAGCGGATCCCAGTATGAGGAGACCTCCTCCGGCAGTTCGGAGGGGAACGCGCTCTCCGAGCAGCAAAGCCGCGAGGAAAATACCGTAAACCGGTTCCAGCATGGCCAGTATACCGGCGGTCGCGGCCCTGACATGGAGCATACCCCTTATGAAGAGCGAGTGAGCACAGGCGGTGCAGAGGCTTCCGAGCAGCACGATGTAGAAAACATCCATCCACCGCACCTCCGGACGTATCAGCAGCACGGGGGCCAGCAGCAGTACCACGGTCGCGTTCTCGTAAAGGGCGATAAGCCCCGCATTCTCCCTGCGTACGAGTCTCCGGTTGCCCAAGGAAAGAAGTGAGAAGCTGAAACCCGAGAGGATCCCCCACAGTCCGCCGTGAAGAACCGCGTCGTCAAGGGTGAATCCGCCGACCACAAGCGCGGCTCCCCCGAGGCTCGTGAAAGCGGCCGCGAGGTGCGCGGGATCGGGCCTTCGTTTTTCGAACACCGGCTCGAGTACGGCTGTAAATGCCGGAAATGTCGAGTAGGTGAGAACTCCCACGGACACCGACGAGATCCGTATGGCCTGGAAAAATGAAACCCAGTGGAGGGCGAGCAGCGCTCCGAGCGGGAAGAGGAGGCCCCATTTACCGTGCACCCGCATGGTTTTCTTCCGAAGCAGGCGGAAAATACAGAGTAACGACGATGCAACGAGGGTCCTTCCGAAAACGATGAGCAGGGGGTTCAGGAGGATAAGCTTTCCGAATAAACCGCTCAGTCCGAAGAGAAAAACGGAGACGTGAATGAATGCCAGGGCCCGTCTTCTCTCATCCATACGACTCTCCGCCGGTACTCCGCCTGCACTCCGGGCGGAATGCCGCACCGTCTCGGCTCAGTGGGTGAAATCCAGGTATTCCCCGATAAAGCGGGAGGCATATAAAATCGTCTTCCTGCTCAGTTCTTCGCATAGATGGGGAGGCTGGTTCTCCCTGAATCCCTCCGGTCGCAGGACCCTGCACTCGAGACTCCCAAACCGCTCCTCGAAGCCCGAAGCGAATTTTTTGCATACCCCCGCCCTGTTTTCCGTGGAACGTCCGCATCCCGCCCCGGCCAGGCCGATGAACATGAGCCCTCCCTCCACGAGCCCGCACTGGGCCCCGTACCCGCCCGCGCCGTGCATCCCGGCGGCGCTCTCGATCACCTGAGGATGTATGTCGATGGAATAAATCTCCCCGAGGGTCTTGAGCGTGGTGACCGCGCAGTTCAGGTCATATTCCCAATAATACGTATGGACGCGCTCCGCAATTAATTTTTCGATCTCCATGGAGATTCTCCCGCAAACAGCCTGTGAAACCCGGCCGGCAATTATGGGTAGGAAAAATGCCCCGTTTCAATCCTCATCTCGTGAGCTGTTCGTAAAATGTGAGGGGCACCAGCTCTTTGAACCTCTCCACGAGCACGAGATAGCGCCGTATGTCGACGCACAGGTGACACTTGGAAAAGTACCCTTCCGGGGGTTCCTCGTAACCCCGATCACGGGCAAAACGGAAGAGACCTTCCATGTCACGGCCCATGAGAAAAGCCAGTACGGGATACTCTTCCTTCCGAACCTCCGAAGCCAGTAATCCCTCGAGGTCGTGCCAGTCGCCGTATGAGAGCCCGCCGCAGTAGCCTGGCATGTAATTTCCATAATTGTCGAAGTGGTTGTGCCAGCTTCTGACAAAGGCGGGCCTGCATTCGACCCGAAAGAAACAGTCGGCTCCGGCCCTGGGAAATACGTCTTCCATTTCCGGACCGAGGCTGTAGGGGGCCCTCCCGTTGAAGAAAAACTCCACGTTCTTATAGAATTGTTCCTTTTTCTCCCTCTGCAGATAGGTTTCCAGCTTCATCCTGCCCTTTATCCCCATTTGGGAAAAAACGTTGAAATACTCCGTCTGGTAGAGCATGAGGTTACCGCCGAAAACCTCCCTTCCGATTCCGACCGCGCGGCTCGTATTTTCAAAGGGGACGTACTCCAGGTAGTAGGGGTTGATTGAAACCATGATCCCGCGAAGGCCCTTCTCCCTGAGCAGACGCATTTTATCCCTGGTGACCCGGTCATTGACGCACCAGAAGCAGTTCGTTTCCACAAAGGTCGAGGGTATACCCATCTCGGCCGCCATGGAGACGGCGGAACAGAGAAGATCGAAGTTAAGGAAGGGTTCCCCTCCCGTGAAGTGCAGTCCCGAATTGAGTCCGACCCAGTTCGCGCCGTAAGGGGCGGGTTCAATATAAGGAGCGATGGAAGAGAGCAGGTGTCCGAGGTCGCTCTCCGTAATCCAGTCTCCATCCCACTCCGGGGAACAGGCGTACATGCAGTGCCTGCACGCGGCCGTACATCGATACGACAGAACAAGACCGGCGGAAGAAGGTATGGGTATTTTTAAAAATGCGGCCATGAACGGATTTCCTCTCCTCCATCAGTCCCCGGGGCCGGCCGGTTGAAAACCGCACAATCAAACAGCGGGTGTATGGTTTTTCTCCATCTTCCTCTTGATGTTCTCGACCGCCTGGTCGGCCTCTTTCCGGTTCTGCCGTAAAACAAGGGTTTCCGCGATCCTTCCGAGCACCGGAACGGGAACCGTGTACTCGATGATGATCGTCATTTTCGTACCGCCGCCCTCCTCTTCAAAGAACCAGTCCCATGTACTGATGATCCCGCCCCTGCTCTTTGTGGAGAGCCTTCTGTTCAACTCGCAATCGGTACATACGCTCTCGCCCTCGAAGCGCATACCCGCCATGGTATAGGTCCACCGGTAATTCGTACCCACACCCCCGTCGCGTACGTCGATATCGTTGACCTGCTGCATGCTGGGCAGCCACTCGACGATCGACTCGGGATTGCTGACATACCTGAACACATCATACACCGGAGCTTCTATAGAGACGGTTTTTTTTACCTTCTTCATGCTCCCCTCCACATGCCGATCACAACCATGGCCTCGGCATAAACGGTCCCAAACCTTCAGGGTCTCTACCCGCCGGGGAGAACAGCATATGCTGGCTATACGGGCGCCTGGCCGGGACCCCTCTTCTTCTCTATCTTCGCCCACGTATCCCGCAGCGAGACGGTCCTGTTGAATACCGGGGCCCCCTTGCGTGAATCTGCGGAATCCGCGCAGAAATAGCCGTGCCTGAGAAACTGGTACCTGGCTCCGGGCTCGGCGTCCGCCAGCCCCGGCTCGAGAAGGCAGTGGGGCAGAACCACGAGGGACCGGGGATTCAGATGATCGGTAAAATCCTCGCCTTCCTCCGGATTCTCCACGCTGAAAAGATGATCATAGAGACGCACCTCCGCCTCGAACCCGTGAGAAGCTGAGACCCAGTGAAGTGTTCCGCGAACCTTGCGTCCGTCCCCGGACCATCCTCCACGCGTTTCAGGATCATAGGTGCAATGCAGCTCCTCGATCTCACCGGTTTTTTCGTCATGTTTGACGTCCATGCAGGTTATGTAGTAGGCGTGCTTGAGCCGTACTTCCCTTCCGGGAGCAAGCCGGAAATACTTCGCGGGCGGATCCTCCCTGAAATCGTCGCGCTCAATATAGATGGTCCGGGAGAAGGGTATCTTGCGGGACCCCATTGATCCATCTTCGGGATTGTTCTCCGCTTCGAGCCATTCGACGCTGTTTTCCGGATAATTATCTATCACGACTTTCAGCGGTTTGAGTACCGCCATAACGCGGGGAGACCGCCTGTTGAGGTCCTCGCGCAGGCAGTGTTCGAGAAGGGCGATGTCCACGACGCTGTTGGATTTCGCCACACCGAGGCGATCGCAGAAGACCCTGATCGCCTCGGGCGTATAACCCCGTCTCCGAAGCCCGGACAGGGTCGGCATCCTCGGGTCGTCCCATCCCTCCACGAAACCGCCCTGCACGAGCTTGAGGAGCTTTCGCTTGCTCAGCACCGTATAGGTGAGATTGAGCCGCGCGAACTCTATCTGCCGGGGATGTGACGGAACGTCTATGTTGTCCAGGAACCAGTCGTAGAGAGGGCGGTTGTTCTCGAACTCGAGCGTACAGAGCGAGTGCGTGATGTTCTCCATCGCGTCCGAGATCGGGTGCGCGTAATCATACATGGGGTATATGCACCACTTGTTGCCGGTTCGGTGATGGCTCATGTGACGTATGCGGTAAACGGTGGGATCGCGCAAATTCAGGTTGGAGGAGGACATGTCGATCTTAGCCCTGAGCACATGCTCGCCGTCTTTGAATTTTCCATCGCGCATATCCTCGAAGAGCCGCAGGTTCTCCTCCACGGGACGGTCCCTGTACGGGCTGTTCACGCCCGGTTTTGTGAGGGTGCCCCGGTAATCCCGTATCTCGTCCGCGGTCAGGCTGTCCACGTACGCCTTGCCCGCTTTGATGAGCCCCACCCCGTATTCATACATACGGTCGAAGTAATCGGACGCGTAGTAGAGATGTCCGTCCCAGTCGAACCCGAGCCATCTGACATCTTCCTGTATGGACTCCACGTATTCGACTTCTTCCCTGCTCGGGTTCGTATCGTCGAATCGCAGGTGGCACCTTCCCTTACCATGCTCAAGCGCGATGCCGAAGTTGAGACAGATCGATTTTGCGTGGCCGATGTGAAGATAGCCGTTCGGCTCCGGTGGAAATCTCGTGATGACGGCTTCGCCGTGCTTTCCCGACGCACTATCATCCGCAATAAGGGTCCTGATAAAATCAGCGGGACCGGTTTCTCTGTTTTCTTCCTTGGCGGCCATCCTGTCTCCGGTTCAGGGTTTAAGATTCGAGATTCAAATGTAAGGTTATTTATTCCCTTCAGCAACACCCTTTCCCGTACCGCTAAGAATCTCCGTATAACCTCACCTGCCTGCCGTTCGGCCTGACGTCGAAAACGATCCCTCCCCCGTCAGCGGTCCTGTACCGGAGCCTCCTCATCCCCTGGTATACACGGGGCGATCGCCAGCCGCGGGGGAGGGACATGACAACAGTCAAATCCTGATCGTAAACACGGTCATCGAGGCCGTCTTCAACGCTGAAAACGATCGATCGGTATGAGTAATGCTTCAGGTCCATAACCGCGTTATCGCGCTCTGTTATGTACCGTGAAACGGACCCGAATGTCCCGATCCAGAAATCCTGCGACTGCAGCCAGTCGAGCACGTTCCCGAACCGCTCCACCGGAAGGGGCTGCCAGCCGAGAGAATCTCTCCGTATGCTCCCGTCGTCCATGCCGTGAAAATTGAAGACGAACCATCCCCCGGCCTTAAGGGCTTCCCGGCCGATACCGTGCCAGAGCTCGTCGGAATCCCTTCTGAGCGCGCCGCACGCATTTACGGCGTACATGTCCTCCGGGCTCGCCGACGGGACGCCCCCGTTCGTATTCAAGTAGCTGCCGGTGACCGTGCCTCCGCGCGCGGATATGTAATAGCCGGCCGCGGTTACTCTTCCCGCTTCGCTCGAACGCCAGTAGGGCCAGCAGAAGGTGACGCAACGGGCGAAGGGGATTTCGAGCGATATCTTCAGAAGGGAGCCAGCGAGTTCCTCCTCAACATACGGAGCGTTTCCCGACAGGTCCCGGTGAAATCTGGAATGGCTCCCCACCTCGTGACCCGCCTTTGCGAGACGCCGGGCCTGGCTCCACGAGAAGAGAAGTCGCTTTTGCCCGGAATCGTACCAGCAACCGTTGTCACGGTACTCCGTGATGAGGAAGAAGGTCGCCTTCAGGCATCGTCTGTCGAGCTCGGGCGCGGCCACGACGTACTGATCGAGCGTTCCGTCATCGAAGGTGATGGAGCACGCGGCTCGCATGTCATCGTGCCAGCGGGCGATCCTTATGGAGCCTCCCCCGGGGAGGGTTTCGTACCCCTCCGTCTCCGGAGTTTTCCTGGGAGCGGTCGTACATCCGAACACCGACACCAAAAGCACCGCAAAGAAGAGAAATAAAACGTTGTAACGACCGTTGGAGCGCACACGACCCTCCTCAGCTCATTAAAACGATAATTCCGTTTCAGCTGCGGATTTATTACTCGAGATTTTCCCTGCAGAGACGAAGCTCCTTCAGCCTTTCGCACCACGCGTCTATGCTAAGCTTCGTGTCACCCATCGCACGGTCAAACTCGAGGAGCTTCGAGGTTATCACCTCGTACTCCGGCATGGAAATCCCGTCATTGTGTAGAACGACGATTTTTTTCCACAGCTCACCTGCGGTCAGCTCAATCCCGGCCATATGAACTCCATCTTCACCTGAGAAATGTTTACGGCGGCTCCGGTTATGAAAACCGTTACCCCATTATAAACGTTTTTCCCGGACGGTCAAGGAGACCGCCCGGACGGGCTAGAAGCTCAGAACCTTCATTCCGGATTTATAGTATTCAGTCAGCGGAACCCCCATTTTTTTCACATCCACGCCGAGGGCCCGGAGATCCTCCGCCACTCCATATTCATCGGCGCAGGTAATGCAGGCCTCGAGTACCACTCCGGAATCCCTCATTTTCCCCACGTACTCCTGGAGCTCGCGGTCGAGGCTCAGGAGCCGGGCGGACGGTCCCCAGACAACGAGCTTGACGTTTTCCCACCAGCCCCTTTTTTTTGCATTGTAGGTGTACATAAACGCAACCTTGAGCGCGATATCACGGTCTCCGCTGCTCCACACCACTATCAACGTATCGTTTTCCATGGCATTCCTCTCATAGCTCTATTTCTTGAAACTCGAAATTCGCGCTCTTTGCCGGTTAACGGCAACGCGTACTTAAGGCACTCACGCTTCCCTGTGCATCTTCCACTTGTCCGGTATTTCGACCGGCGCATAAGACTCTATGTAAGAAAGTGCATCGTTTATATCCGATGTGAACCGGTAGAGGGCGCTGTACTCGGTCCCCGTAAATCTGCCCTCGTACATCTTCTCGAACATGCGCTCGAGCGGCTCGAAAAAACCGTGGATATTCACGATGGCCACGGGCTTGTCAAGATACTTGAGCTGTTTCAACGTGATGATCTCGAGGAGCTCCTCGAGCGTGCCGAATCCCCCGGGCAGACCGATGAAGCCGTCGGCCCTCTGTTCCATTATCTCCTTGCGCTCCCGCATTGTCTTCGTCACAATGAGCTCGTCGTTGAACGGATAGGTTATGCCCTTGCCGTTGAGGAGCTCGGGAATGACCCCGATCACCCTGCCGCCGTTCCCGTGGGCCGCGTCAGCCACTTTGCCCATGAGGCCGATTCCTCCCCCTCCGTAAATAAGGGTAAATTTCCGCTCGGCGAGCATCACTCCGAGACGCGACGCGGCTTCGAGATAACGCTCATCGACCCCGTTGCTCGATGAACAGTAGACACACACATGCATCCTTAACCTCCGTTCCGATACGGCGGTTTAAATTACGGGTCCCCGGCAAACCTTCAAGGGATACGTTTATTTATATATTCGATACCCGCATTGTATCAGCCGGGATGAAACTGACAAGAAAAATCAGGTTGCAGGCGGATATTCGTGAATATGGGTTATAATCGGCGTAGAAGTGAAGGGATTTTTCCATACGGAGGGAACGGTGCGTACTTGGGGTATACTCCCCCCCCGGATGCGGAGATACACCTCTCCCCGCGTTACGGTAAGCTTGATTTAAAAGGCTGGAACCGCCCGGTTATAGACAAAACCAAGCCGGTACCATGTCGGTTAGAGCGGTTTAACGTTTGTTGCCTGTAAACCCTTGGGGCCTTCCTTTATATCGAACGTTACTTCCTGATTCTCAGAGAGTGTTTTGAAACCGTCAACCACGATCTCCGAATAATGTACGAAGACATCATCCCCATCTTCTCTGCTGATGAACCCGAACCCCTTCTGCTCATTGAACCACTTTACACGGCCTGTAGGCATAAACTTCACATCCTCCAAAAGAATAATTCGTTCTGCAGTGAAACGATATTTAAAACTATTGGTTTTTTATGTTTTTTGTCAATCTTTTTTTTATGAAAAAACTTCGTGCTAACCTTCGGCGACAACGTACTGTCCCCTGCTTCTGCGTATTTCGCAATCCTTATTTTATTTGTTTATTCGCGTGTTTTTGATGTGCCCGGTGACGCCGTCCCGCGCGGTAAAAACCGGTAAACATATCCGATCTGAAAGATGATCCACCAGGGGAGATCGCTGAAGTCCCCCCTCTTCACGTTGAAGGTCTTGCCCGCCCCGATTTCCAGAAATAAGTGTTTTCGGGTGTACGAGTACACGGGACCGATATAGGAGTAGTCGCAACCCGGGTCCTGCGACCGTCCGACCGCTCCCCCGAGCGCATGCCGCCGCAGTGTCGTATCGCTGATCCTGATGGCCGCGGCGAATTGAGCACCGTTCATTCTTCTTCCGAAATAGCTGCCCGAAAGCTGGAACCCAAACGGTCCGAACCAGTACCCGGCCATCGCGCCGAAGCCGGCGAAAACGATTCCCAGCTCGGGATAATGTGTGTTTTTCAGGTTTTTACCGTGATCTGTTCCGGCAAGGGCCGTGCACACGGACAGGGATACAAGGAGTACCGCAGCGGGAAGGTATCGGCATCGCATATATCGAACCTCTGATGGTCCATGGTACCATACACCGGCTCCAGAGCAAGTTTTTTTAGGCCGGACGTCAGCCGGAAGAAACCCCTCGCCATAATACCCGGGCCCTGCAGAGCTCTCTGCCATCCTCAACACGCCGAACGCTGAGCAGGTCCTTACCTTCCCCGCCGGGGTCCGAATACACCACGACTTTGTCGCCCAACTGCGCCTCGAGGAGGTAGTTGATCTCAAAGAATTCGAGCATATGGTCCCGCCTGACCGCGGATGGGCAGCTGTCCAGTATCCATCGCATATACCGGGCCGCGTTCACATGTCCGTTGACGTCGATGTCGGAAAATACGGCGGTCGTGCGAAACCCGGTGTCCCGCTCTTCCGATGACAGTGGAGGGAGCTTGTCGAGACTCACATCCAGCGCCCTCTTTTCCGAATCGAAGTGGTAATAATCCGCCAGCTTGTCCGGGCGCCTGGGACGGTAGGTCTTCTTGTCCAGGATGAGCCATGAAGAGACGGCCCGGACAAGGACCTCACCCCCGTTCCCGGACAGAAGGAAATCACGCATCGCAAAGAGCCTGTCGAGACCGGTTCCCCACGTATCCACCGAAACCTCGTCGTCCCATTCCGGAAATCCGTCGAAACGGGCCCGGAACCTGGCAAGGACCCAGAACATCCCCTGCTCTTCGAGGCTGTCGAAGCTGAAAGGCGTATCCATCACGTGTTTCCACGCGCTGTTCATCAGGTATGCATAGAGCACGGTCGGGCGCGCCCTTCCGAGCATGTCGGCCTCATAGGAGTGTACCCGGTAACGGTCCGTATGGACCCCCCTTTTTTCAGTCATCTTCCCTCCGTGCCCGGCCCGTTCCCGGCCCGATCCCGATCACATCGTTCAAAACCCGTCATCATTAATCGAAATATGGTTCGTGGACTTTCTTCTTTCTTGCGGCAAAGCACATCTCAATCTGTGCGCGTGTATTTCTGCCCTCCGAAAGGGAGGGCAGCCGGTCGAGCGTGAAAAAACCGGCCTCACTCGTCTCGACGTTCTCCTTGAAGGATCCGCTGATAAAGTCGCACTCCACAAACACCTTGTACACCCCGTAAGGCATGGGAGGAGCGTTGTGTTTTCGCCTGTCCTGGACGGCAACAATGCGGACCGGTTCGATCTCGGCGCCGGCCTCCTCTCCCGCCTCCTTTATCACGGCCTCCCTGAGAGAAGTATCCACATCCGCCCAGCCGCCCGGAAGGGACCAGAGGCCGTCGAGCTTCTCCCGTACAAGGAGGATTCGCTCATCCTCAAAAACAGCGGCGCGTACCTCGACCCTGGGAGTCGGATAACCCGTCTCGTTCGCAAAAAGGGAGCGTATTTTTTCATGATCCACCCCGGTGTACCGCTGCATGATGTCGATGCTGATGTCCCGGATACGCGTATACCGCTCCCGGTCATAACCGTTCTCGGCATAGGTCAATCCCGCCTGCGCGATCGCGTTCAGCTGTCGCGCCCATTCCAGCCACGCAGGGTTCTTCTCCACGGCCGTTCCTCCTCAAAGCCCGGTTGTTTATTGCCACCTTTACCGGGCCGGGTTTTTCCGTTTTCCGAGCATAAAAACTTCAAACTCGCAGTAATGATATATACTTCCGAGCATAAATACCCCAAACCCGCAGTGCCGATGCACTACATGATACTATATCATCCCGCTCAACTTCTTCCCGTTTCCCCTTCCCCTTCCCATGTTGCTGATCACAACCCCCGCGACGACCAGTAGTCCACCGAGAAGATGAATAATACCGACCCGTTCTTTCAGGATTACCCGCGCCACAACGACGGTAACGACCGGTATGCCGTTGAGGAATACGGCCGTACGGGACGCATCGATTTTCGAAAGCGCATGGTTGTAAGCGAGAAATGCCGACACCGTGGAAAACAGGATGAGAAACCCCAGGGCCGCGAAAGCGTCTGGCCGGACGGCCGCCCAATCGATTGCCCGAACCCGAAAAAGGAAGAAGGGAAGAAAGAACACCCCGCCGTACACGATCTGGTAGAAGGTGATAGCGAGCGGCGAAAGCCTTGAGGAGAGTTTGCGAGCTACCATCATGTATCCCGAAGCCGAGACCACCGCGAGAAAAATGAGTATGTTGCCGAGTAGTCCACGCCCGCCCGGCGTGGGTTTCAGAACCGCGTTCAGTCCGTCCGCGCCGGGACGCGCAAAAACCGCAAGTATGAAAACACCGATGATCGAGAGGACGACGCCCCCCCAGGCCGTTCTTGTCAACCGTTCCTTCAGAAAAAACCGCGCCATACACGCGACCACAACGGGAGCCGCTGCAATAATGATGGACGCACTCGAGGCCGTAGTGTACTGCAGCCCGTAAGTCTCGAACAGGAAGTAGAGGCATGGTTCGAAAAGGGCCAGCAACAGGAGCGCAAGGTGGGTACGCAGTTCCATGTCCCGTGCTCTGCGTCGTAAATAGATCGGCAGGAACAGGAGGGATGCACCCGCGAACCTGAGAAAGATAAAATCGAGCGGAGCAAAACTTTGAAGAACGATCTTGGTCGCGACAAAGGAGCTCCCCCAGAACAGCAGTGCGGCGAAAAGCGCTCCGTAAACACCGGTGCGCGCAAGGGCCCGGGAAAGCGATACTGTTTTCATGGGTCGTACTATGGCGAACCTCCCGGCTTGAAAATCCAAAGATAGCAAAAACGGGTCTGGTCAGCTATCATTACACACAGCCTTTATCACTAAATCTTGCTTACCAGAACAAGTTGACCCCCGATTGAAGGGGCTGAAGGGTAAATTCATCCGGGGTATCCATTATTCTACCTTCAATCTTTCTTAACCTGTTCACCTGGATCATCTAAATTAATGGCGGGCTCTCCGCAAAAATCCTTTCGGAGTGCCCGCCACCGCCATGAATAATCTTCCCCGCCGTTTTAAAAATCCGAAGGTCCGGTTACGCCGTGAACTGCTCGTATGCCTGAAGCGCTTCACAGCCGTACATCACCGACGGTCCGCCTCCCATCAATACGGCGACTCCGATGGCCTCAGTTACCTCTTCACGGGTCGCGCCCGCATCAACCGCGGCCTTAACGTGAAACGCGATACATCCCCCGCAGCGTATGGTTACCGCAATTCCGAGCGCAATAAGCTCCTTGGTCTTCACGCTGAGCGCGCCTTCACCAGCCGCGGCCTTGTGAAGACCTGAAAATGCCTGCATGGTTCCCGGGATATCCTTGCCGAGCTTTCCCATCAATGCACACAGTTCATCATAATAGTGAGGATAATTCTCCGCCATTTTCCGTCCTCCGCCTGTTTAGATTTCTGGTTTCGGTAAATATAATCATACTGAATATAAAAAAAACGGAAATGATAATCCATAAGATTGTGAATAAAATAACAATTAATTTTTTAAAGCCCTCTCTTTCGAGCTCCCCGGATTTCTGGGAAAACGGGCGGAACAGAAATGAACACTCCGAATAACGGGCCGATGAACGGGTTCAAAGAAGGTTCCTGCTTATGAAGGACTCCACTTCCGGTATACCTCCCTGGAGCACAATGTACCCGTTCGGAGGCTCCCGTTCCGAGGTCTCGTGGAAAACGGGCTCAACCATCATTTTCGCAGCCTCGTCCCGGTCCCGGGTGTGTCCGAGCACCCAGCAGAGCTTCATGTAGGCGACCTCGGGCAGCATGTTCGCGGCCGGTATGACCCCGATATCGAGCAGGTCCCTGCCCGTATCGTAAACCTTCATCGCCGTATACCCCCAGATCGTCTGAACCGTCATGATAACGGTTACGCCGCGTTCTATCGCCCTCCTCAGGGGATCGTAGAGCGGCTTGTTCACGTGCCCGAGTCCGGTACCCGCGATCACGATCCCCCTGTATCCGTTCTCAACGAGCGATTCTATGATGTCGGGCTTCATGTTCGGGTAGTAGTAAACGAGGGATACCCGGTCGTCGAAGCTGGTGTCTATAAGGACCTCCCTGTCCTTTCGCCGCCGATGGAAGTCTTTCCTTAACGGGATAATTTTTTCCGGAGTCACCATCGCCACCGGTATGTCCCCGATCGTCCTGAAGGTGGACCGGTACGAGGAGTGCATCTTGCGCACCACCGTTCCGCGGTGGAGCAGGTTGTAGGAATCGCTCGTGGGACCGAACATGCACACTAACACCTCGGCGATTTCCGAATACGCGGCTGTACGGGTCGCGCAGCGCAGATTGAACGCCGCGTCGGATGAAGGCCTGTCGCTCGAACGCTGCGACCCGACGAGCACGATCGGTACCGGGGGTTTTTGCACCATGAATGAGAGTATCGCCGCGGTGTGATGCATCGTGTCCGTACCGTGTCCTATCACGATCCCGTCCGCGCCCGCCCTTATCTCACGCCCGATGACCTCCGCCGTGGTCACCCACTGCTGGGGTCCCATGTTCTCGGAGAAAATTCCGAACAGTTTCTCCGTTTTGAGGTTGCATATATCCGCAAGCTCGGGTACCGCTCCGTACAGCTCGCCCGGCGCGAAGGCGGGTATCACCGCCCCGGTCCGGTAATCGAGCCTCGAGGCGATGGTCCCGCCCGTCCCGAGGAGTGTGACGTTCGGCTTGTCCGGGCTTACCGGGAACTCCGACTCCGGTATTTTATAATGCGCCTCCCTGCGTCCGATCACCTTCATACCGTCTATAGATGAGACCGAGATGCCTATGTTGTAGCCGTTGTGCATCTTGAGCACGATGTGGCTGTCGTCCGCTATCTCCGAACGCGGCAATACCACGCCCCTGAATTTACCCTTCTTCCCGCTCACCTCGACATCACTCCACACGCCGACATTGAATTCCTTAAGGAGGTCGAGCGCCTCGCCTCTGTATCCCTCTTCGTTTCCGACTCCCATAATCCCCCCCTTACCGCATCAGCGTTTTCAGAATCATTTTTCCACTCACGGGCCGATCCATACGATTCTTGATGACGCCGATGAGATAGCGTATCGTTTTCTCGGGATTCTCCATCCTGCAGGAGTATTCTTCGGCCACCGTGTCCCCGACTTTCATGAGCTCATCTTTCAGGGACCGCATTCCAGGATCATCAACGATCAGGTTGTCAACGGACCGGCCGCGCACCATGCGAACAAGGGCCTCTGGTATGGATTCCCTGATGATCTTCCCCTCAGCGGAAAGGCGGAACAGCCCGGCGAGATCTTCGGAGGATATCGAAGACACGTCGTGCCCCCTCCGGCGCAGGAACGGAATCGTCGAGGTAAGGGTGTACGCGAGAAGCTTCGGGTCGCATCCCGTACCCTCCAGGACTTCCCGGAAACGGTCCATGGCGTCCATGTCGATAAGCTGATCGATCGTCCCGGGTTTCAGGACCTTCCCGTATCGACTGCGCCACTCCCACGGAGCCGGCCGCAGTCCCGCGTGTATCCGCTCCACCATTTCCTCGCAGAGGGGTATGGGTGCTGAATCGGTGTCCGGATACATCCTGTCCGGACCGGGAAGGATCCGCTCGAAATCCGTTTCGCCCTCCTCCAGCACCTGTCTCGTTTCACTCGGAACGCCCTCCTTCGTTTCCTCGACCCTGTTCCGTATCTCGGAAAGCGCGGTCCCTACGTCCGCGGCGTTTCCCCGCACGATAATAACGGCATCCTCTTCAGACGCTCCCAAGCGCTCGCGAACCCGCGTCCACTCGGTTTCGGAGGGGCCGGACCCGGCCCGGCCGGCTGAGGAGTAAATGACCGGCTCCTCATCGATACAGGCGATTACCCTGACCCTTCCGGCGAGCTCATCTTCGAAGGTGCGGTTCGGGGACAATCGCCATCTTAAAAAATCCGCAAATCCTCCGAGCAGGATCGCCCCGACCTCCATGCCCCCTTGAGCTGCGTCGCGAAGTTTCACGCACCGCGAGCTCAAGAAGATGTCCGTGCAGTCCGCGGTCCGGGTCTCGAGCGCGTCGGCCAGTTCATTTGCCTTCTCCCTCAACGACAGGATGCTTTTCTGACGAATCGCCTCGCCGTGCACGAGGCGCGTTATCTTCCCCGTTTTTGGCACACCCTTTATCTCCACCCGCGTTCCTCCCCTGACACTTACGTTGACGTCCTGCCGTACCGTTCCGATCCCGCGCCGCACTTTTCCGGTCGCCCTCAGTATCCTTCCTATTTCCCTGTCCACCCCGCATGCCTCCGACGGGGTCTTCAGGTCGGGCGCGGTTATAACCTCAACGAGCGGTACGGACAAACGGTCCGTTCGAAACACAATTACGTGCCCCCTGTCCGATATCTCCCTGCAGGCGTCCTCTTCCAGACATACCTGGACGATGTTTATTTTCTTCCTGCCGAAGGGTATCCACCCGTTGACACCGACCGCGATAGTCCTCTGAAAACCGGTCGGAATACTTCCGTCCAGGTACTGTTTCCTGGACACGTGCACCTCGTCCGCGATCTGGCAGTTCAGCATGAGGGCGATCTCGATCGCGATCTCGAGCGCCTCCTCGTTGACAACGAACGGCGGGGTATCATCCATCTCATAGGTACAGACCGTGTCGTAGTAAAGCTGGTAGTGTACCTCTTTTTTCGTCTTGAACTCCATCAGCGCCGTTCCGTCGTACTCTCCGAGCTCCGAGAGTGTGGGACGCATATGCCTGACGATTACGGCGTCCGGCGGACGGTTCTGAAGACGGATGGGACAGTGGCAGAAGAGCTTCTTCCGCGTGTCCAGCTGGTAGTGCACCTCGAGACCGCATCGAAGACCGAGCGCTCTGTAGTCGTTAGTTTCGATTCCGTTCATAAAACCGCCCGTTTCAGATTATTGTTTATTGTAGACCAGAAAAAAATATAAAAATAAAGGCACCTGTCCCCTTTTCTTCACACCTCGACTACTTCTTGGCGACAGACTCGTACCGCCAGCCCTGCTTATCCATTCGCTGTATGAAATCCGCGAGACAATCGACCAGGACCTCCTTCATTTTCTTTCCCTTTTCGCGAGTCGCCTTTTCCGGTACCCCGGTCGCTCCGTAATCGGTGAGCTCGTTGAAGTTCCATACCAGCCGCAGATTCTTATCCATGTCCGGCACCATGCCCTTCGCGTTCTCCATATCAACGAGATGGGGTACGATCTCGAGCGCGATCGACGTTTCACCCTCGCCTCCGTGACCGAGCCCGGAACCTTCCCATGTTTCAAAATAGTCGTCAGGGAGAAGATTACCTGCCGTCACCCACCATGCTTCCAGAACCGCGATGCCCATATCCGGATGCGCGATCTTCATGTCACGCGTCGCCACATCTATACAGGGGATGTTTCCGTCATGCCCGTTTACCACGAACACCTTTTTTATACCCCAGTGCAGGAGGGACTCGAGCACGTCCCTGATGACGCGAATCAGCGTGTCGTTCGTCAGCGATATACAGACCGGCTTGTGCCTGTAGTGCATGCTCATGCCGTACCACAGGGGCGGAACCACGAAGGTGTTTCCAAGGCGCCTGGCCGTTTCGAGAGCCAGATCGTAGGAAACGAAGGTATCGGTGCCGTAGGGCAGGTGCTCGCCGTGGCATTCACACGAGCCGAACGCCAGTATCGCCTTGTCGAAGGACTCACCGGTAAAGCTCTTCATGTTGTTTTCTTCAAGCTTGATTCTTTCCATAATCCCTCTCCTTTACGGTTTCTGCTTTGCGCTCGCCGTTTTTAAGCGGCCCGCTCATAATCGGGCCTTTTTCTGACGACAATCGTTAATAGAACGGGAGCAGTACCTAAACGCCCGGGTCCCTTTGGAAAGGCCCGCTTCCAATAACGCCAGGAGAGCCCATTTGCCCGGTAAAAAGATACTTCTGATTTCAACCGGCGGTACGATCGCATCCGAGAAAACCCCTGGCGGCATAAAGCCCTCTTTCGGCGCCGGAAAGCTCCTCGAACTCGCGGGCTCCGCACTCGATATCGACACCCTCGATCTCCTGCGTGTCGACAGCTCCAACATGCAGCCCGAAGACTGGCGGACCATTGCACGCGCGGCCTACAGCGGTCTTGAAAGCCATGACGGCGTCGTCATATCGCACGGGACACATACCATGGCGTACACCGCGGCGGCGCTCACCTTTATGATGCAGAATATCCCGGGGCCCGTGGTGCTCACCGGAGCACAGGTGCCTGCCGGAGAGAGCGGTTCCGATGGACCGCGCAACCTCAGGGATGCGCTCATGTTCGCGGGCGACGGGGCTCCGGGCGTGTTCATCGTGTTCCACGGGAAGGTCATCAGGGGCTGCCGGGCCGTGAAAACGAGCACCGTGCTGCTGGACGCATTCGAGAGCATCAACCACCCGCTCGTTGCATCCATACAGGGGGAAAAAATTACATACTATCAAAGACCGCATAACACGAAAAAAAAACCGGTGCTCCGGACGGATCTGGACAACTCCGTATTTCTGCTCAAGCTCGTCCCCGGAATCGAACCCGCCGTTCTCGATACCGTTCCCCGGCTCGGCTTCAGGGCCGTCGTTATCGAGTGCTTCGGGGCGGGCGGCGTTCCCTTCACCGGAAGAGACCTCCTCGCGAAAATACGCTCGCTTGTCGAAGGAGGAACGATCGTGGCCCTGTCCACCCAGTGTCTCGGAGGGGGCGTAGACCTCACGATATACGACGTCGGCAGGAAATCGCTCGACGCCGGGGTTCTCTCCGGGCTCGATATGACCACCGAAGCCCTCGTGGTCAAGCTCATGTGGGCGCTCGGGCAGAGCGGTGACCGAAACGTCGTAACCGATATCATGAACACGAACTACGCCGATGAATTCACACCCGGCTACTCGATCCGCTTTTCCTAACGCCTCCCCGCCTCTATGCTGAACCCGCGTGACCGTACCTGCCGGTCGCCTTCAAACCGCTGCCCGTGAGAACCAGCAGCGCATTTCGCCGTTCGACGGGATCGAGCTTGAGCCAGCCCGCCAGCGTCGACGCCGATGTGGGCTCCACGTATATACCCGAGCCGCTCAGCCTGCGGGCCGCTTCCATGATCTCCCCGTCATCGACCGCGACCGTACGGCCGCCGCTCTTTGCTATCGCGGACAGCACGGCCCGTGAACGCGGCGGCCGCTGTACCGCTATCCCCTCGGCCACCGTTACCCCTGCCTCTATATCCGCGTAATCGTCCCTCTTTTGGATGAACGCCGTGTGTATGGGCGTGCACGCGGCTGACTGAACGCCTATCATCCTCGGCATCCTGTCAGCATACCCTGCCCGGACAAGGGAATCGAATCCCAGGTAAAGGCCTTCCAGAAATCCGCCGCTTCCCACCGGAACCACCACCGTGTCCGGCACTTCTCCGTCGGCGGCCTCCCAGATCTCGTACGCGGCCGATTTCAGGCCGGCCGTAAAAAAGGGATGCCACAGGTGGCTCGCATAGAAACATTCTCCGGCCCTCTTGACCGCAGCTTCATTCGTATCCTGCCGTGTTCCCTCCACCTTTATAACCTCGGCCCCGTACATTCTTATCTGCGTAACCTTGTCCTCCGGGGTGTAACCCGGCACGAATATCGCGCAGCGTATCCCTGCCGCCGCCCCATACGCCGAAACCGCGGCACCCGCATTTCCGGACGAGTCCTCGCAGACCTCTTTGACGCCGAGGTTCGAGGCGAGTGAAAGGAGCACGCTCGCGCCCCTGTCCTTGAAGGACCCCGTAGGCTGCATGAAGTCCAGTTTCAGACGAAGCGACTCCCCATCGAACCGCCTCGTTACCACCGGCGTTCCGCCCTCGCCCATGCTGACCCGCACGGCCCCTGCAGGCAGTCCGAACGCCTCGAAGTAGCGCCAGATCCCCCTTCCCCTGTTCTTCAGCTCCGAACGGGGAAAGATTCCCGCTCCGTCAACCTCCAGAAACCCGCCGCACGCCGCGCACCTGAATACCGGCGCATCTACCGGGTATTCCCCGCCGCATGCCGCACACCTGTATTTCACTGAAGCCATGTATGATTCCTCTTGCAGCCGCATCCCCCGGGTTCGAATGTCATCCCACCGGGCGCGGTATAAAAGACCCCCAGCCCGGCTTTCCCGTTACCTCTCCGTCCTGCATGACAACGGATCCGCGCACCATGGTGAGCACGGGACATCCGGTAAGCTCCCACCCCTCGAAAAGAGAGAAGTCGGAAATATGATGCAGGCTGTCCGCCTTCACCGTGTTCTTTTTCTTCATGTCGAGCAGTACGAGGTCCGCATCGCTCCCCACCGACAGCGCGCCCTTCTTCGGATACAGCCCGAATGTCCTGGCTGTGTTGTAGCTCGTTACCTCCACGAGCTTCTGCATGGAAATCCGCCCCCTGCCCACACCCTCGCTCAGCAGAACGGGGAGGAGCGTCTGTATACCGGCAACACCGACATAGGCGTCCCAGAAGTCGGTTTTATGCTTCTTCGCACAGGGAGCGTGGTCCGATCCTATGCAGTCCAGAACGCCGCGCCGCAGTGCGTTCCAGAGCGCATCCCGGTGGGCGCCGTTTTTCCTGATCGGCGGATTCACCTTGCCGAGTATCCGGTCAACGTCTTTCGCGGTGAGGGTCAGGTACTGCGGGCAGGTTTCCCCCCTTATATCCACGCCGTCCTCCTTCGCGCGCTTCACCGCCTCCATGCCCTCGCCTGTGCTGATGTGAACGATATAGACGGGACACCCGGTGTCTTTGGCGAAGCATACGACCCGCTGTATACCCTCCAGCTCGCATACCTCCGGCCTGACATCGTCCCACTCGATCTCTTTCCCGCGTCCTTCCCTGAGTACCCTATCCTTCAGCATGAAGAACAGCTCGACGTTCTCCGCGTGCACGAGCGCCCGGGCCGGGAACCCGAGCCGCGTGATCTTTTCGAAACCCGAGTAGACAATGCCGTCGTCTATACCGACGAGCGGAGGCACGACCTCCGTACCCCTGTAGGGGAGGAAAAACTTGAACGAGGACACCCCGAGTCCGGCGATTTTCGGGATCTCGTCCACCTGCGCGGCCGAGAAGATGGCGATATGAAACGCCGCGTCCACGAACGCGTGCTTCTCGATACACGCCTTCCTGTCAGCGAGGATATCCACGAGGCTTTCAGGTCCGGCCAGGTGGTTGATGATGGTGGTAATTCCGCCCGCCGCCGCCGCCCTGGTCGTACTGACGGTACCCTCCGCAAAATCCCATTCAGGCCAGTCGACATGAACGTGCGGATCTATGCACCCGGGAATAACATACCCGTCTTTCGCGTCTATCACCCGTTCCGCGTCCGGAAGCGCGTCGTCCCTCCCGATCGCGACGATTATTCCGTCGTGAACGGCGATCCCGCCCCCGACGATACCGTCATGCCGTACAATCCTGCAGTTTTTTATGACTGTATCCGCCTTCATTGAAGACTCCGTATATATTTGTTACCGCTCCGTTCGATCAATACCCGCCGTCCGGTTTAAAGGAATCCGGTACCACGGGCCGCTACCGAAGCAGGGCTCTCTTCCTAGTAAAAACACACAGCCCGCTACCCGAGCAGGGGCGTCTTCCGAACGCCCATCCACAGCCTGCTACCTGAGAAGCGCTACCTTCCTATCTCCTACACGCTTCCCGGCAAGACCCTCCGGCTTCCGCAGCATGGTAACGATCAGGAGCAGGGCGTAGATGAGCTCGACCAGGCCGTATATTCCAAGTGCCTCTTCAAGCGGCTTGAGCACATACCTGAGTATGGTGAGTATCACCACTCCCACGACCGGGCCTGCAATGGTTCCCTGACCCCCTATCACGACCATAATGACGATCTGAAAGGTCAGGTTGAATGAGAAGGCATAAGGCCTGATCGCGCCCGAGAGGTGCGCGTACAGCCCGCCTGCAATACCGGCGAAAAAGGCCCCGACGGTAAAGGCGAGCAGCTTGTATTTCAGTGGGTTGATACCCTGTACCCGCGCGGCCGTCTCGTCCTCGCGTATCGCCTTCATCGCCCTCCCGAACGAGGAATTGACGATACGCCATACCACATACACGGTAATGACCGCCGCTATGTAGGCCCACCATACATTGGTATAGGTCGGTATGGAGTTGATTCCTATCGAGCCCCGCGTGAGGTCCCTGAGGTTCATGGCGAGCGCGGTAATGAGCACCATCAGGCCGAGCGAGGCGACCGAGAGGTAGTGCCCGCGAAGCCTCAGAACGGGCAGCCCGACGATCGCGGCGACGACCGCCGCGAATATACCTCCCATTATCAAAGCCGGCAGGAAAGGCCAGGCCGCCTCGGGGCCTCCCAGAAAAACCGGCAGCTTGGCGATAACGAACAGGTCCCGTCCTTTAACGGGAAACGTGAGGAGCGTTGACGTGTATGCTCCGATCGCCATGAACCCCGCATGACCGAGGGAGAAAAGGCCCGTGTAGCCGTTCGTGAGGTTCAGGCTCTCCGCGGCCACGATATACACGCCGATCAGTGATATAATAAAGATCACGTACTTGCTCAGCCCGGCTTTCGCCGCCCACAAACATAAAAAGAGAAGTCCGATCAACGCGCCGGCCAGCAGTCTTTTGTCTACCTTTGAGAAGATCGCTTTGATATCGGGCATGTATTATTCCACCTCTTTCTGTCCTAGTATACCGGAGGGCTTCACGATGAGAATGAGAATCAGTATGAAAAACACGATCCCGTCCCTGTAGGCCGCATAGCCCGGCGGAAGGAATGCGACCGAGAACATCTCGAGAATTCCGAGCATGAATCCGCCGAGCATCGCCCCCGGAATGCTGCCCACACCGCCTATGACGATGGCAACAAACGCCTTGACACCCGCCATGAATCCCATGTTGTATGAGATCTGTCCGTACTTAGCGCCCCACATGAACCCCGTAATCGCCGCAATGGCGGACGCAATAATAAAGGATATGCTGATGACCCTGCTAATGTTGATTCCCACCATGCGCGCCGCTTCGCCGCTCTCGGCGGTCGCGCGCATGGCCACCCCCATTTTCGTACGCTTCACGAAGAGGGTGAAAAAAACCATAATTCCAACCGAAGTCGCGATGATGAAGATGTCGATGGTCCGGAATGTAAGGACCGGCATGGAGTATATCCTGTCAAGAAACTCGGGAGCATGAAAGGCGTACGGCTGCGGGGATACGATGAGCTTCATCAGGTTCTCTATGAAGATGTAGAAACCGAGCGACGTGATGAGCATCGCCACCTCCGGACCGCCCACCGCCTTTTTGTACGCAACCACATCGAGCACCAGGCCCATGAGGGCCCCGAGGGCGATGATGAGCACGATCGCCGCCGGGAATGGAAGTCCCAGGACCATGAAGAAGAGGTAGAAGGAAAACGCTCCAACGGTGATGAGGGCCCCATGCGCGAAATGGATGAGCCGGAGTATACCGTAAATCACCGTCATTCCGAGCGCGAGCAGGGCATACATGGCCCCGAACACTATCCCGTTGAATATCTGCTGTATCAGGTATTCGGAACTGATCACGTTTATTCCCCCAGGTACGCCTTCATAATGTTTTCCCCCTTCATCACCTCGTCGGCCGCTCCCTCGGCCCTGATCTTACCCGTCTCCATTACGTATGCGTAGTTCGATATCTTCATCGCCATGTTTATATTCTGCTCGACGAGCAGGATCGTGATTCCCGAGCGGTTAATTTCCTGTATGACCTTGTAAATATCCTCGACGACTATGGGCGCGAGCCCGAGTGAAGGCTCGTCGAGCATCAGGAACTCCGGGTGGCTCATGAGCCCGCGTCCGAGTGCGAGCATCTGCTGCTCGCCCCCGCTGAGCGTGCCGGCGAGCTGCGATTCCCGCTCCTGCAGCACGGGAAAGAGACCGTATATCCACTCCTGGTCCTTTCTGATTCCTTCCCGGTCGTTCCTGTGATAGGCGCCGAGACCCAGGTTCTCCTTCACCGTGAGCTTGCTGAATATCTGCCTGCCCTCGGGAACGAGCGCGAATCCCATCCCGACCCGCCGGTCCGCGGGGACGGTGGTCACATCCTCCCCCTTATACCATACCCGCCCCTTCTTCGGGAGCAGGGTCCCCATAATGGCCTTGAGCGTCGTGGTCTTGCCCGCACCGTTCGCCCCGATGAGCGTGGAGATCTGTCCCTTCTCGACTGAAAGAGACAGCTCCCGCACCGCGGGTATGATACCGTAGTGAACGTCGATAGCCTCTACCTTAAGCACCGTGATCTCCCTTTCCGAGGTACGCCTCTATGACCTTGGGATTCTTCTTGACCTCCTGCGGGGTCCCCTCCGCAATCGTAACGCCGTGATCGAGCACCTGGATGCGCTCCGCAAGGCCGAGAATGAACGGCATTCTGTGCTCTACGATGATTATGGTCAGGGAATATTTCTCCCACACGTCGAGCAGGAGGTCGGAGAGTTTCTGCGCCTCGTATGAATTCATGCCTGCGGTCGGCTCGTCGAGCAGTATGAGCTGCGCACCGGTTACAATGGCCCGTATGATATCGAGCTTGCGCTGATGCCCGTAGGGGAGCTCCCCCGCAATATCGTTTCTTTCGTCAATAAGGCCGAAAAGACGCAGTATCTCCTCACTGGAGTCGTCGAGATCTTTCTCCTCTTTCAGGAAACGCGGAAGATTAAATACCGTATGAAAAATGCCGTAATCGAGATGCATGTGCCGGGCGATCTTCACGTTCTCCAGTACGCTGAGGCTCTTGAACAGGCGAAGATTTTGAAAATTCCTCGTAATGCCTATTCTCGCCCTCTGGTCCGCGCGCCATGCCGTTATATCCTCATCCCTGAAAAAGATTCCGCCGGAATGTACCTTGAGCACGCCGGTAATGAGGTTGAAGATCGTCGTCTTTCCCGCACCGTTCGGTCCGATAAGCCCGTAAATCTTGCCCTCGGGCAGATCGAGATTGTAGTCCCGTACCGCCCACAGCCCGCCGAAGACCTTGCTCATCCCTTCGACCCTGAGCAACCCCTGCTGCGCTCGCTGCGCTCGATTTTGCATAAACTCCTTCAGCCCCCCTGCAAATTTTTAAAATGCGGGGACTGGATTTTCTCATCCGGTCCCCGCTTTCGATTCTTTTTTCCCGTTAAGTGCCCGGGGAAAACACCCGTATTCTTCCGGCCGCTTACGACTACCCAGACTGCCTCAGGTTACTTCGCGATTTCCTTCGGAGGCATATACTCGGGCGCCGCGTTCTTGATCAGCATAAACTTGCCGCCCCTGCTTTCGAGCAGAGCCACCGTCTTGTTCGGAACCTGTATTCCCGCGGGATAGGAAATCGTTCCCGTCACACCCTTGAGCGACTTGATGAGGGACAGGCCCGCGCTGATCTTCTTCGGTTCCATGGACCCGATCTTCCTGCACGCTTCCGCTATAAGCATGGTGGCGTCATATCCCAGCGCCGCGAACGCGTTCTCGGGGTTTTTGCCGTGCATTGCATTGTAACCCTTGATGTACTTGACCACCTGCGGTTCCTTGCTCTCGAGTGTCATATGGCTCGTGATGATTACGCCTTCGGCGTGCCGGCCCGCGACCTCGGCGAGAAGCGGTGTATCCGCGCCGTCCTCGCTGTAGATCGGCATGCCGATGCCGCCCTCGCGAATCTGCTTCACGATTATGCCGATGTTGCCGGGAATAGCGCCGACATACACGAAATCGACCTCGTCCTGCCTGCTCTTGAGCCTCGTTACGAGCGCCGAATAGTCGGTCCAGTCCGTCTCGAAGAAGTCTTCGTATATGACCTCGCCGCCGTAATGCTTGAACGCGTCCTCGAAGAACGCGCAGCACGCCACCGAGAAGTCACAGGCGTTGTCGATCCATACCGATACCGTACGCAGTCCCTTTTCCTTGTACGCGTATTCCGCGACGATGGCAGCCTGCGCCCCGTCGCTGAAGCATGCGAGCCATGCGCCGCTCCGCTCCGGGATACGGGGGTGCGTCGCACCCGCGGTTATGAACGGTATTCCGTATTCACGCACGATCGGGGCGGCCGTCAGCACCCAGTGGGTGTCGCAGTAACCGATCACGGCGTTCACGTTCTCCGTCTCGCACAGCCTGACAGCAGCACTCACCGTTTCCGCCTCGTCGGCCTTCGTATCGATACAGACTGCCTCGACCTTCTTCCCGAGTACTCCGCCCGCGTCGTTGAGATCCTTGACCGCGAGCTGAACCGAGTTCCACGCGGGACCGTCGATCGAAGCCCACGGACCCGTCAGGTTCATGAGCACCCCGATCTTCAAGACGTCCTCCTTGACTTCCTCGACTGCGGCAGGCGCAGCCTCTTCCTCAGCCTCCGGGGCTTTGCTCCCGGCGAAAACCATTCCGGCGGCAAATACGAAAGCAATGAGAAGTGCTAGAGACAAAACTCTCTTCATTTCCTTCCTCCTTAATGAGTGTTTTTATTACCGTTACGGTAATATAAATCCCTGTATCATTCCGTGGCTGGGCTCAGCCACATCTCCGGTTCTCCGGAGTTGTTCTTCCTTGCGATTTCCTTTTCCAGAAGTTCCAGGAACGAACCCCTCCTGTACGCGTTGATATGCTCGGAAATACGGTCCTTCGCCTCTCCGTACTCGCCGCGATTCAGGAGATCGGCGATCTGCCGATGCTCCATAGTCCAGGTCCGGACCAGGTCCGGGACGGACCTGTAGATATAGGTATAGCGGCACACGTTCGAGTTGATCGTCTCGTAGAATGAAGACAGCCGTACGTTCTCCGCGGCCTCCACGATCCTGACGTGGAAGGCCTGTATCCTCACCACGAGGCTGAGCTCCTGCGCGGGTGTGGCGTCGGTAAGAATTCTATCCTCGTCAGCATCCTCTATAACGTCCTCGAGCCCTCCCACCTCCATTCTATTTTCCTCGAGTATCTCGACCGCACAGCATTCGGCCATGCACCGTACCTGATACAGCTCGATGAAATCCTTCCTGGATATGGGCGATACGAAGGTGCCCTTCCGGGGTATCGTGTACACGAGGTGCTCTGATTCCAGCCTCCTGAATGCCTCCCGTATGGGCGGACGGGAAATGTCCAGCCACTCCGATATCCTTCTTTCGTCGAGCTTGACTCCGGGCCCGATCTCCCCGGTAATGATCTTGGCCTTCAGGAGCTGAAACGCGCTCTCGGACACGGTGGCTATTTTCACGTCATCTCTACAGGCAATTAATAGGGTAAACTTCGAAACTATCTTTACAGCTTGCAACAGGTATCGAACATGACAATCATTTCCATCTTATTTCATGCGTTACCGACGTTCACCGGCAATAACGTACTTCATGCAGGTGAAAGTCCCCATTATCCCTCTTTATTGAAACTCGAGTCTCTTGAAACTCGACCCCGACATTCGCCTTAATATACTGTAGATTGTAGACCCTGTACGTAATATGTCAACATCTATTTAATCGAAATCCCCGGCAAAGCGCGCGAAGCGCGCGGACCACGCAGAGCGCGCAAAACACGTATGTCAAATACCGCTGTTCATCACGTAGTACGGCCTGTACTCCATCTCGTCCCAGCCTTCGTACCACTTCTGATAGTACGGTTTTATCTTCTGAAGCGTATCCGCGAACGCCCGCTGCTCTTTGCCGATTCCTCGGGAAGCGGCCCTTCGCACCTCTTCGTAGAGACCGTCCACATCCACGGTCAGGAACTTCCGCCCCTCCATGACGACTTTCCCGTCCACCAGCACCGTGTCCACGTGCGAACCCTTTGCGCGGTGTATAAACGCCTCGGCAACAGGCAGGTCAGGTGACACCCATGGATCTTCGGTCACCTCTTTGAGATCGACCAGAATCGCATCCGCCTTCATTCCGGGCTTCAGCTCCCCGACCTCTCCCTCGAATCCGCAGACACGCGCGGCGTTTATCGTACCTATCCCGAGTACGTCGTACGCGCTCAATGCAGGCGTTTCGGAAAGGTTGAAACCGGATACCCGGTGAAGACGGTGTATCAAACGGAGCTCCATGATCGCGTCCTCGTCATCGTTGATCCCCTTGTCGTCGATGCCGAGCGCCACGTTCACTCCGGCCCTGTACAGCTCGTACACAGGTGAAATACCGTTGCGGACCGCAAGGTTGCAGCTCGGGTGATGGGTGGTCGACGACTTCTTTTCTGCAAGCAGATCGATGTCCTCCTGCGTGAGAAACACCGCATGGCCGAGTGTGAGGTTCTCGTCGACGAGGCCGAGATCGTCGAGATGGAAGAGCAGGGACTTGCCGTACTTCTTCAACCCGTAGGCCTTCTGAACCGGCGTCTGCAGCGTATGGATGTGTATCTGCACCTTCCCGTGGGCATCGGCGGTTTCCTTGACCCGCTCCAGGAAGTCGTCCGTGCACCCCTGTACCCAGCTCGGTCCCATGATGATCCGGGTCATGTCGCCGTTATACTTTTCATAGAGCTCTTCGAAGAGCTCTATATATTTATCCACGAAGTCCGACTTGTCGTAGGATACCATGGGAAGGGCGAACTCCCGAAGGTCGGGAGGAAGGGTCTCGATAAAATCCTCCTCGTCCAGGGCGAGCCTGTTCACATTCCTGCCTCCGGGGGAATAGGCGAGCCTGATCCCCGCCTTCCGGTAAGCCTCGATAAACTTCTCCGCGTTCTCGATACGGTTCGGCTCCTCACCCCAGTTGTTGTGGTGCATGGTCGTACACCCGTTTCTCAGATGGCGGACTGCGCTGAGGGTCGCATTCAGCCCCGGGTCAATACCGACCATGTAAGCCCAGTCGATAAGGGCGTTTTCGAGAAAATCGAAGAGCATGCCCCCCTGTATGAACGTAAGGCCCCCGCCGTGGCTGTGGCCGTCCACGAGACCGGGCATGAGGAGCATTTTTTTATTGCCCTTCACCTCGGCATCGGGGTGTTTTTTTACCAGTCCCTCATAACCCCCGACTTCAACGATCCTGTCTTCCTCAATGAAAACCGCGCCGTTCTCAATAACGCCATCCTCTTTGTCCGCGGCGGACGTTATTACATACCCTCCTCTGATCAGTAGGCTCATCTGATTCTCCCGCTTATGGTTTTCGTCCCGTGCAAGCCCGAACACTCACCATCGCGTACGAGCGGAATTCCCGAGTGTCGTATCCCGGCCATACACCGGTCATCGTTTATTATGTGGAAAATTAGAATTGTGACAACCATATCATAAGTTGTTATTTTTGACAACCTTGAAAAACGGTGAAGGCATCATCACGGGGAACGGATTTTGTAAAGAAGCGATTCAAATTCTCCGGCCCATACCGTAGGTCTTCGTTCGGCCGTCCATAAAGAGGGGCAGTTTCGGCGGGAAAAAGGTAAAGAACACCAGCAGTGCGGCATGCAGCACCAGAAAAAAAATTCCGGCCGCGATGAGTCCGCCGGACGGTCTTATCCGTCTCAGCATGATCAGGCTGACCACCTGGCACAAGACCGCTCCGATGATGTATGAAAAAATATCAAGTAAAAAGATGTTTCGGTGAATGAAAAGGTGATAGCCGTAAAAAAACCCCAGAATAAAGAGCTGGAGGACGAGAATACCGCCCGCCTTTGCCGTAATAAAGACGGGACGCCCGCGGCCGATAAAGGAGTACTCGATTATGGCGTAGACCAGGACGGACCAGTAACCGAGCTTGAGGTGCTCCCACACGCTCTCGTTTACGGGAAAGAATATACCCGCGGCCGGAGCACCCCCGGTCCAGGGATAGATGAAATGGAACAATGAGCCCGCGGCGATGATAAAAAGAATTCCCGAGATTTCCCACGCCATGAGGTTCTGATTCAACATGTCCTCCGGTGAAAGATCCTGTCACCCGGCTCCTGTATTCAATTAGGGTGAACTTCGAGTTTTCATCTTGTACCCTTGGGTAGTTTTAAATATCATAATTATTCGTATTTTGTTTCATTAATTACTGAAGTCCACCGGAACCGGAAATAGTGTGTCTTATTTAGGGTGAACTTCGAGTTTTTCATTTTTACTATGAAATAGTTCTTAAACATGATAATCATCTCTATTTTATTTCATAAAATACTGAAGTTCACCGGCACGAGTATGTCTAATTTATGTGAAAGCTCCACATTATATATATTTATTGAAACTCGAACCCGGCATTCGCTCTCATTATACGCTATCCGAATAAAGACGGTCTATTCTATCATTTTCCTGACAAATTCCCGGACCTCTTCCGTTTCCCACTCCGAACCCTCACGGTGAGCGGAATCCTTTATGGGAAGCTCGAACTCCTCCTCGGAGAGATCGAATTCATCCATGAACAGTTCCTTCTCTATCCCCGTTATCTCCGACACGCTCCTGAATGTATCGCTTCCCTTGATTGCCTCGGGATCGAAAATACCCGTCTCGGCGGTTGTTTCCTCGATGGTCTTCTGCTTCCATTCAAACCCTCCGGTGAAGCTCGCCACCGCGACGACAGCGGCGAAGATCAGCACCGTTATCAGCATGAATAAACCGGACCCGATTTTCGTATCTCTTCGGGTCCCGATATACAGGGTATCCCGGACCGGGCACACGTTTACGCACTCGTTACAGTTGATGCATTCGGAGGACTGCACCTGCTCGACGGCCGAAACTTCTATATCGACCGGGCATACCCGGTCGCACTTCCTGCACTGTATACAGCTGTCAGTGTTTCTTTTCACCCTGAACCTGCCGATCCGGTTTATGAGCGCCAGAAACGCGCCCATGGGACAGAGGTACCGGCAGAAAACGCGTTCGAGAAACATCGACCCCAGGAGAGAGAGGACGAGGACTCCGAACCCGATACTGAACTCCACGAAGAGGTCGGACGAGGTAAGGTGATGATACGCGGCCCACGGATCGTACGGCCGAATGACGAGCGTACCGAGTACCCAGCTCAGCCCGACGAATACGACGAGCATCGCGTACTTGAGGTAACGGGCCGGCCTGTCGACCCCCGGGGAAACCGTGTATCGCTTTTTAAATATCCTTTTTCCGAGCCTGCCGAACAGTTCCTGCAGCGTGCCGAGCGGACAGAGGTATCCGCAGAACGAACGCCGGAACAGCACGGCAAGAACGAGCACTGCGCCGAGAAGGGTGAAGGAGCTCCAGGCGATTCGGCTCAGCATCCTGCCCGTCGTCACGAGCGAGAGCGCCGACTCAATCCCGCCGAAAGGACAGAACGCATCGACACCCGGAGGTTTCCAGCTCGTCGGATGCTGATGGAGTATACCGAGTATCGTTGAAAAAACCAGCACCAGGACGAGAATAACGATCCTGAATGCCCTGTTTCGTTTCTGCACCCGCACGTCGCTTTTTTCGTAATCCATTCACGCACCCCTTTTTTAAACACATCGTATTACAAAAATTCATTTTTTTATGATCCGCGAGCTTTTATAAGCCGCAAGCCGACCAGCGGCCCGCTATGGCGAGACGGTCCCGCCTCTCTATTCTCCTCGATCCGTTTCGTCGTAGATACCGGGATAGAGCTTGCGGGCGCATTCCGGGCAGAATCCGTGACTGAACAGTATGTTCGCGTATGTGATAAGAAAGGCTTCGACAGGCTGCCAGTCTCCGCTTTCATCCTAACTTCTCCAGTAGGCCCGCCGCGAAAGTTCTTGCCCTCTTGATATCTCTTTTATCCGGCCTTCCCCTGCGTATGCCGCCTATGATTTTCAACGGTCCCGCGGTATCGAATCCACGGCAGTCGAACTCTCCCGCTATGTCCAGGCCCCTTGCAGCCAGCTTCTTTCTCAACGGAACATGGAAGTGTGAAACTCCGAGCCGTATGTTGTGAACCATATTACCCGTGTTCCCTACACCGCTCGTCGAGAAGATGAATCCCCGTTTACCGCGCAGCTCCGGTAATTTGTCAGCGAACCGAAGGAGGCTCCGGTGATGGGTT
>Ga0180431_10001160_pt1 | contig 36967 bp, 36 predicted proteins | sample SS_ome_11_FD_132459 | JGI IMG/M metagenome (GOLD analysis project Ga0180431, IMG submission 132459) | Hypersaline lake sediment archaeal communities from the Salton Sea, California, USA - SS_1_MS_1 metaG | ecosystem: Environmental > Aquatic > Non-marine Saline and Alkaline > Hypersaline >... | reverse complement strand
GCAAGCGACGGACATCAGCATCCAGGCCAACGAGATCCTGCGGCTCAAGGAGCGGCTCAACGCCATCCTCGCCGATCACACGGGCCAGCCGCTGGCCAAGATCGAGGAGGACACGGACCGCGAGTTCTTCATGGGCGCCGAGGAGGCCCGCGACTACGGGCTGCTCGACGAGGTGGTCGAGAGCCGGACCGAGGTCAAGATCGAACAGGGCAAGCCGACCAAGGCATAACGCAGCGCCTCGACGGAGGGCGGCGCGATGAGTTCGAAGAAGGAATACGGGCACCTGCTGATGCATCGCTGCTCGTTCTGCGACAAGACCGAGGAGCAGGTCGAGAAGCTCATCAGCGGCAAAGACGCCTTCATCTGCAACGAGTGCGTCGAGCTGTGCAAGAACCTGCTCGAGCGCCGGCCCGCGCCGCGCAAGCTCCGGCTGCTCAAGCCGAAAGAGCTCAAGGAGCGGCTCGACGAGTACGTCATCGGCCAGGAGCGGGCGAAGCGCTCGATCTCCGTGGCGGTGTACAACCACTACAAGCGCATCACGTCGGCGGGCATTGACGACGACGTGGAGATCCAGAAGAGTAACGTGCTGCTCGTCGGGCCGACCGGGTGCGGCAAGACGCTGCTGGCGAGCACGCTAGCGCGGATCCTCGACGTGCCGTTCTGCGTGGCGGACGCGACCACGCTGACCGAGGCCGGCTACGTCGGCGAGGACGTGGAGAACATCATCCTGCGGCTGCTGCAGGCGGCCAACTACAACGTGGCGCAGGCCGAGATCGGCATCATCTACATTGACGAGATCGACAAGATCGGCCGGACGACGAACAACGTCTCGATCACGCGCGACGTCTCGGGCGAGGGCGTGCAGCAGGCGCTGCTCAAGATCATCGAGGGTACGGTGGCCAACGTGCCGCCCAAGGGCGGCCGCAAACATCCGCACCAGGAATACATCCCCGTCAACACCGAACACATCCTGTTCATCTGCGGTGGCACGTTCACGCACCTCGACAAGATCATCCGCAAGCGGGTCGGCCAAAGCACCATCGGGTTCGTGGCCCAGGAGGGCGTCGAGCTCGTGGAGGACAACGTGGGCGCCGTGCTCGCGTTGGCCGAGCCGGAGGACCTCATCGAGTTCGGCCTCATCCCGGAATTCGTCGGGCGGCACGCGGCGATCGAGTCGTTCTATTCGCTGACCGAAGCCGACCTGGTGGCGATCCTGACGAAACCGAAGAACGCGATGGTCAAGCAATACCAGAAGCTCTTCCGCATGGAGGGGATTTCGCTCACGTTTACCCGCGACGCGCTGCATGCGATCGCGCGCAAGGCCATCGAAAAGGGCACCGGCGCGCGCGGCCTGCGCCTGATCCTCGAGGGCCTCATGCTCGACGTGATGTACGAGACGCCCTCGCTGGAAGACATTGTCGAGTGCGTCATTACCAAGGAGGCGGTCGAGCGGGGGGTGCGCCCGAAGCTGCGCACGCGCAAGAGCAGGAAGATCGCCTAGAGACGGGCCGGCCGCAATGCCCAGGAAATCCGCCAAGAAGAAGTCGTCGAACTGTGCCGAGTCGGCAGCGCTGCTGCCGCTGCTGCCGCTCAAGGATATCGTTGTCTTCCCGCGCATGGTGGTGCCCTTGCTCGTCGGGCGCGAGAAGTCGGTGCGCGCGGTCGAGGCGGCGATCTTCTCCAACGACACGATCCTGGTGGCGACCCAGAAATCCGTCGAGGAAGAGAACCCGGAGCCGGACGAGATCCACCGCGTCGGCACCGAGGCAAAGATCATCCAGATCCTCAAGGCGCCCGACGGCTCGGCGAAGGTCCTCATCGAGGGGATCCGTCGCCGCCGGATCACGCGTTTTCTCGCGCAGAAGGACTACTTCCGCGTCAAGACTGCGCCGGTCAGCGAGCGGCAGCGGGTGTCGGTCCGGCTGCGGGCGCTCACGCGCACGGTGAGCGACCTGTTCCAGCGCTACCTCCAGCTCAATCCGCGCGTGCCGTCGGAGATCGCCCAGACGATCACCGAGATTGACGATCCCGAGCGGCTCGCCGACACGGTCTGCGCGCACGCCGTGCTCAAGATCGCCGAGAAGCAGGGGCTGCTCGAGCTGCCGCGTGTCGAGGACCGCTTGAACCGCCTGGCCGACGTGCTCACGCAGGAGATCGAGATCCTCAAGATCGAGCGCGACATCACGGGGCGGGTCCGCGACCAGGTCGAGAAAAGCCAGCGCACCTTCTACCTGCACGAGCGGCTCAAGGCGATCGAGGAGGAGCTCGGCGGCGACGGCCCGCCCGACGAGCACGCCGAGCTTGGACGGCGCATCCGCGAGGCGAAGATGCCGGCCGAGGCGGAGGCGAAGGCGCTGGCCGAACTCGACAAGCTCGACAGGACGCCGTCCATGTCGCCCGAGGCCACGGTGTCCCAGAACTACATCGAGTGGCTCGTCGCGCTCCCGTGGTCGAAGGAGACCGCCGACAAGACCGACGTGAAGCGCGCGGCGCGGATCCTCAACGAGGACCACCACGGGCTCGACGAGCCGAAGGAGCGCGTGCTTGAGTACCTCGCGGTGCGCAAGCTCGCGCACTCGCTCACCGGCCCGATCCTGTGCCTCGTGGGGCCGCCCGGTGTGGGCAAAACGTCGCTTGCGCGCTCGATCGCGCGGGCGCTCGGGCGCACGTTCGTGCGCGTCTCGCTCGGCGGCATGCGGGACGAGGCGGAGATCCGGGGCCACCGCCGCACGTACATCGGCGCGATGCCCGGGCGGATCATCCAGTCGCTCCGGCGCGTGAAGAGCCGCAACCCGGTGTTCCTGCTCGACGAAATCGACAAGCTCTCGTCGGACTTTCGCGGGGACCCGTCGTCGGCGCTGCTCGAGGTGCTCGACCCGGAGGTGAACACGGCGTTCAACGACCACTACATCGAGGTGGACTTCGACCTGTCGAACGTGCTCTTCATCGCCACGGCGAACACGCCGCACACGATCCACCCGACGCTGCTCGACCGGATGGAGATCATCCGCCTGCCGGGCTACACGGACTGGGAGAAGCTCGAGATCGCGACGAAGTTTCTCATGCCCAAGCAGGTCAAGGCGCACGGCCTCGCGCGCCGCAAGGTGACGATCACGGACGAGGCGCTCCTGCGCATTATTCGCGAGTACACGCGCGAGGCCGGTGTCCGCGGCCTCGAGCGCGAGATCACGAAGATCCTGCGCCGGCTCGCGCGCGAGATCACGACGAACGGCCGCCGGGGCGCGCTCAAGGTCGGGGCGGCGGAGCTCAAGCGCTACCTCGGCACGCCGAAGTATCGTCGGGAATCGGCGGAACGGCACGCGGAGCCGGGCGTCGCGACGGGGCTGGCGTGGACCGAGGCGGGCGGCGAGATCCTCAAGGTGGAGACCTCGATCATGCCGGGCAAGGGCGAGCTGGTGCTCACCGGCCACCTGGGCGACATCATGAAGGAATCGGCCCGGGCGGCCATCAGCTACATCCGCGCGCGTGAGAAAGCGCTGTCGCTCCCGAGCGGCTTCCACAAGACGAAGGACATCCACGTGCACGTGCCCGAAGGACAGACGCCCAAGGACGGGCCGTCGGCGGGCGTGGCCATCATGGTCTCGGTCCTCTCGGCGCTCTCGAAGCGCGCGGTGCGGGTGGACACCGCGATGACGGGCGAGGTGACGCTGCGCGGCGCCGTGTTGCCCGTGGGCGGGCTCAAGGAGAAGTCGCTCGCCGCGCACCGCTCGGGCGTCAAGCGGGTCGTCATCCCGCGCGACAACACGCGTGATCTCGACGACATTCCCCCGAAAATCAAGCGGGCGTGCAAGTTCATTCCCGTTGAGACCGTGGACGAGGTGATTGCGGAGGTGTTCGAGAAGCCATGAAGAAGGAATACCTGTACTCGCCGGGGCCGACGACGGTCCCGCCCGAAGCGCTCTCGGTGATGGGCGCGCCGATGTTTCACCACCGGACAGCGCGTTTCCGCTCGCTGTTCGGGGAAGTGATCGAGGGGCTCAAGGACGTGTTCCAGACGGCCAACGACGTGCTCGTCTTCGCCGCCTCCGGCACGGGCGCCATGGAGGGCTCGGTCGCGAACGTGTGCTCGCCCGGCGACCGCGTCATCACGGTCAACGGCGGCAAGTTCGGCGAGCGCTGGGGCCAGATCGGGCGCGCCTACGGCCTCGACGTGGACGAGATCATGCTCGAGTGGGGCACGGGCGTGGACCCGGCGCAGATCGACAAGCGCCTCAACAAGAAGGTCAAGGCGGTTTATATCCAGTTGTGCGAAACCTCGACGGGCGTGGCCACCGACGTCGAGGCGGTCGCCCGGGTCGTCGGCAAGACGGACGCGGTGCTTGTGGTGGACGCGATCAGCGGCCTGCTGTGTGACGAGATGCTGACGGACACGTGGGGCGTGGACATCGCGGTGGCGGGCTCGCAGAAGGGGCTGATGATCCCGCCGGGCCTCGCGTGCGCCGCGGTGAGCGAGAAGGCGTGGGGCCTCGTCGAGAAAGCGACGCTTCCACGCTATTACTTCGACTTCAAGAAGCACCGCAAGTCGGTGGCGAAGAACGATACGCCTTACACGCCGGGCGTCAGCCTGGTTCGCGCGCTGCGCGAAACGCTCGCGCTCGTCAAGGCCGAAGGGCGCGACACGATGCTGGCCAATGCCGCGACGTATGCGCGGGCGATCCGGGCGGGCATGCAGGCGCTCGGTCTCGAGCTGTTCTCGCGCGCGCCGTCGAACGCGGTGACGGCCGTCCGGATGCCCGAGGGCGCCGACGGCGACGAGTTCGTCAAGACGCTGCGCGACAGGTTGGGGGTGACCTTCGCCGGCGGCCAAGAGGCGCTCAAGGGCAAGATATTCCGCATCGCGAGCATGGGGTACCTCAACCAGTTCGACGTGCTGACCGCCGTGGCGGCCGTCGAGCACGCGCTCCGCGCGATGGGCGTGTCGTTCGCGCCCGGCGCTGCGGTCAAGGCGGCGCAGGAACTCCTCGTGGAGTAACCGGCAGTGAAAGTGCTCATCAGCGACAAGTTGGCCGAGCGCGGCAAGCGCGCGCTCGAGGCGCGCGGCCTCGCGTACGACGACCGACCCGGTCTGTCGCCCGACGAGCTCAAGGCGTGTCTCGGCCAGTATGACGGGATCCTCATCCGGAGCGCGACGAAGCTGACCCGCGACGTGCTCGAGCACTCGGGCTCGTTGCGCGTGATCGGGCGTGCGGGCGTCGGCGTGGACAACGTGGACCTGGGCGCGGCGACCGAGCGCGGCATCCTGGTGATGAACACGCCCGGGGGCAACACGGTCTCGACGGCCGAGCATACGTTCTCGCTGTTGCTCGCGGTCTCGCGCAACATCCCCCAGGCGGTCGCCTCGGCGCGCGGCGGCGAATGGGCCAAGGGCAAGTTCGCCGGCACGGAGGTCCGGGGCAAGGTCCTGGGCATCATCGGCCTCGGCCGGATCGGGATGCAGGTCGCGCGCTTCGCCCAGGGTTTCCAGATGACCGTGATCGGCTACGACCCGTTCATCACGCGCGAGAAGGCAGCCGAGCTCGCCGTCGAGCTCGTCGAGCTCGGTGATCTGTTTCGCCGCGCCGACTACATCACCGTGCACACGCCGCTGACCAACGAGACGCGCAACATCATCAACGCCGCCGCGATCGAGACAATGAAGCCCGACGTGCGGATCATCAACTGCGCGCGCGGCGGCATCGTGGACGAAGACGCGCTGGCCGACGCGCTCGAAAGCGGCCGCGTCGCCGGGGCGGCCCTCGACGTGTTCGCCAAGGAGCCGCCCGAGGGGAGCCGGCTGCTCCGGCTCGACAACGTGATCACGACGCCGCACCTGGGGGCCTCGACGGCCGAGGCGCAGGAGCAGGTGGCCGTGGACGTCGCCGAGCAGGTGGCCGACTACCTGCTCGACGGGCGGATCGCCAACGCGGTGAACGTGCCGATGGTGGACGAGCGGGTGCTCGAGAAGCTCCGGCCCTACGTGGCGCTCGCGGAACGCCTCGGCTCGCTCGTGGCGCAGATGACGAAGGGAACCATCCAGGCGATCGAGGTCGAGGCGTGCGGCACCATCGGCGAGTACGACGCCGGTCCCGTCAGCGTCGCGGCGCTCAAGGGGTTCCTCGACACGATCCTCGAGGGCGGCGTCAACATGATCAACGCGCCGATGAAGGCCAAGGAGCGCGGGATCAGGATCGCCGAGAGCACCGGGGGCGATTCCGAGGAGTTCATGAGCCTCGTGCGCGTCCGGGCGAGCGCGGCGAAGGAGAGCGTCTCGGCGGCGGGCGCCGTGTTCGGTAAGAACGACGCGCGCATCGTGCGCATCAACGGCTATCACGTCGACGCGCATCCTGAGGGCTGCCTGCTCGTGATCGTGAACCGGGACGTGCCCGGCGCGATCGGCAAGATCGGGACGACCCTGGGCAACCATCGCGTCAACATCGCCGACATGACGCTCGGCCGCAAGCAGGAAGGCGCCAACGCGATGGTGGTGTTGAACATTGACGGCGAGGTGCCGCCGGCGGCCGTCGAGGAGCTCCGGGCCACCGCGGAGATCGTGGAAGTGACTGTGTGCACACTTTAGCCGTCCCGTGCGGACGGCAGGCAAGAGGGAGGACCATGGCCAACACGGTGCTGGTCGGCGCCCAGTGGGGCGACGAGGGAAAAGGGAAAATCATTGACCTGCTGACCGAGCGGGCGGACTTCGTGGTGCGCTCGCAGGGCGGGGCGAACGCCGGGCACACGGTCGTGGTCGGCGAGGAGGAGTTCATCCTGCACCTGGTGCCTTCGGGCGTTCTGCATCCGGGCAAGCTGTGCATCATCGGCAACGGCGTCGTCCTGGATCCGAAGGTGCTCCTCGAAGAGATCGACACGCTGCGCGGCAAGGGCGTGCATATCGACGGCAACCTGTTCATCAGCGAGACCGCGCATATCGTCATGCCCTACCACATGCTGCTCGACGGGTTGCGCGAGAAGCTCAAGGGCAAGAGCGCCGTCGGCACGACGCTGCGCGGCATCAGCCCGGCCTACATGGACAAGGTGGGCTACACGGGCATCCGCGCGATGGACCTCATCGACGAGGCCGTCTTCCGCGAGAAGGTCGTGAACAGCCTCGTCGAGAAGAACCTCATGCTCACGAAGCTCTACGATCACGAACCGCTCGACGCGGATGAGATCGTGCGAGAGTACAGCGCGTACGCCGCGCGGATTGCGCCGCACGTGGCGAACACGGAAATCATGCTTAACCGCGCCGTGGCCGAGGGCAAGGAGGTCCTGTTCGAAGGCGCGCAGGGCACGCTGCTCGACGTGGACCACGGCACGTACCCGTTCGTCACGGCCTCCTCGACGACGGCGGGCGGCGCGTGCACGGGCAGCGGGGTTGGGCCGACGCGCATCGACGTGGTGATGGGCGTCGCCAAGGCGTACACGACGCGCGTGGGCGGCGGGCCGTTCCCGACCGAGTTCGCGCCCGAGGAGGATTTCGTGGACCGCAAGCAGGACCGGGAGTTCGGCGCCACGACGGGCCGCACGCGGCGCTGCGGGTGGTTCGATGCGGTGATCGTGAGCCATGCCGTGCGCGTCAACGGGCTCAACGCGATCGCGCTGACCAAGCTCGACGTGATGGACGACTGCGAGCGCATCAAGATCTGCGTCGGCTACGACGACGGCGGCCGGCGGCTGACCGACTTCCCGAACGACTCGCGCGTGCTCGCGCGCGTCACCCCGATCTACGAGGAGATGGACGGGTGGGGCGAGCCGACGAAGGACATCCGCGCGGTCGACGAGCTGCCCGCGAACGCGCGCGTGTACGTCGAGCGGCTCGAGCAACTCATGAACACGCCTGTGCAGATCATCTCCGTGGGGATGAAGCGCGCCGAGACGATCTTCGTCGGCGAGCCGGTCGACTGACCGAAGGGTCCGAAGGATGAGGGATCCTTTCGAAAGGTACGGGCTCGATCCCGCCCGGATACCGCGTCACATCGCCGTGGTCATGGACGGCAACGGCCGCTGGGCCGCGCGCAGGCACCTGCCGCGCATCGAGGGGCACCGCAACGCGGGCAAGGCCGTGCGCCAGACGGTGGACGCGTGCTCCGAGCTGGGGGTCGGCTACCTGACGCTGTACACGTTCTCGATTGAGAACTGGTCGCGGCCCAAGCGCGAGGTGGACGCCCTGATGCGCGTGCTGCGGCGCTCGATCAGGGACGAGACGCCGAACATGATGAAGAGGCGGATCCGGTTTCGCGCCATCGGGCGCACAAAGCCGCTGCCGCCCGAGGTGGTCCGCGACATGCGCGAGCTCGAACGCAAGACGGCGCGCAACGACGGGCTCACCATTGTACTCGCGATCAACTACGGCGGCCGGAGCGAGATCGTCGACGCAGCGAGGCGCTGCGCGTTGAGGGTCCGGCGCGGGGAGCTCTCGCCGCGCCAGATCGACGAGACGAGCTTCGCCGACTTCCTCTATACGCGCGGCATCCCCGATCCGGACTTGCTCATCCGCACGAGCGGCGAGCACCGGATCAGCAACTTCCTCGTGTGGCAAACGGCGTATTCGGAACTCTGGATCACGCCCGTGCTGTGGCCCGATTTCCGGCGCAGGCATCTGATCGAGGCGATCAAGGAGTACGGCCGCCGCGAGCGGCGCTTCGGCGGGGTGACGTAAAGGTGATCGCGCAGCGAACGGTCAGCACGCTCCTGCTCGTGACCGTGTTCATCGTCGTTCCGGCGCTGGCGTACACGCCGGGGGGATCGATCGCGCTGCTCGTCGTGATGAACGTGGCGCTCGCGCTGGGCCTGTACGAGTTCTACGAGATCGTCGAGACAAAGGGCGGCACCTCGCTGATGCTCTACGGGATCCTCGCGGGCCTCGTCTATAATACGTTTTCGTTTCTCACGGCACACAGCCCGATCTCGCTGCTCCCGGCGCACTACTTCATGTTCAGCTTCTACGCGGTGATCGTCGTTTTTTTCATGATGCAGCTCGCGCGCCGGGACGGCTCGTCGGCGATCTACAACTTCTCCGGGACGATCGCGGGCATCATTTACGTGGCGTGGTTCTTCGGGTTCGTCGCGCAGATTACCTACTTCGAGGCGTCGGGGCGGCGCTGGTACCTGTACTTCGTGATGACGATGCTGGCGACCAAGGGCTCGGACGTGGCCGCGTACATTGTCGGCTCGCTCGTCGGGCGCACGCCGCTCGCGCCGAAGGTAAGCCCCAAGAAGACCGTCGAGGGCGCCGTGGCCGGGCTGTGTGCGGGGATGCTCGTTGGCCTTGCGTGCGCGTTGTGGCTGCCGCTGCCGAAGCCGCTGCCGGTGTGGGGCGGCCTGCTCGTTGGCGGCCTGCTGAGCCTCGTTGGGCAGTTCGGCGACATCGCGGAATCCGTGCTCAAGCGCGACGCAGGGGTCAAGGACTCGGGCGCGCGGTTGCCGGGCCTGGGCGGGATTCTCGACGTGATAGACAGCATGTTGTTTGCCACGCCGCTCATGTATTTCCTCATGCGGTTTGGCGTGATGTGGGACTGATGGCCGGGAGCGTGATCGCCATAGACGGGCCCGCGGGGTCGGGCAAGAGCACGGTCGCCGTCGAGCTGGCGCGGCGGCTGGGCCGGCTGCACGTGAACACCGGCGCCATGTACCGCGCGTTCACGGTCAAGGTGCTGCGGGCGGGCCTGCCGCTGGAGGACCGCGAGGCGATCGTTCGCCTTCTCGACGAGACGACCGTGGAGCTCCGGCCCGGGGGCGGCGGCGGCGTGCGCGTGCTGCTCGACGGCGAGGACGCCACGGCCGAGGTGGGCACACCCGAGGTGAGCCGCCTCGTCTCGCCCGTGTCGCTCATGCCGGAGGTGCGCGCCTTCATGGTGCGCGAGCAGCAGCGCCTGGCCCGCGACTACGACGTCGTCGCCGAGGGTCGCGACGTGACGACCGTCGTGTATCCGCAGGCGCAGTTCAAATTCTACCTGGATGCGACGGCCGCCGAGCGTGCGCGGCGCCGGCTCGTGGAATTCCGTTCACGCGGCGAGACGGTGACACTGGCGGAGGTCGAACGCGAGCTGGCCGAGCGCGATCACCGCGACTCGACGCGCGAGCACTCGCCGCTGACGCGCGCGGCCGACGCGATCGTCGTCGACACGACGACGATGACGGTCGCCGAAGTCGTCGCTGACATCATGGACCGCATTGAGCGATGAAGCCGCGGTACGGCATCCTGTATGGGTTCAGCCAGATGGTCACCCGTCTCGTGTCCCGCGTTTTCTTCTGGCGCAGCATCGTCGGGCTCGAGCACTGGGTCTCCGGGCCGGCGTTGATTGCCGCGAACCACGCGAGTTTCCTCGACCCGCCGCTGGTCGGGGGCTCGTGCCCGGAGCAGATCGCCTACCTCGCGCGCAAGAGCCTGTTCAGGAACGTGTTCTTCCGCAAGCTGTGCTATGGCCTGGGCGCTATCCCGTTCGAGCGGGGCGCCGCCGATCTCGGCAGCATCAAACGGGTGCTGGCGGCGCTCAGGCAAGGAAAGAAGGTGCTGCTATTCCCGGAGGGGATTCGCACGTTCAACGGCGACGTCCGGGCGCCGATGCCTGGCGTTGGATTTCTCGTGCAGCAGGCGAGGGTGCCGGTGATTCCCGCATATATTCACGGGTCGTATCGCGCGTGGTCGCGCCACCGCGTGCTGCCGGTCCCGGCGAAGGTCGTCGTCGTGTTCGGTCCGGCCATGCGCTTCGAGGCGCCCGGCGACGCGCGGCCGCGCCGCGCAACGCGGGAGACGTACCAGGCGATCGCCGACGAGGTCATGGCCGGCATCGTTGCGCTCCGGCCTGTGGCGCGGGCACGAATGTGACGGCACTGTTGCTTTGCGCTACTCGCTTGAGACGATGCTCAGGACGAGCTTCTCGGCCGTGCCTGCGAGCTCCCGGCTTTCTTCCCGGAGCGTTTGCAGGGCCGCGTCGAGCTTTGTCAGTTCTGCGGACGCCGCACGCTGCCTCGGGTCGTTCAAGTTGAGGAAGCGCTTGACGGCCTTGCCCGCGTCCTCCCATTCGTCTTTGACGTCGCTCAGCGCATCGAGCAGGTCCTCAGTCTCCGCGCTGCGGTCGGTCCGGCGGTCGCGGAGCCCTTCGTGGAAGCCCTCGCCGGCTTCCGTGATGTGTTTCTCGCCGGCGCGCAACAGGTCGAGGACGCGCTTGCGCTCGGCGGGCGCCGAGGTGCGCCGGTAGCGCATCACGTGGAATTCAACGGCCGCCGCCGCCAGCACGAGTTCGTCGGCGTGCTGCAGCGCGTTGTACTCGTCCTTGATGCTCTTGTGCGAGACGTCCCCGGCGGCGTCGAGGACGAGGCGGTACCACTCGGCCTGGATGGAGTCGAAGTACGCGTCGGCCGTGCCGAGCAGTTTCGCAGCGGTCTTGAGGTCCTTTTGCTTGAGCGCGGCGATGAGCTGGTCGATGCCGCCCTGCAGCTCTTGCTCTTTCTTGGTGATTGCCTCGATCGCGCGAACGGTGGCTGCATACCGCTTCCGGCGTGCCTCGTTTTTCTCCACCCGGCCGGTGTTGACCGTCGCCTCGCGGAGGCCGTCTTCCAGTTGTTTGATCTTCTCGCGCAGCGTCCCGAGGTCGTCGAGCCAATGCGCTTCGAGGCGGAGGCAGTAGCGCTCGAGCTGGACGCGCTCCTCGATGAGCAGCTCGAGCAGGTCGTATCCCTTGCCGGCGAACGGCACGTTGAACTCGGCTTGTCGGGAAAGCGCGTCACTTGCGGCGAAGCCGGCGTGCGGCGTCACGCCGGCAAGCACGACGAGCACGAGCATCGCGGCCCATACTGACGGCACACGGTGCGTGGTGCACTGGCGGGTTTCCATCGGCGTCTCTCCATTGCGTCGGGCGGTCTGATGACGGCGCCGGCGTCGCGCGCGTCGAGCGGGTCAGGCCCGGCTACTTGACGCGTTTGTCCAGCGCCACGACTCTTCTCGAGAGGCGGTTGATTTTCCCTTCGAGCGTCGTAATCTGATTGTTGAGTTTCTGAAGTTGCTTGTCGAGCGATTCTTCGTGCTTTTCAACGGCGGCCACGTTCTTTTTCAGGTCGTCGAACGCGGCGCTTACGCGTCGGCCCGCCTGGTCTATCTCCTGCCGGATCCGGCCGAGCTCGTCAAGGATCTTCTCGAGTTGCTTGCCCGCGGCGTCGAAGAGCTGGCCGGTGTCCGCCTTGCTCTTGTAGAGCGTAAGCGTGGCGCTGTAGAGCTGGCCGCACGTCTCGAACGTGACGCGGAACGCCTTGTAGCGCCACGTTTCGCCCTCGGCGATTTCGTACTCGCGGAAGGCAAGGTGCAGCCCCTTGCGCCACATTTTCTGCTCGAACCGGATGAGGCGGCGCCCGGACGAGGTTTCGGCGCCGACGTCGTATACCTCAGGAAGGCGGAACCGCACGACGGGCTCGAACCGCGCGAGCTCCTCGTCATCCACGACCTCGAAAGTGTAGGCGTCCCGGCCCTCGACGAGGCGGACCCTGTCCGGCACGAGCAAGGCGCCCTCGACGAGGATGAAGGTCTTGGTGTCAATGTCGTCCACATAGACGTTTTTAAGGAAGAGTGGGGGAGGCCGGAGTGGATCGTACTTCTCGATGTCGCCGTCGGGCGCGGTGACACTCTCGACGCCCGCCGCGGACGCGGCGCACGCGAGCAAGAGGATCGCAACGAGACTTCTCATGGTTCCCTCCTCGTTTGACACGCGCGTTTCACGGTTGTTTTGACGAGAGGAAACCCCGATTTGTTCACGCCGAAGCGGGACCGGGGCGCTGAGGGCGCGGAGCCGGGTCAGGCGTAGGTCAGGCGTAGGTCAGGTGTAGGAGCGGTAGTCCATGTCCGGAAAGACGTTGTCCTTGCCCTCGAGGTCGGCCAGGAAGGATTCGTCAATCCGGTTGCACTTGAGCTGCCGGTACAGCTTGAGGAACCGCAGCAGGTGGGTTTTGGTGCGCTTGACGGCGTACTCGACGACCGTACCGCCCTTCATGATGAACGCCCAGTCGCTCGACTGGGCGAGCATGAGCTCGCGCGCCGCCTGGTTGAGGGCCCGCTTTCTGAGGCCGTTGACGGGCCCGTTGTTCTCGCGCGCGAGCTCGACCATGCGGATGCCGGCGCGGTGGAGGTGGCGGTAGATCCAGTCGTTGGAGCCTTCGAGCCACACCTCGTTGTAGCCTTTGTATCCCCAGCTCGACATGCTGGGCGTCGAGACCTGGTTTCGCCGGTAGCGCTTGAGGTATTCCGTCGGCGTGATGAGCGAGATGTTGTCCTGGTCGAAGTGGACCTTCCTGAAGAGGAACTCGAGCCATTCCGGGCCCTCGTACCACCAGTGGCCGAAGAGCTCGGCGTCGTAGGGCGCCACGATGATGGGCTTACGGCCCATGAAGCCGTGCAGGTACTCGGCCTGCTTCTCGCGGTTGAACATGAAGTTGCCGGCGTGCGAGGCGGCTTTCTCGCGCGCGGCCGCCGGAACGTACGGCTCTTTGTGGTCGGTCTTGCCGGTGATCCGGTAGTACTTGATGCCCGTCATCTTGCGGATGCCGAGGTGGTGGATGTAGGGGCGCACGTAGTCGAGCTCGAGGTCGAACCCGACGTCGCGGTAGAAGTCGCGGTAGTCGTAGTCGCCCGGATAGCCCTCGCGCGCGCTCCAGACCTGCTTCGAGCTCTCGAGGTCGCGGGCGAAGGCGGCCACGCCGCTCGGGCAGAAGATCGGCGCGAACACGCCGTACTTGGGCCGCGGCGAGGCGTGGAGCACGCCGTGGGCGTCGGTGAAGAAGAACCGGAGGTCGAACTCCTTGAGCACCTCGTCAATGCCGGCCTCGTAGCCGCACTCGGGCAGCCAGATGCCGTTCGGTCGCCGGCCCAGGTAGCGCTCGTGGTGGTGGACGGCGGTGGCGATCTGCGCGCGCACGGCGTTCGTGTTTACGGCCATCAGCGGTAGGTAGCCGTGCGTGGCGCCGCAGGTGATGAGCTCGAGATGGCCCAGATCCTGGAACCGGCGGAACGCCTCCGTCAGGTTGTGGTGGTACTGCTCGACGAAGATCTGGCGCACCCGGGTGAGCTTGTAGTGGTACATCAGCGCCAGCTCGTGGAACGCGGGCTGCCAGCGGGTGCGGTCCACCTCGCGGCCCGCGAGCTCGATGAGCCTGTTGAGGTGGCGGAGGAGCCGGTACTGCAACAGCGGATCCACGAGCATCGCGAGCAGGGTGGGCGAGAGCGACATCGTGAGCCGGAAGTCCACGCCGTCGTTCGTCAGCCGCTCGAACATCTCGAGCAGGGGGACGTACGTCTCGATCACCGCCTCGAAGAACCAGTCCTCCTCGAGGAACTCGTCGTGCTCCGGGTGGCGCACGTACGGTAGGTGCGCGTGCAAGACGATACTCAGGTAGCCGTGCCGGCCCATAAGCTCACATCATACTCCGGCGTTGTTGGCAAGGGGTCCCGCGCGCAAGGGGCTCCTCACGCGTGCTCAAGGGCTCTCTCACGCGAGGTGGTTGTGCGCGACACGACGGGCGTGATGACGCGCTCCTCGGAGCCGTCAGCTGAGGTCGCCACGGTTTCGATCTCCTGCACGCCGTCGGGCAGCATCATGCGCACGGTAAAGGTGCCGTCCGGTCGCAGCTTGACCGGCTGGCCCTGCATGGTGACCGTGGCGTCGGGCTCGGTGGCGCCGTAGACGACGAGCTCGCAATCGAGCGTGAACCAGAACCCGGCGATCTTCTCGGCCTCACCGAGCGGGCTGGCGCCGAAGCTCGACACCGCGCCCGAGGCGCCTTCGGCCCGGAGCCGGCGGTGCAGCTCGCCCACGAGCTCCGCGGAGCTCTGGCCGGGGTCGAGCCCGCCCGAGAGGGCGTACATCTTTTCGAAGTCGATTTCCATCCACTCCTCGTCGAGCACGTCGGACATGCCGTCGCGCGGCGTGGCCGCCACGTTGGAGCGGGCGAGCACGAAGAAGTCGTTGTCGGGGCTGACCCGGCCGATGTCCACGATCCACGTTCTGTTCGGGTTGCCCACGTGGATATACCAGCTCGAGGCGTTGCCGCTCAGTTCGATGTCGAACCATGAGTGCGGGCCGCTCTCGTCGAGGTCGAGGGCCGTCACGTCGTAGACGCGCAGCACGGAGCGGGTCTGCTCCCAGCGGTCGCCAAAGTAGTCGGCCGCCTCGCCGAGTCGCGCGGGCGACACCTCCCAGAAGCTGTGCAGCCACCACGGGTCGCGCGCGAGCAGGACGATGAAGTTCTCGCCGTAGCGCTCGGGCACCTCTTCGACCGGCGGCGCCGGGGCCGGGGCCTCCGGCGTCTCCGGGCCGTGGAACTTGGCGGCCTCGACGCGTTCCTTCACGGTGCGCAACGACCGGGCGAGGGCCTCCGACAGGACGCGCCGGCGCAGGTCGGCGCCCTTCAGGCCCACCGTCTTGGGTGCGGCCTTCTTGGGCGCCGCCTTCTTCGGCGCCGCCGTCTTCGGCGCCGCCGTCGCGGTCCGTCTCGGCGCCGGCTTTTTCGGGGCCTTGCGGCGGGGCCCTGCCTTTTTCGCACTCGGCGTGTTCGCCGACCGGGCCTTGTTGGCGGCAGGCTTATTCTTCGGCTTGTTTACTGGTTTGGCCCTGGCCGCCGCCTTGCGGGCCGGCGCTTGGGCCCTTGTCGTTTTCTTTTTCGCGGCCATAAGGGTCACTCCTTCCGGCGAACCCGGGTCCGGCATCTCTACCCCGTGCTCTTATGGCAAAGGGGGGCGGCGTGTCAACCAGATTCTCGCCGGCGTGAAACGCGTCACGCGCGCGGGGGCCGAGGCGCCCTGGCGGGAAGGCGATCGCAGCCGCGAAGTGGGGATCTAATGTGCATTTCTCACGGCGCGCAGGCCGCGTGAAAAAATAGGGACAGGCACCTATTTTTCTGTGGGTGCTGAACACATTTGATCCACCCTGCCGCAGAAAAATAGGTGCCTGTCCCTATTTTTTCCATTGCGCATTGCTCACCGCTCGGCGTCGGCTCTCTGTGAGAAATGCGGGCTAGGCGGGTGTTGCCTGAGGCGCGCGGTGGCGCGCTTCGCGCGGGTGAGAGTAGAAAAAGTCACGCCGGACGCCCCTCGATACCAGGTAGCGCACCACGTGTTCCGGGGCGGTGAGGGCCCGCACCCTCCATCGCCACTTCTCGTCGGGGAAGTGGTTCTCGTCGAGGGAATCGATCAGCGCCTCGAGGGCGCGGATGTCGGCAGGTTCGAAAGCAGTCTTGAGGATGCGTTCGACGCCGGCGCCGGCGCCGGCCGCCGGCGACCCCGCCGCAGGTTTGCCTGACTCGGGCGACGTTCTGGCCTGTCGCGCAGTGGCATGAAGCTGTTGCTCGACCTCTCCGATCTCGCGTCTCACGACCCGGGCGAGCAGCTCCTCGATCGCGTGCGCGCCGTCGCTGGTTGCCGCGGCCGCGGGCCTGGGGGGTGGTCCGAAGAGCAGGCGGTCGGGCCGCGCCTCCGCCAGCCGCCTCGACTGGGCGCATTTGTGGGCGATCCGGCGGATGGCCACAGCGGCGCGGCTGCCCGGCGCCCGAATCACAACGGGGTCCGCGTTCGCGTGCTCGGCGCCGGGGTCTTCGTACATGAAGCCGAGCCACGTGAGGCGGGCCGACAGGTAGCGGCGGCAGATGATTCGCAGCTTGTCCCCGAGTTCCAGGTCGCATGCCGGGCGGCCGGCGTTGACGATCAGCAAGGGGGCGAAGTTCTCGCAGATCTCCTCGATGACCTGCGCCTCGTCCGGCTCGCGGTGGCCGACATGCCCGATGACGTGCGCGATGGTCGGCGTGCCCTGGCCGTTTCCAGCGCGGCCGAGCTCGGCGATGAGCGCCGCCATCTCCGAGTCCGGCCCGAGCCGGCGGTGGATGGTCCTGTACATCACCGACTTGAGGAACTCGTACGTGCGGAGGACTTCGCTCGGCTCGGACGACACCACGACGATGCCCGCGTTCGCCATCGAGACAAACTCGGCGCCGTGTTCGGTGAACTCCGTGCCGAGGTCGGCCAGCACGAAGTCGGCTTCGAGCGCCGCCAGCGCCCGCATCAGGCGCACCTTCTGCTCTGCGGGGTAGGCGAAGGGCGCGGCGCCGTTGGCGTCGTGGCCGGGGCCGATCACGCCCAGGTTTGGCACCGGCGTGGAATGGACGAGGGCGCCCATGGCGCGACATTCGGCGCGGGCGAACTCCGCGAGCCCTTCGACCTTGCGGAAAAGCCCCATTGCGCCACGCAAGTCGGCGAGACCGAAATCGGCGACGACCGTGCGCCTGCCGAGTTGGGCGAGCGCAACGCCGAGGTTGAGGGCGGCCATGTCGGCGCCCGCGCCGGGGCGGGCGCCAATGACGCCGAGGAGGTGTGTCCGGTTTGAAGCCACGCGGCCAGTCCTTCTCTGTGGGGGCCCTGTGTGCGCGGCGCGCGTCAAGGCCGCACAGAGGCGGACAAGTGCAACAAGCGTGCCAGATCGTGATGCACGGATGACGAGCGGAACGAGGGGGGGGCCCGCGCCTACTCGGCGGAGGGGGCGGCGGGGCCGCGCAGCTTCTTGTCGAGGATGGCGCGTGCCTTGCGCTGGGAGGTCTCGAAGGCCGACTGCAGTTCGCCCAGGATCTTCTTGGCGCTCAGCACCTCGTCGCGCGAGGCCTGGTACTTGGCGTCGAGCTGGTTCATCGCCTGCTCGACGCGCCGCTTCTCGGCCAGGATTTCCTCCTTCTCGCTGCTGAGCGTTTCCGCCTGGGCGGCGAGTCGCCTACGCTCTTCTCTGAGCGTCTGGAGCTCTTCTTTGAGCTCGGCCGTTTTCGACGCCATTGCGTCGTGGCTCGCGTTGAGCTCGGCGATAAACGAGTCCTTCTGCTTGATCGTGGCTTCGCGGGCGCTCGCCTCGGCTTTGAGTGTCTCGAGCTGCCTGTCGCGGTCCTGGAGATCGGTCAGCAGCCGGGCGTGTTTCTGCTCGAGCTCCGGGAGGCGTTTCGTTTCCTGCTCCAACTGGGCCAGGCGCCCTTGCTGCTGGGCGATGGTCCGCTCCCGGGCGGCGACGTCCTTCTTCAGCTCGGCCGTCTCCGCCTCCAGGCTGTCTTTGACCTCCTGGATCTGGTCGAGCTGGCGGTTAAACGACTGGATGAAGCTCAGCGTGCTGTCCTCGATGCTCTCGGTCGAGGGGAGGTTCTCGTCTGCAGGGACGAGGGCCTGCTCTTCGGTCATTGCCTCGAGTTCCTCCTCCTCGGCAAGGGCCTCGGCCGCTTCGGCGAGCGCCTCAGTCTCCTCAGCCTCCGGCGGGCCCTCTTCGGACGCGGGAAGGCCCTCGCCGGGCGTTGGAGGCTGGCTGTCCTTGGGGTCGGCGTCGTCTGGGCTGGGCATCATCTGTCCCCTTGCCACAATGGGGCTTGTGGAGTAGACTTCAGTCACTAGTATAGAGCTGGACGTGAACTGTCAAAGCATTTTTTCCGATGTGACCCTGGGGCCACACCGGAAGCGTCCTGTGTCCGGCCCGTCGAAATCATGCAATGCAGCAATCGCCGTGCCGGAACTGCCCGGCAGAGCACCGAATTCTGAAAGGAGACCACAGTGCGCGCCATCGTTGTCGCTGCAACCGTCGCAATTCTTTGTCTCATCGTGCTTGGCGCGGCCCACGAGGTCCGCGCCGCCGAGGATCCTGCTGAGCCGGAGGCCGGCGGGACGGAGGCCGTTGAAGGGGACGCGTCCGAAACGGACGCGGCCGACGCGGAGGCGTCGGAGGCGTCGGAGACGAACGACCCCATCCTTGCCAAGGTCAACGGCACTCCGATCCGCGAGTCGGACGTGGAACGGATGTATCAGAAGTTCGGGTTTACCGACGCCGAAAGCCGGGAGAAGCTCCCGAAGGAGCGTCTCATTGAGGAGCTGATCAGCCGCGAGTCCGTTCGGCAGTATCTCCGGGCCAGCAAGGTCAAGGTGGAGGATTCCGAAATCGATGCCCGGTGGGAGGAGTTGAAAGAGAAGATCACCGCTCCGAGGACGCTGGCCGACGGCACCGTCGAGAAAACCACGGTCGAGGAGTTCCTCAAGCAGCAACACCTGACCGAAGATGACGTCAGGGACATTTACTTCATTCAGATCGGGATCGAACACCTCGCCGAGTCGAGTATCACCGAGGAGGAGCTCGCCGGTCTGGAGGAGCAGGTGCGCGCAAGCCACATCCTGGTGGCGGTCAACGACAAGGTCACCGACGAGGAGGCGAAAAAGAAGATCCTCTTCATCAAAAAGGAGATTGAGGAAGGTCAGTCCTTCGAGGAGTGTGCGAAAGCCTATTCCGATTGCCCCTCGAAGGACCGGGGCGGCGACCTAGGCTTCTTCCCGCGCCACCGGCGAATGGTCGAGCCGTTCGCGGAGGCCGCCTATGCGCTCAAGAAAGGTGAGGTCAGCGACCCGGTCAAGACACGGTTCGGCTACCACCTTATCCTTGTGACCGACCGCAGTACGGACCAGGCGAAAGAGGCCCTCCGGCGCACGAAGATCCGCACCATCATCGAAGAGGTTCACGAGAAGGTCACGGTGGAGCGCCCCTACAAGGAAGAAGAACCTGCTGATACGGAAGAGCCTGAGGAGAAGGAAGAACCCGCAGGGGACGAAGAGCCTGAGGAGAACGGCGGCGAGTAACGGGCCGGCAGAGCGCGGCTAGGCCGGCGCCGCCAGCCGCACGACGAGCAGCAGCGCCGCCTTGATGGCGCGCTCACGGCCGGCGATGTTGATTTGCTCGTCGAGCGTGTGCGTGTTCCGGCCGCGGCCGCCTTGCGGCACGGTGACGGCGGGAATCCCGAGGCTCATCGGGTAGGTGGCATCCGTCGAGGAGCAGACGCACTCGAGCGGCATGCCGAAGCGGGCGTAGGACTCCAGGGCGGCGCGGACGATCCTCGAGGTGCGCGGGGTGCGGCCGGCGGGCCTGTCTCCGATCGATTCCAGCACGGCCCGTAGGGCGCCCGCGTGCCGGGTCGCGCGCCGTTTCTCTTCTTCGAGTGCCCGATCCAGGGCCAGTTTGAACCCCGCCTCCAATCTCGCCAACGGGCCCGGGCGCTCCGAGCGGAGGTCCAGCTCGATCGCCGCGCTGGAGGGCACGGCGGTCACCACTACGCCGGCCCGGGCGTCCGGATCCTGGCCGTCGCTCACGACACCGACGTTGAACGTCGTTTTCGGGTGCGCGGGCACCCGCGTCGAGGCGATCCGCGCAATGAGCCGGCCGGCGGCGTGCAGCGGGTTCGGGGCGCCGAACGCGCCCCACGAGTGCCCACCCGGCCCCGTGAAGGTGACCCGGTAGCGTTTGATCGCGGGCCCGCTCGTGACCAATTTCCTCGGGTTCGAGCCGTCGAGCGCGACAAATCCAGACACCCGCCTGCGGAACGTGGCGCTTCGCAACAGGTGCCGCACGCCGCGCAGGTTGCCGAGCGCCTCCTCGCCCACGGTGCCGACGAACAGCACGTCGTCGCGCGTGCGGACGCCGGCGCGGTCGAGCGCCTCGATGACGGCCAGCATCGCGGCCACGCCGCCTGCATTGTCGGCGATGCCGGGCGCCTTGAGCACCTGCCTGCCCCGGCCTGCGCGGGTGACTCTCGGGACCACGCTCGGCGGAAACACCGTGTCGAGATGTGCCGCGACGACTAGGCGCCGTTCCCCTTCTGTTCCCCGGCGAAGCCCGAGGACGTTGCCGGCCTGGTCGGTCCTGACCCTTTGCAGCGACGACGCGCTGAGCAGCTTCCGGACGTGCCGGGCGCGGGGCTGCTCGTGGAACGTCGGGGCGGGCACCTCGCAGATGGCGATCTGCTGCGCCGTCGTCTTGTCTCGGCGCTCGTCTATGAACCGAAACGCGGGCGCAAGCGCCTGCACCAGGGACCGCATCACGGGCGAGCTCTTCAGCGGGGGACCCACGTCTCCTCCCCGTCGTTGTCGAAGCGCTTCGTGAGGGTGCCGGTCGGCATCAGGATGATGAACGGCTTGCGGAGCCGCCGGTAGCGGGCCTGCGTTTGCCGGAAGAGCCCGGCGTGGAAGTCGCGCTCGCCGGCGTGGCGCTCGAACAGCAAGTTCCAGAATGCGACGTGGTTACGGATAAACGCCGGCCGGACAAGCTCGGGCCGCCCGACCAGGTGGCACTTGTCGCGCAGCACGGTGTTGAAGAAGAGGCCGATAGGGCGCCCGTCCTCGTCCATGGCGGGGTAAGTGGGGAAGATCCGGCACACGATGCTGCGCCACGGCCGCTCGCACTGCGCCGGGCCACGGCACTCGAGATAGACGTGGTATTCGAGCTCGTCGAGTTTTTCGCCCTTGTCCTTTAGCCTGTAGGGCTGCCACATCGCCGTGTGCCGCCGGACGTAGTCGTACTCCTCGCGGTACATGAGCGGGATCGCCTTTGAGATATCGCAGCAATAGGGGACCTTGTTGCGGTTGCGTGGCGCGCACTTCGCGCCGCAGTCGAACTCGGCGATCTCCTCGTCGAGCAGCCTGTAGAATTCCTCGATGTCCTTGTGCCGGAGGATCCCCACGGTTTGGCCCTGCTCCGAATGTCGGGTGCTGCCGGACTATACCAGCCGGGGTGCCCTATTCCCAGGGACGAATTGCCTGGAAAAATAGGGACAGGCACCCATTTTTCTGAGGCAGGGTGTATCAAATGTGTTCAGCACCCACAGAAAAATGGGTGCCTGTCCCTGTTTTTTCGCTGTGAGAGTAGTGCCGAGGCACGGGCCTGTGGGAAAAATGTGGGTGTTTTGTGGAAATCTCTTGACGGCCCGCCGGGGGATGCTACATGCTGCGAATGCGGCGCGGGTGCGGCCGGCCGCGAATCCTGAAGCTGTCGCTATTATTGCTGTCTTACCGTCCTGTTTGCCGGCGCCGTGTCCCGGGTGCAGGTGGCGCCGGCCGGGGAAAAGGAGGGGTGCATGTCTCCAGCGGAAACGCTCTCCGAGGTTCTGAAGGAGAATGTCGTTCTTCGTTCCGTCCTGCGCGAGCAGCGCAAGCTGCAGGCCGCCCTCCGGACCATGAACGTGCGATTGCGTTCGTTCCTGGCCACGGTGCCGGGGGTGCTCTACAGCTTCCATCCCGACGGCACGTCGGAGTACATGAGCCCGTCGGTCGAGGGGCTGCTCGGCAAGCCGGGCACGTGGTACATGGAGGACCCAAGCCGGTATCTGGACCAGGTGTCCCGTGACGACCTTGGCCGGGTGTATCGCTGGCGCCTTCAGTTGCTGCTCGCCAAGGTGCCGTGCGAATCCGAGCTTCGCTACCGCGTCGTCCGGCCCGACGGCACGACGGTCGAGGTGCTCGACCGGGCGAACGTGGTCTTCGAGGGCGGCAGGCTTGTTCGCGTCGACGGCGTGATCGTGGCCGTGCAGCCGGAGGCCGAGGCCGCCGAGTTGGCCCAGGCCCGCTGAGCCCTTGGCCGGGCGCCGCGTCGAGCGCGGCCGCGCCTCAGGCGGCGCCGGTCCATCTCCATTCAAGTTGCTCTCTTTGCCTCCGTGCCTGCCCCGCTCCGGGGCTTGCCCTTCGTAGCTCAGGTCCTCCTGAGCGAAGAAGGGTTGCGCTCCCCGCGGGCGCCTGCTAGTGTCCTTGCCCGACGAGAATTCTGTGGTGGGCTGCGCCAGCCGTGGACGTGTCCGTTGTCATCCTTACCCTGAACGCGGGGCCACAGCTCCGCCGGACGCTCGATGCCGTCCGCGGCCAGCGCTTCGACGGGGCCGTGGAGGTTCTCGTCCTCGATTCCGGCTCGACCGACGGCACGCGCCGCCTCGCCGAGAGCACCGGCGGCGTCCGCCTCCATCACGTCGAGAATTTCGGCCACGGCCGCACGCGGAACGAGGCCGCCCGCCTCGCCCGCGGCGAGTTCGTCGTGTACCTCACACAGGACGCCATTCCCGTCGGCGATCGGTGGCTCGCCAACCTGCTCGCGCCGTTCGAGGACGCGCGCGTGGCGGCGACCTTTTCGCGCCAGGTTCCCTACAGCAACGCCACGCCGATGGAGCGGTTCTTTCTGGCCACCCGCTTTCCGGAGGAGCGCATCGTGCGCCCCCAACCGACGGTGCATCGCCTCGGCCTCTACACCGTGTTTTTCTCGAACGTCAGCTCCGCCATACGCCGCGCCACGCTCGTCGAGTTCCCGTTCGACGAGACCCTCATCATGAGCGAGGACCAGCAGTTCGCGCGCGACGTCCTCGCCGCCGGCTACCGGACGGTGTACGAGCCCGCGTCCGTCGTTCGCCATTCGCACCGCTACACGCTCTGGCAGGTGTTCGCCCGGTACTTCGATTCGCTCTACTCGCTCGTCGAGATCTTCGACGACTCGACACGCGACGTCTCGCTCGAGGGCTCCCGATACGCGTTCAGGGAGTTCTGGCACGTCCTGACACGGCACCCGCTGTGGCTGCCCTATTTGCTGCTCTACAACGCCTGCAAGACGGCCGGCACGCTGGCCGGCCACCTCGGCCACCGCCTCCCGATCTCCGTCCGCCGGGCGCTGTCGCTGCATAAGTACTACTGGGCCGAGCTGCAACGACCGCCGGCAGCGCGCCCGTCGTACATCTGCTGATGGAGGTACGGTCGAGAAAACAGGCTCTATGACGTGACTGTCGTGCTACCATGAGTCCTGTCGCAGGGCCGATGCCTGCATCCACGCCGGAGGCACCGTTCAATGAGCCGCATCATCAACGTCTATTGCGATGAATCCTGCCATCTTGAAAACGATCACCAGAACGCCATGGTTCTCGGCGCGGTGTGGTGCCCAAGGGACACGGTCAGAGATAGCGCTGAAGGCATCCGGGACATAAAGAAGAAGCACGGATTAGGCGCCGCGTTCGAGATCAAGTGGACAAAAGTGTCCCCCGCCAAAGCTGGTTTCTACCGCGACGTCGTGGACTACTTCTTTGACGATGACGATTTGCACTTCCGTGCCCTGATCGTGCCGGACAAGTCCGCGCTCGACCATGCCGCTTACGGGCAGACCCACGACGACTGGTACTACAAGATGTACTTCGACATGCTGAAGGTCGTCATTGACCCGCAATGCCGGTACCACATCTACTTGGACATCAAGGATACGCGGGGTCGAACCAAGGTGCGGAAGCTTCACGACGTCCTCGCGAACGCGCATTACGACTTCTCCCGCGACATCATCGAGAAGATTCAAACCGTCCGCTCGCACGAGGTCGAATTGCTGCAGCTTGCGGATCTTCTCATTGGCGCGGTCTCCTACGTCAATCGAGGTCTTTCAGGCAACGCCGGCAAAGAGGCGCTGGTCGAGCGAATGCGAGAGCGGTCCCGCTATTCCCTGACCCTCACGACGCTCCTCCGAGAAGGCAAAGTGAACTTGTTCCGGTGGCAGGCTGGGGAGGCCGAGGCGTGAGCACTCGACCTCCGTGGCTCCCACCGACCGTTGGGATGGACGGTCCCTGGGAAGATGTCCTGGCGCGACTCTACGATGTCTTTGATGCTGACTTCAAACAAGGACGCCCGTCGTTTGAGGGGCGCCCGGTCTGGTGGGATCGACGAATACTGCCCGGTGGTTCCTATGAGGAGGGCTTCTGGCATCTCGTCACGGAAGAAGACAAGGAGACGGGTGAGCGGCTGCCCGACTTCCGCCGAGCTGAGAGGCTCACGTGGTGCGCTCCCACGATCCGACACGCTGATGACGAGGCCGTTACCGTCTGGGATTACGAGGAAAGCAGCGGGAAGGTTCGAACCTACCTTTGGCTAGAGAACCACGAGTATGTGGTCATTCTTGAAAAGGCAGACCGGGAACAAGGCGGGAAGCGAATCCATGTAGCCATTTTGGTGACTGCTCACTTCATCAAGCATGAATGGAAGAGGACGCAGTTGAGGCGGAAGTATGAGCAGAGATGCCGATGAAAATGCAATCGCCGCCCTCACGGACGGCGAAAGATCTCTTTCCACACATGGTAGATGAGTTAATTCAAATATCGAGGAGTCTTGACCGGGAGTCAAGTAGTTTTTCGGCTGTTTTTCCGACTCGTGCGCCAGAAGGCGCAAGCTGCTGTTTGATAGAGGAATACGTCCATCAGTGATTGTCCGGCTAAGGAATCAAGCCAAGGTCTCACGGGCATTCCTCGGTTCGGCACCAATCGAACAACCATGGGAGCATGGCAGCGGCGGGCTTGTCTGAACGCCCGGACGCGGGAGCTTCGAAAAGGTCTTGAATCTCGGGGCGTTGTGTGGTATCTAGTGAGAAATCAGGGGTGCCTATGTTGCGGGATGACGCACAGTTGAACGGTTACTACTTCGGCTTTTGGTGGTGGTACGCCTGCGGCGTGCCCGCCGCCAGCCGTTAGGGGCCCCACGCTCTTTTTGGTCGGCCGCGAGCACGCGCGAGGTGCTCGCGGCCTTTTTCTTTGCCTCTAACCGACTGGTCGTGAACGCCTGGCACGCGGCTCTCGGGCCGATGCACGAAAACGACCTGGCAAGGAGATCCGGCCATGAGCAGAATCGTTACATACGAGACCGAGCCCGGGGCGACCATGACGTCCGCCGCCGGGGCCGGCACGGAGGGGGAGCCGCCGCTGCTGGTGCTCGGCGGCGCGGCGAGGCGGTCGCTCGGCCATCTCGCGGGCGGCACGCTGGCCGCTCGACCTGGCTCGCGACAAGCGGGCGTGGCCGTGATGTCCGTCGAGGCCAGCTCCGAGCTGGTGCGTCTCACGCGCGTGATCGTCTCGGCGCTGACCGAGCGGCGCAACGGCACACTCTCGGCCATGATCGAGGCGCTCGAGCGCGAGGAGGCCAAGCCCGAAAAGGGGTTCTCCTCGCCGCTTCAGGAGGCGGTCTTCCTGTTGCTCCTCCGGCCACGGCTGCTCAGGCTCCGGCCGGCCAAGCGCCACCTTGGCCCGCTTATGCAGGACCTCGCCCGGCGTCTCGAGGGGCTTCTGGGGATGCAGCTCAGGCCGCCCCGCGTCGTCGTGCTTTCGCCCGCGCCCGTCGAGGACGATAGGGTCACAGCTCAGGTCGAACCGCCGCAGGAAAGCCACCGCATCGGCCCGCGCGAGATCTACCGCGAGGTGCTTGCGCGCGTGCGTGCGGCTCTCGCCGCTCGCGCCTCCGCGCCCGGCTAGCCTCGCCCGCTGCGTCCGATAGGGCGCCGGCCCGACCGCCGCAAATTCTTTGTTGACAACGGCCGCAATTGAGCTATTGTGCTAGTCCAACTAGCTCAATTGGAGGCTCACATGCCTGCTCTCGTGTCCATAGACTCAGACTCGAACCTGCCCCTCTACGCGCAGATCATCGAGGGCCTCAAGTGCGCCTACGCTCACGGCAGGCTGCGAAAGGGCGATATGCTCCCGCCCTTCCGCCGCTTGGCCGAAGACCTAGGCGTGGACCCCAATACGGTCGTTCGCGCCTACCGCGAGCTCGCGGCGGAGGGTTTTTTGGAGCTTCGCCGCGGGCGAGGCACCAAGGTCGTTTGCTCGCAGAGCCGGCCGGAAGTGATGCGCCGGACGAAGACGTTCGAGATGCTTCTCGAGCGTCTGGCGGTGGAGGGAGAGCTGCTGGATCTGTCGCCTGAGGACATTCTTTTCGCCGTGGGGTCACACCTAAGATTATCGAAGAAGAGGAAAGGCTGAAATCGTTTCGCCCCAAGGACTAGCAGCGTTTTCTAAACCTCAAGCAACACATGAGGGCAAGCACGCTAACGCCGAGGAGCGAAGGCTCGGGAATCTCCGCCAGTTCGTCGATAACCGTGTAGCCCCAGAAGCCGATATAGCCGTTCGTGTTCTGGATCCAGCCGTCCACGTCGTCCTCAACGAGCTGGGGGTTCCCATCGAGGATCTCGATGGTGGCGAAGGCGAAGGTGTCGAACTGGGTGACGTGCCACGACCACTCCGGGTGTCCCGGCGCGAGCCAGTCCCGGTTGATGCCGTCGGCGCCGGCCGCGATCTGGGCCACGACGATCGGGTCCCCCGCCACCTCCGGCCCCAGGGTGATGAGGTCGCGGGCGTGCGCGATGGCCGCCGGGTCCTCCACCGGCAGGACGTAAGAGTCGTGGTGCACCTCCTGGCCGGGCCATTCGCCGACGAGGAAGTAGATAATCTCCGCGGGCGCGGGTGCTGGATGAAGGAAAAGGCCTGCGGCGCAGAGCGTAGCGAGAAGCAGGCTCTTGTGATGGTTCATGGTTCCCTTCCTACCCCGATCGTTTGAGGATGAGGAACCGACACGAATCAGAGGGTATTATACCACAGTCGGCGCGCCTTGGCAAGGCCGTTTAGTCGAGGACCGTTCTCAGGATCACGCGCTTGAAGGCGTTCTCGAAGACGGGGTAGGCGCTCGCCGAGCCCCCTTCCCAGGCGTCGTGGTCAACCGTGCCGGATGCCATCACCCGGCGCATCAGATCTCGCTCCTCGGGGGATACGGGCTGGGGACCGAACGGGTAGCTCGTCTGCCGGTTCACGAGCCGGCCGTTGTCGAAGACGGTGATGACGGCCTCCAGGAAGTCGAGCGACCGCAACGCTATTGCCTCGTGCGAGGCGGTGGAGAAAGCCGCCTTGAGCTCGAACAGGTCGAACGGACCGCGGGTGCAGGCGTCACGGAAGAACCGCGAGGGGCAGAGCAGCGTGGCCGCGCCCCGCACGGCGATCTCGTGGCGGAGGTCTTTTGGTGTTATCGCGGCAGGCAGCTCGAGCTCCATGATCTCGTGGGCGAGCGTGAAGTTGCGGCGCTCGGCGCGGTCGGTCCGGCCGATGTCCACGAACTTCATGCCCCGGTACCGGTAGCTCTGGCCCCGGCGCATCGGCAGGTCGCGGTCGAGCACGTTGATCTTGAGCGCCCGGGCGATCCGCTCGGGTCTGACGGGGGGTCCTTTGACGTGCGCAGCCGCGAGCAGGCGGTCCACGGTGCGCTCGATGATCTCCTCGCGCTCGTCGAAGTCGTACACGGGTGCTCTCCGGGGTGGCGGGCGGGGCCTAGGAGCCTGACTCGAGGTGCTCGCCGAACGCCTTGACGTACGCCTCGACCATTCTCGCCACCGCCTCCTGGAGCGCGGCCGATTGCCCGTCGAGCGCCTGCTGAATGCGCGAGACCGGCTGCTCGCGGATCTCCCCGAGCACCTTCCCGTACGCGTCCGGCGACGCTTCCGAGCCCTCGTAGTTGGACTGCGAGGCGAGCGCCTCGACCTCGTCCACGGTGATGTCGGCCGGGCAGCGCTCCGATTTGAGGAAGGTCTGCAGATGTACCGGCAGCTCGACGACGTCCGGCTCGAGGTAGCCGAGTTCGCGCAGCATTTGCCTGAGGGAGATCTTGAGCGCCCGGGCGATCTTGACCAGGGTCTCGATCTTCGGCAGGCCGCGCTCTTCCTTCGAGAGCCGGCTGATGTGCGCGTCCGAGATACCGGAGAGGGACGAGAGCTGGCTCTGCGACAGGCCGTGCTCGTGCAGCTTCCGGGTCAGGTATTGGCCAAACCTGCTCATGGCGACACGGACCTCCTCTCTTTCCGCTTCTTCCCTGAGCGCCCAGGTGCCCGGGCGCGTCCTCCCCGGCGATCGGTTCACGGAACAGGTCTGCCTCTAATATGCCATCAGAATGACAAGGAATCAAGTGCTTTTTTACAAAAAAGAGGGAAATTCGGGGTGGCCGGCCCTTTCACCTTGTCTGTTTTACCCTCTCGTTCAGCCGCAAGATGAGCGACTTCCCCCAGGCTGCGAAATCGGTCAACTCCAGGGCCTTTCCTGCCGAAAACTGTACCGATTGGAGCTGAAGTGAACCGTTCCATGCTTGCGCGAGGCGCGTGATGGACGAGCCGTATCGCGTGCTCCTGGTGGATCGGGAGTGGGCGCACCACACGCTGGTCGCCTCCATGATCCATAGGCGTTTTCCTGAGGTAGCGCTCTATTCGGCGAGCAGCGTTGTGCAGGCGCTCGACCGGCTTTCGAACACGCGGTTCGACCTGGTGCTCGTCGAGGCGGGGCTCGAGGCCGGGGCCCGCGCGCCCCTGGCGCAGGCGGCGGGCGACGCGGCCGCGCCGGTGGAGGTCTTTGAGATGGCTCCGTCCGGCCGCACGACGGCCGTGCCGCCGCGAGTCACCGAAGTGACGCAACTGGTCGAACAGCATTTGAAGGGATAATCACCAGCGATGACAACCACCGGGCTTGGACATCTCGAGGACCGCTTGCACGAACTCGAACGGCAGGTGCTCAGAGAGCAGCGCTTCATTCACGACTTCATCGAACGGGCCAACCTCATGGTGGTCGGCCTCGACGCCGAGGGACGGGTCACGGTCTTCAATCGCAAGGCGGAGGCGGTCACCGGCACCTCGAAAGAGCAGGTGGTCGGCTCGACGCTCGCCGCGGTGTTTGGGCCCGAGGCGGGCAACACGGTGCACGAGCTCGTCGAGAAATTCAACGCCTGCGGCGGCAACGGCTTCCGGTGCGAGACACAGCTCGTCACCCCGGCCGGCGAGCGCAAGACCATCGCGTGGAACGCAAGCTGCCTGGTTGACGGCGACGACGTCGTCGGGCTCATGGCGTTCGGCGAGGACCAGACCGCGCTCAGGCACGAGCAGGAGCACGCACGATGGGTCGAGGCGATGGGGTTCCTCCAGCGCTTCTCGGGCAAGCTCGCTCACGATTTCAACAACCTGCTCGGCACACTGCTCGGCTATGCCTCCATGCTGCGCATGACGCTCGAGCAAGGGAGCAAGGAGCGTGAGTACGCCGAGAGCGTGGAGGCCGGGGTCCGGCGGTGCGCCGCGGTGCTCAGCCGTCTGATCGATTTCGGGCTTGGCGGCTCGCCCCGCCCGCAGGTCTTCGAGTTCGGCCCGGTTGTGCAGCGCGCCGTGCAGCGCTGGCGGTCCGAGGCGCCCTCGACGATCGAGGTTGCCTACACGCCGGCGGATGGGGCGGTGCACGTCAAGGCCGATCCCTCGCAGCTCGAGCAGGTCCTCGGCGAAGTCGTGGCCAATTCGGTCGAGGCCATGCCGGACGGCGGCCGCATCGAGGTCGTTGCCGGCACCATGTTCGCCGACGACGAGTTCTGCGCCGAGCGCCCCGGCCTCGCTCGCGGCTGGTACGCGACCCTGCGGGTGACCGACACCGGGCCCGGCGTCCCGCCCGAGGACGCGCACGATCTGCTCGTGCCCTTCAGTTCAAGCAAGCAGGGCCGGTGCGTCGGGCTCGGTCTGTCCGTGGCGTACGGCATCCTGCGCCGGAACGGCGGCTGGATCGAGATGGCCCGCAACGTGGAGCCCGCGGCCACGCCCGCCGCAGGCACGACGGTCCCAGGCACGACGGTGACCATGTACCTGCCGCTCGACGCGTCGAAGCACGAGTGCCCCGCGCCGGACCGGCCCCAGCGCACGGGCCCGCAGACGGTCCTGCTCGTGGATGACGAGAAGGCGGTCGTGGAGGCCGTGTCCGACATGCTCAAGCACCTCGGCTACCTCGTGCTGACGGCCGGCGACGGCCACGAGGCGCTTCGGATCTACGAGGAGCACAGGGCGAACGTGGACTTGATCATTCTCGACATGATCATGCCGCGCAAGGGGGGGCGCGAGGCCTACGAGGACCTCAAGCGCATCCAGCCCGACGTCAAGGTGCTGCTTACCAGCGGCTTCGACAAGCAGAAGGCCGTGGCCAAGGACATGTGCCGTGAGGGCGCCGTGGGCTTCGTCGAGAAGCCCTACGGCCTGAGCGACCTCTCGAAGCTCATCCGCCAGGCGATCGAGCAGCATTCATAGGCGCAGGTCCAGCAGCAGCGCGCTCCCTCGAATCCCATCTTGGCTTCGGCGTGCGTTTTCTGCTAGACTTCAACGCAGCGTTGCGCCAGATCTCAGAACGTTTCGCGTTGAGTCGGGTCGGGGACATCTGCCAATGTCAGACAAGCCATCCAGCCGGCCCTTACGGGTGTTCACCATTGGCCATTCGAATCATCCGCTGGAGTCGTTCCTGCGCCTCCTGAGGGAGCACACGATTGAGGTCGTTGCGGATGTGCGTTCAAGTCCGCATTCAGGCTATGCCCCGGGTTTCAACAGGGAGGCGATTGAGGGGTCCCTGCGCGCGAACGGGATCGAGTACCGGTTTCTCGGCAATCTGCTCGGCGGCCGGCCTCCCGGCGAAGAATTCTATGACGGCGAAGGGCACGTTCTCTACGACGAGCTGAGGCAGGCGTCCGGGTTCCAAGCGGGCATTGAGAGTGTTCTCACCAGCATCCGGTCCCACCGGGTCGCCCTGCTGTGCGGGGAAGAGGACCCGGCCAACTGCCACCGCCGTCTCCTGATCGGGCGCGTGCTTCGCACCAAGGCTGTGGAGGTCGTCCACATTCGCGGGGACGGGCATCTTCAGACTGAAGAAGAGCTCGCCAGAGAGGAGGAGTTTCGCAAGACGAAGGGCCAGATGAGCCTCTTTGGCACGGAGGAAACAGAGGCGTGGAAATCTACACAATCGGTTTCACGAAAAAGAGCGCCGCCGAGTTCTTCGAAGCTTTGAAGAAGGCCGGGGTCAAGCGTCTCATAGACGTCCGGCTGAACAACACCTCGCAACTGGCGGGGTTCACCAAACGCGCTGATCTTGAGTACTTCCTGACGGAAATCTGCCAGGCGGAGTATTGTCACAGGCCCGATCTCTCGCCCACTCAAGAGACTCTTGCCGAGTACAAGGACAAGACCATCTCCTGGGACGAGTATGCGAGGCGCTTCGTGGCCCTTCTTGCCGAGCGCCATGCCGAGGACGCCGTAGCCAAGGACCTCTTTGACGTTCCCACCGTCTTGCTCTGCAGCGAACTCGAGGCCGAGCACTGTCACAGGCGCCTGGTCGCAGAGTACCTTCGCGACAAGTGGAAGGACGTGAGCATCGTCCACCTCTGAGCGCGTGAAATGAAGATCGTCATTGCGCACCTGACCAGGATGGAGAAGGGCTATTTCTGCGCGGCGGGCATTGACGTCAAGACGCACCAGCACGTCCGGTGTGTTGTGGAGCAAGGCAGGCTCCCCATTGGAATGCTCTCGAGGTACGGCGGGCCGTTTGACATGGCGCGGGTTGTTGACCTTGGGGCTGCGCAGCACCGGCCGGATCCTCCCCACAGCGAAGACCATGTGATCGGACCGCAGCAGATGAGAAGCATTCCCCACGCAGCGCCGGGCTGGTTTTGGGACCTCCTGTGCTCGGTGAGCGTGCGCTCATTGAAGGCGATATTCGGCCTTGAGCTCCAGCGAGTAGGACCGCGGTCGGCCGCAACGCGCGAGCGGCAAGGCAGTGTCTCCCTCGGCTGCTTCCGGCCGGGGCGCAAACCGAAGCTGTGGATCAAGGAACAGGCGGCCGGGCCGCAAGTCCGAATGAAGATGCGCGACGGCCTGTTTGACCTGAGCGTCAGCGTCACGGACATTCGCCTCTACACGGACGATCATTGGACGCCCGACCGGGATGCCGTCAGACAGGTCGCCGGCAAGATCGAGGCCGGCGAGGAGCTCGTACTCAGCGTCGGCCTCACGCGGGCGTTCGCCGGGAATCACTGGCTGCAGGTGAACAACATCCACCTCGAGAGTTGCCCCACGTGGGAGCTTGGCTGATGGCGGGCTGAGTTCGAGGAGGCGGGCGACCCGCCACGTCGCACAAATCACCTCTTGGCTCAGGGTCCGGCCTCTGCTAGACAGTGGCTACATTCGCAGGAGCATTTCCAGGCCATGGGACCGGAGACGCTGGAGTTCGCCGTCGAGGTGGCGCGCGAGGCGGGCCGCCTGGTGAAGGCCGCCGTCGGCACGCGCCGTGTCAGCCCGAAGCGGACCGAGGACCACGGGTTCGACGTGGTGACGGACACCGACCTCGCCGCTGAAAACCTCATCGTCGAGCGCCTGCGCGCGCGATACCCCGCCTACGACGTGTTCACCGAGGAGACGGCGCACGAGATCGCGTCCGAGTGGTTCTGGGCCGTTGACCCGATAGACGGCACGAAGAACTTCGCCTCCGGGCTGCCGTACGTGAGCGTCTCGATCGGCCTGCTGCACGAGGGCGCGCCGGAGCTCGGCGTGATTCACAGCGTGTTCAGCGACGAGACCTACGCCGCGCGCCGCGGCGGCGGCGCCACGCGGAACGGCGCGCCGATCTCGGTCAGCGCCGCGACGCGGCTCGAGGACTCGCTCGTCGTGCTCGAGGGCGTGCAGATCCACGTCAAGCAGCGGCGCTACGTCCGGCGGCTGCACCTCGGGACGCGCGCGGTGCGCAACTTCGGCTCGGCCGCGCTCAACATCGCCTATATGGCGAACGGCACCCTCGACGGCTACATAGACGAGGACCTGAAGTACTACGACATCGCCGCGGGCGCCGTCATCCTCGAGGAGGCGGGCGGGCGCATGACGCACTGCGACGGCTCGCCCATCTGGCCGCGACGGCCCGACTACGCCGACATTGACGTGCTTGCGAGCAACGGCGGTATCCACGGACCGCTGCTCGAGCTGGTCGCCGAAGGTTGACGCTGTAAGCATCGCGGCGCGTGAAACTCGCGCACGCGACACGGCCTTCACGCGCCGGCCCGGCCGCCGTCCCTGTCGGCGGGCGTGGCACAACACTTGCACCTGTGCCAGGTGAACGCGGGAGCTGGAACGCCACGCTCTGGTAAGAGCGCCGCATGTTGGGAGGAGCCATGAAGGCGAAAAGGGCCGTTGCCATAGCCGTGCTCGTCGCGGTGGCGGGCGTCGGCGTCTATCTCATCGTGCGCCAGAAGCTGTCGGGCGAGGAGGGGCGGATCAGGAAGCTGATGGCGCAGGTCGAGAAGAACTTCGAGAGCCAGAAGCTCAGCAAATGCCTCGCCGTCGCGTCCGACGACTACTCGGACAACATCGGCCACGACACGAAGGCCGAGCTCGAGGACGACCTGCGGCTCCTGTTCCAGACGTCGCGCTCGGTCCGCGTCAAGCTCCAGGACGTGGAGATCGAGGTCCGCGGCAACGAGGCCGACGTCGCGCTGACCGCCACGGCCAAGGCGGAGAACGTCTTTTTGGGCGACGTCTCGCTCCACCGCGTCGTGGGTCACACGCGCTACGTCGTCACCGTCCGCAAGGAGCGCGGCCGCTGGAAGGTCCTCCGCGCCGAAGGGCTGGACTGATCTCTCCGGAAATCAGCCACAGATTTCCACAGATCGGCTCAGATTCGCCGCTTCGCCGCAAGGGCGCGTCGCGCCTACCCGCGCACGAGGAGGCAGTTGGCGTAGGGGGTGGTGTCGCCGGTGCGGACGGCGAGGCGGGCGTGGGCGGCGATGTGCTTGAAGTCGATGTGGGCAAAGGCCTCGATCGGCTTGCCGGTGAGCGTCTCCAGCTCGGTGACGCGCGGGCCGCTGACGGCCTTCATCTCCTCGGCGATGAGGATGCGGTCGAACGCGAAGTCGTCGGCGATGGCGCGGATGACGTCGAGGACGGTCGGCAGGTCGTTGGTGAGGGCGAGGTCTATGGTCTCGACGCCGGGCGGGACAGGGAAGCCCTTGTCGGCGAGGAGCAGCATCTGGGTGTGGCCCACCTCGCGCAGCGTGCCGGCAAGGAGTGAGTTGAGGAGCCTCGGCCGGCTCTCGCCCGGCGTCTTGCCCGCCTTGACCGCAGCCGTTACCCGCTCGGCCTGCTCTCGCGTGAAGCGTTCGATGAGCGAATCCGCGTCGTGGTCCATGCGTGTGCCTCTTCTTCTGCGCCAGTCCTCGCAGAGGACGGCATGTTGACAGCCTCAGGCGTAAGGGCCTGTTGAAAAACCCCCTTTATGTAAGCCTTTCAGGCTATGGCTTGATTTGTTGCGGGTTCTGTACCCAGGGTGGCGCTTTGCCCTTCGACAGGCTCAGGGCAAAGCTGACCCTGGGCTGTTCTATGAAGCCCCTTCGGGGCAAGCGCCACGAAGGCAACATCTGGCTTCTTCAACAGGCCCGTAAGCCTGTGGGACAGGGGCCTGCATCGCCGCTCCCAACCCTTGCAGGGGGTGACATGCGCATCCCCTTTATTTGAGCTCCGTTCTCAGATTGATGACGGCGTGCTCGGTCTGGCCGCGCCACTTGGCGAGGTTGAACTCGTCAATCTGGGTCCAGGCCCAGTCCACCTGGCCGGTCGCCGGGTGCTCGACGCGGCACAGGAGGCTGCCGTTCGTGCCGACGACGCAGATCTTGCCGAACGGCTCGGCGCCGAGGCCGAAGATGCCCCGGGCGTCGGCGGCGCCCTGGTGGACGGGCTCATTGGGCACGGCCTCGCCCTGGCGCTGGTGGATCTTCAAACGCGCGCCCGGAATCGGCCGGCCGTTGGCGTCGAGGATTCGCAGTGAGCTCTTCTTCGGCATGTCGAGAAGCATTTCCCCAAAGAAACCGCGGCGCTTGCCGTAGTCGAGCACGAGGGCGTAGGCCTGGTGCTCGCACCACACCTGCGGGATGCTGCCGCCGATCATCATGCCCTTTTCCCACGACTTCCGGCCGGCCTTGTCGGGCAGAACGTCGCGCAGGAGTCGCCCGTCGGCCATCTTGACCTGGCAGAGGTTCGTGGGGACGTTGAAGTGGTACACGTCAATGAGGCCGAGCTGGTGGCTCAGCTCGTGGATGAGGGCGCGGTCCTGGCCGGGGACGTTCGGGTCGTACATCGCGTTCCGCTCGACGGACTTGCGGACTTCGCTATAGAATTTCGCGATCTCGTCTTCCGATTTCCCCTCGAACTCGAAGCGCCCGCCGGGATAGTGCGGCCACGTGCCGTCGGTGAACGTGCTGAGCGGGTGCCGGTCGTGCTCTTGCCACGGTTTTTTGGAGATCCAGTAGTAGTCAATGCGCACCCGGGCCGGAACGCCGCGTGGCGTCAGCGGCCAGACGCACGCCCTGAAGGCGCGGTTCATCCACTCCATGACCGAGCGGTGCCAGTCCTCCGACGAGTACGACCCGTAGATGTTGCGCACGGCGTCCTGCTCGGCGTGGACCACGTCGCGGACGGTCCAGAAGAAGGTGTAGGCGTCCGTCCAGTCGGCGATGTTGTTGTTCGTCTTGGTGATCTCGTTGTTGAGCGAGCCAAGGTCCACCATGAGGCGCACCTGGTGCCGGCCCGCGCGCCACGGCCACTTGGCCGCCACGATGTGCTCGTCGAGCGGCTTGAGCGCGGGGACCGCGCCGTGGCCGATCGGCTTGCCGTCGAGGGTCATCACCCACCGCGTCTCGTTCGACGGCTGGAGGCCCTTGTTGACGATGTGGCCGTAGAAGGTCACGACCTCGCCCTGGAGCGGCCAGCGCTGCATGTTGATCTGGTCGCCCTTGAGATGCGGCTCCGTGCCGCCGGGCTCGTACGAGACATAGTAGCGGTGATATCGCGGGGTGCGCTCGATGTACGTCACGTCGAGGTCGCACAGGTTCGGGCAGCCGGCGGCCCGTTTCTTTTCCAGGACCTTTGCCTTGAGTTCTTCGGTCAGGCCCTCGGTCTTGCGGCCGCGGTACTCGACGGGGTCCTCGACCTTGAGCGTGCAGCCTTCGGGGTTCCTGCCGGGGTAGTAGCCCGTGCCAGGAATGGTCGCAGCCTCGACGGCCAACGCCGGAGCGGCGGCCGCGACGGCAAGCGTCAAGATGACGGCAATCCAACGCATGCGAAATGTCCTCCTCCTACTGAACGTGCTACTCTGGGACGATACCACAATGCGCGCTCGATGTGGGAGCGGGATTCGGCCCCACGAGACCGCCGGCGGCGTGCCCTTGCCCTTCCTGTGTTCCCTGTGCTATCAAGTTCGCCTTGAATTGATGCAGTCGCTAGACAACACAGACGAGTAGGACGCTCATGCGGCGGATGACGGGCGCGGAGCTGCGCCGGGCGTACATTGATTTTTTCAGGGGCAAGGGGCACGCGGAGATCGGGTCGGCGCCGCTCGTGCCCGAGCATGACCCGACGGTGCTGTTCACGACGGCCGGGATGCACCCGCTCGTGCCGTTCCTGCTCGGCGAGCGCCACCCGGCGGGCACACGGCTCGTCAACTGCCAGCGGTGCGTGCGCACGGGCGACATTGACGAGGTGGGCGACGCCGTCCACCACACGTTTTTCGAAATGCTCGG
>Ga0180431_10001158_pt1 | contig 37020 bp, 32 predicted proteins | sample SS_ome_11_FD_132459 | JGI IMG/M metagenome (GOLD analysis project Ga0180431, IMG submission 132459) | Hypersaline lake sediment archaeal communities from the Salton Sea, California, USA - SS_1_MS_1 metaG | ecosystem: Environmental > Aquatic > Non-marine Saline and Alkaline > Hypersaline >... | reverse complement strand
TGCCAGGTAGTGACAGTGCCCGCCAGATCGCCCTCGGCCTCATGCTCGGCCCGGAATTCCTGGTGCCAGAGCCAGTCGAAACCGTCCGCCATGCGTGCCGCCGACTCGGTCCGGCTGAGCGAGCCGTCGATCTGTTCGGCGACCGGCAGGGCGACCGCGGCGACCAGCAGGAGGTTGATGATGTATATCAACAGCAGTGCCCGCCAGTGACGGGTCGCCATTCCCATGCCTTCGGTCAGAGCTCTCAGAACCGTCATGGTGTCACCTCACCCCCGGCTAGCTGATGAAGGAGAAGAACTCGAGGACGGACTGTACCCAGAAGATCCAGCGCAGGACCAGCTTCCAGGTACCCCGGCGATCGGGGGTCCGCAGCCAGGAGTTGTTGGTGCGGTTGATGTCGAGGACGAGTTTTTCGGCGGGATCGATCACCACCGTATTGACTCCCGCCTCCCGCTCGTAGTGGAAGGTGACCGTCCGGTCCCGACCGTTCCAGCGTTCGATGATCTCCTCCCCGTCGCTGAACCCGACCAGCACCTCCACCGGCAGAATCATCTCGCCCTGCCTCAGAATGGTCACCTCACTCAAGTATCCCCCGGCTGCGGCCTCCGGCACCGCCGGAGTCCATTCCGGTCCTCCTTCGGGCGCGGTGGGCGGCCGCTCGAGCGATCCGTGCGGTGCAGACCGGGGACGATTGGAGATCGGACCGACGGCGTAATCGATCACCTGGGCGTCGTTGTAGAACTGATCGAAGAATTCTCCCAGGTCGAGGTCGGAGACCTCGATCGCCACCTCGAAAAAATCCTCGGGGGTCGGGTGGCGAAACTTGTACCGGTCGTAATAGGTCGCGAGGACGCGCTGCCAGGTCTCCCAGCCGAGGAAGGCTTCCATTGTCCAGTGGAACAGCTCGCCCTTGTTGTAGGCGTTACCCCCGTAGGAAAGACGCTTCAGGTAGCTCGGACGGCTCAGCGGCTCCAGGGTGGCGATGCGGCGGTATCCGGGGGCGGCTCCCCAGCGGAAGGGGATTTCCACCTCGTCGAACACGACCGGCAGGTTGAAAAACGTCATCATCTCCCTGTTGGGGCCGTAGGCCACGTCCTGCACCCGCGATTCCGAATAGGAATTGAAACCTTCGTCGAGCCAGGCATGAACAGTTTCGTTGTTGCCGACGATGCCGTACCAGTACCCGTGACCGAACTCGTGGACCGTGACTCCTTCGGGACGCAGAACGCCCCGGGCGGGGAAGAGGCCGGTACCGCCGGTGAAAAAGGTGGGGTACTCCATCCCGCCGGCACGGGAATTGTAAGCCGGATCGACGCAGGTGGCAGTGGTGTAGGGATAAGGCCCGAACCATTCGCTGTAATACTTCACTCCGTATCTGACCGCCTGCAGGTAGCGTTCGGCCTGGCGCTTGTGTTCGGGACACAGCAGCAGGGTCAGCGCCACCGTGCGGCCCGGCATGAATTCGTAATCCTCGGTGTAGACCAGGTATTTCGGCCAGGCGGTCCAGGCGAAGTCATGAACCATCTCCTGACGGAAGCGATGGGTGGTGGTTCCGTCGGCGTGCACGTCGGGACGTCCCACCAGTTCGCCGGTCGCACCGACAACGCAGTTGCTGGGTAGGCGCAGGGAGACATCGTAAGTACCGTGATCGGCGAAGTACTCCACCGGGAAATACTGATGGGCTTCCCACCCCTCGTCGGTCAGGACTCCGATCTTGGGGAACCACTGAGCCATGAAGTAGTAATCGCCGATGTACCCTGTCCGGGAAATCGGCCGGGGGACCTTCACGGTGAATTCCAGGTCGAGCCGGACCTCACCCCCGGCCGGCAGCGGATGAGGCAGCTCGAGCCGGAAGAGGGTCTGGTCCCAGGGATTGCCGTCGTCGGGCTGGATGTAGGCGAAGGTCTCCAGGATGTCTTCGCGGCCGAAGAACATGTTGGGCAGTACCTCGGCGCCGGTGACCTGGAGCCAGGCCAGTCTCTCGTCACTGATATCGGCGGGCAGTCTGCCGCCGGCCAGCGTCAGCCAGGTGCTGCCGTCGGTCTTCCAGGCGTTGTAATACGCGTGGAACCACAGCTCGGTGACCGGATTGCGGGTGGCGTTGCGGAAGGTCAGTATTTCGTTCCCGCTTACGAGATGAGTTTCGGTGTCCAGGGTGACATCCATCTCGTAGGAGGCGATCGGCCGGAAGGTCGGATCGGGAATGGCCACTCCGGTCGGGAGTTGGGCTCGAACCGGGGCGAGAGTCAACAGAGAGGTCAGAACAACGGCCAGAGTGGTGATCGTGAGGGGAGGGCGAAATGTCATGTCAATGCCTCGCAGCTGGTGAAAGGCGCATCCCGACAGCAATTCAGGGAATGATCGAGGACTCGCCCGGCATTATCCCCGTCCGATTTCCGGAGTGTCAAGGCGCGCCCCCCGGTTGACCGGACCACATCCGACCGGGTAGGCTGGAAGAGACGATTTCTCAAATGGGTTTCTCGACCCGGGTTTCGGGCAGGGAGTGAAAAGAGCGATGAAACAGATGTCAACAGGTCTGGTCGTCACGGTTGCGGTCGGGGCGTGCGCCCTGATGCTCACAGCCTGCGGTGGAGGAGGAGATTCCGCAGCCTCGGATACCGCCGGTACACCCGCCGCCGAGCCTGAAGCAGCCGCCCCGGCCAGCGAGCCGGAACCGGCTGAGAGCGAACCGACTCCCGCCCAGGCCGAGCCCGCCGCTGAAGCCCGGGTCGTTCGTGAGCAGGAGGAAAGCCCCTACGGCTTCTATACCGTCCAGGTATCCTCCTGGCAGACCGAGCGCAAGGCCCGCCAGCAGACCGAGCACTACCGGAGCCTCGGACTGGAAGCCTATGTTCAGCGAGTGGATCTGGAGGACAGGGGGATCTGGTACCGGGTCAGAATCGGTCGCTATCCCTCGCTCACCGAGGCCCGGCGTGCCGCCGCCGCGCTCAGGGACATCCCCGAGTCTGAAACCTGGGTGGATAACTTCCGATCGGGGACTCTGCCGCCGCCCTGATCGCGGGTCGGTTCGCCGACCGACGGTTCAGGACACCATCGGTCGGCCGATCAGTCCTTCCAGACTCTCGAGCAGACCGGGATCGCGGGCTCCGGCGCCCAGCTGCAGGGAATCGCTCGGGGTCGAGATGAGCAGCACTTTACGCCCCGGTGATATCTCCGGCAGGATCAGGGGCATACCGTTCACCGCATCGAGCATGATCATCAGGTCGGGATAGCGGGCCAGCAGTTCGCCTTCCCGTTCCAGCGTCAGAAAGGTTCCCACAGCCTGCAGCCTGAAAGGTGGGGCGTCGATGGCCACGACCGACATCCCGCTCGAGTAATTCACCCGATTCCCGGTTATTTCGATCTCGCCCCAGTAGTTGGCCGTCATGCGTTCGCTGTACCAGGCGGCGGCTTTCTCGGTGCTGTCGGCCAGGGTGCGGCGGTACTCCCGTCCGAGGGCGGTGGCGGTATGGATGCCGCCGGGAACGCCGCCGCCGATGACCTGCTGGAGGGGAACCGGGTTGCGTGCTACGCTGACCGCCCCTCCGGCCTGTGCGGCCGCCCGTCGGATGAGTTTATCCGCAACCTGAAGAGTGGCCGAAACATACATTTCGACATACTCCCCCCGTTCGGGGTCGCCGCCGGCGCAGGCCTGCCAGGAAATGAAATCGGCCAGGTTGCTCAAACCGAGGGTGCCCTGCAGGGCCAGCGGGTGACCGCGTCCGTCCCCCGGCAGATCGACCACGGGCAGGCCGAGGACCGCTGACTGCAGCCACCCGTCCACGATGCCGCGACCGCCCATTCCTTCGGGAATGAGGCCGGTCAGTTCTCCGCTCAGGTGTTCGCGCAGCAGTTCCACCGCTCGCATGTGATCACCAGGTTTGATATGGAAGCGGCGTCCGACCGGGGCTTCGGCTACCGAGCAACTGGCCAGCAGGCCGTCACCGGGGTGGTTCTCGGGATGGACGAGTTCGGGTCGCCCGAGCCCGAAGGCGGTCCGTCCCAGGGCGAGCCCCTCGGCCACGCTGCCACCCCCGCCTCCACCCAGCAGGGCTCCCCCCCAGACAGTATCTTCCAGCCAGGTTTGAGATATCTGCATAGTGATGAAACCATACCTATTTCGGGGAGTATCAGCAAGCCCGGGGGATTCCTCTGGCCCGGATGACAGGGTGTCAGGTATCCTTTCTTATCAGGGAATACGTCGAGCGCAGCCAGCCGCACAGCCAACGGGAGAATCGTGAAGAAGATCATTCTTCTCCTCCTCCTTCTTCTCATCGCCGCTCCGCCGGTGAGTTGGAAGATGAAAGACGAACGTCGGGCCGACGTCGTCATCGTTGATGCTTCGGTGACCGGTGAGGAGTGCCGGCAGCATGCCGGCCTGGTCTGGCTGCTGGAACAGATGCGGATCCAGAACCCGGAAGGACGTCAGCACGTCCTGCACGATTTTTACGGCTATTTCCCCTTCCGGCAGGATGAAGTCCGCCGTCTGGAACCGGTCTTTCTCGAAGGGACCGATCTGCTCTATATCGCCGACACGGCGGGGGTGTGGCGGAGCAGCCTCGAGGATTTCGAACTGCTTCGCGATCGGGATCGCGATGAGATCAAGCACTCCGGCCTGGCCCGGAGCGAAGTGCGGGCGATCACCGAATACATCGATAACGGCGGTCTGGCGGTCGGCGAAGCCTTACTCTTCGCGGGCCGTTACGAGGGCGGCATACCCACCCGCCGGGAACTCGAAGAAGCCTTCGGAGTCACCTGGACCGGCTGGGTCGGCGGCTGGTTCAAGGATTTGAATAACGTCAAACAGGTTCCGTTCTGGTGCCGTGCGCTCTATGAGCGCATGACCGGCAACCTGTGGGAATTCCGGGGCAGCGGAGTGCTCCTGTTCAATGAAGCCAGAAACGAGTTCTTCGTCCTCACCTATGGTGCGGAGATGCGCGAGCCGCGCCCGGAGATCATCATTACCCGACGCGACCAGGCCCTCAGCGGGGCGGTCGAATCGGGCGTGCCCCAATGGGGTTGGTTCGAAGTCGTCGAAGCGATCAACCCGGAGGGCGTCAGAGCCCTGATCAGACTCAATCTGAGCACTTCGGGGCAGCAGGTTCTCGAGAGCAAGGGCCTGCCGTCCTCCTTCCCGGCCGTGGTGTCGCAGTATCTGGGTCGCGAGACGTACTACCTGGCTGTCGACCTGAGTTATGTCCCGACCTGGCTGGGACCGGTTCAGGTCAACTGGATGCCGGAGATCCGGGCCACCCTGGCCTCCCTGGTCGAATCGCAGTTCCAGGGCGAAGAAGCGTTCTGGACGTTCTATATTCCCTTCCTGCGCAACCTGTTCGAACAGATCGCCCACTGATACGGAATTTCCTGCGGAGAACCAAAAACCCCGCCGGGGTGAACCGGCGGGGCTTTTCGGGGAACCGGCGGTCTCGATCGGCCGGCCCCGGATCACGGCGAGCTCAGGGCAGCATGACCCGGCTGATTTCGGCCAGGAAAAGACGGCGCCGGGCGCTGGTGCGTTCCTGATTGTAGCGGTAGGTCTCCTCGAACTGTACCTCGAGGACGACCTCGATCTCGCGCATCTCCGCGAAATCGAGCATGATCTGCTCGGGTTCCGAGAGATAGGGTGAGATCGTCAACCCGACGTAGTTCTGATCTACCTGGAGGTGAAGCTGATCGTCGAGCCGGACCAGGGTGCCGCTGATCAGAGCCCGGTTGATCTCCATCGCGAACCATTCCTCCCAGTCCTCGCTCTGATTCCATACCAGGGAAGCAATGTCGAGCACGCTGGCGGTGGATTCTTCGGCTTGCTGGTCGGGAGTAAGGATCACGCACGGTCCGAAAACCTGTTCGACACGCAGTTCGTCAATCTCCTCGGCGATAAAGAGATTGGCCGGTATGGTGTCCTCTTCAGCCCTGATGAAACGTGGATTGGAGCCCCAGATGGTATCCAGTCGGCTGGGCACCTGGATGACGATCAGTTCGTCGGTGCCCTGCTGGATGAAGCCGATGGCTTCCTCGGTGCGCTCGAACTGGGTGCCGGGCTGGTACACGTAGTAGGGTTCGTTGGCGGCCGAATTCAGGATGGCCCAGGTGCCGATACCGAGGGCGATAACGACAACGGCGATGATGAGTATGCCCGTCAGACCCCCGCCGGTCCGGCCGACCGTCGTGTCGAGATCGATGCCCTCGAGGCCCCCGATCGGTTCCCCCCGGGTGATCGCCATCGGCTTCGGAGTCTGCCATTTACGGAGTTTCAGGTCGACCGAGGTTTGCAGCTCGGCCGGACATTCGGAAACGCGCTCGAACATGTTGCCGAGGGCGGCCTCGAGTTCGGCCAGCATCCTGGCCATCGGGCTCTCGGGATGGGGTGTGGGGAGAGCCTCCTCCTCGGTTTCCTCATCCCCGGTCTCGACCGTCTCGCTCCCGGCCGCTTCCGTATCCGGCGCCGGGAAGGGAGTTTCCTCCACCGCCGTGGCTGCGGTTTCTTCCTCGTCTTCGGCCGGGACGGCGGGCTTTGACTTGACCGGTGTATCGGGCAGGAGCACCTCGATGATTGTCCGGTCACTGAGGTCCTTGACCCGAAGAGCCGGATCGGCACCCTTCTGGAGCCACACGTAGAACCCGGCTCCCAGAATCTCATCCGACATCTTCACGCCGTTGAACGTTTCGAGCAGTTTTTCGGCGATGGTGCGGTCCTGGTGAACACCTTCCACATAGAACCCGTAGAGTGTCTTCGCCTGCCAGTATCTGGCCATTCTGTTCACTCCTCCGGTCGAAGTTCGGAGCGAATACTAGTGAGGGGGCCTGCCTTCGTCAATCGGCATTACCGGCCGCTTCCTCTCTGTATTCAGACGTTCGGCGGGCTTGTCTATATATAGCACTCCCGGGCCCCGATGACTCGCATCGAATGCGTCCCGGGCGGCTGTGGGCAGCTGCCTCTTGCCGGGCCGGACCGGGGGCATTACCGTGCGTGATATCAGACTGCTCCCCAGTGATCCCGTCGGGATCGGAGAGGGAAGCCGGTGAGAGTCCGGCGAGGCCCCCGCCACTGTAACCGGGGACCCGCAGCGCCCGGCCCACAAGGGGCCGGCCGCCACTGGCAGGGCAGGTCGTTTAAGCGCGGCCCACCTGCCGGGAAGGTGCGGTGCGGGAGTGATCCGGAAGCCAGGAGACCTGCTGGGGTGTGGCGACACCAGCCCGCGGGGGGGGTGCGTTCGCGTCCGGCTCCTCAGGCCGCACGCCCGCCGTCCCGCCCCCCGGGATCAAAACCTGCATGCCGACAGGGGGAGTCATGAACACGCGTATCCTGGTTTGCATCCTCGGGTGCCTCGCGGGCGGCGCGGTACCCCGGGGAGCGAGGGCCCAGCTTCCCGAGTACGTCTTCGATCCCGTCATTGTCACCGCCACCCGAACCCCGACCTCGATCAGTCAGGTGGGTTCTTCGGTCGCTGTCGTGACCGGTTCCGAGCTGCGGGCCCGGGGTGCCGCCACGCTGCTGGAGGGGCTGGCCTTCGTGCCCGGTCTGGTACAGATCCAGGCCGGCTCTGCGGCCGGTACTGCAACCGTCTTCATGCGCGGTGCCAAAGGCGATCACCTGCTCGTTCTCGTGGACGGTATCGAAGTCAACGATCCGCTCACTCCCGGCAACAGCTTCGATTTCAGCACCTTTCCGACCGACGCGATCGAGCGGATCGAAATCGTGCGGGGGCCGCAGAGCACCCTGTACGGATCTGACGCCGTGGCCGGCGTGATCAACATCATCACCCGCCCCCCCGGCGAGGCCGTCGCCCCGTGGGCGACCTTCGAGGGGGGCTCGTACGAAACCCTGAACGCCGCCGCGGGCGTGAGCGGGACTCTGGCTGGAAACCGGATCCGTCTCGAGATCGCCCGGCGCCAGCTCGGCGGGATCTCGAGTGCGGCCGAAGCCGACGGCAACACCGAGCCCGACGACTGGAATATGTGGTCGGGTGCCATGAGCCTCGAGCGTCAGGTGGGACGCGGAGAGCTGACTGCCACGCTGCGGGGCAGCCGTTCCCGTTTCGATATCGACGATTTCGGCGGGCCTTTCGGAGACGATCCCAATGCTCTCGACCACCGTCAGGATCTGACCGGCAGTGTGCGCTACCGGTCGACTCCGGGAACGCGGTGGACCCACAGTCTGCTCCTCGGTGCCACGGCCGTTCGCCGGACCGGCTTCGACGGCGCCGATCCCGATCATGCCGACGAGCGGGTCAATTCGGAGTACCGCGGGCTGGTCCAGAGTGCACAGTGGCAGCACGAGGTGGTTCTGGCCGATCATCGCCTGACCGCCGGTCTGGCCTGGGAGCGCCGCAGCGGGCAGAGCCGGTATGCGTCGGACTCGGGCGGCTGGCTGTATTCCGAGAACCTGCCCTGGCAGGCCCGGTCGGTAACGGCTCTCTACGTCCAGGATCAGTTCGGTCTCGGTCCCGTCGCCCTGACCCTCGGCGGCCGGATCGATGTCTGGAGCGGGTATGGCGTCCATCCCACCATGCGGGCGGCGGCGGTCGTTCCAATCGGGCGGATTCTGGTGAGATCTTCGATCGGTACCGCTTTCCGTACCCCCTCGATCTACCAGTGCTTCAGCCCCCGGTACGGAAACGCCGATCTGGAGGCCGAGCGCTCGCTGGGGTACGACCTGGGACTCGAGGTGCCTCTGACCGATCGCGCCCGGGTGGGGGTGAGCGTCTACCGTCAGAACGTGACCGATCTGATCGATTTTATCACCGATCCCACGACCTGGATTTCGCAGTATGTCAACCGGAGCGAGGTTGTGATGCAGGGGGCGGAAGGGGAGGTCCGGCTCGCGCTCTCCGACAGACTGGGAGCCGAAGCGGGTCTGACGCTGATGCAGGCCCGCGACGAAACCGCCGGCGAGGATCTGGTCCGACGTCCCGCCCTGACCGCGACGCTCGGCCTCGACTGGCACAGTGCGGGAGCCCTGTATGGCTCGGCCCGGTTCCGCCATGTCGGGAAGCGTTCCGATATCGACTTCCATTCCCCGCCGTATCCCGTCGTCGATCTCGAACCCGTCACCCTGGTCGAGGCCGAACTCGGGTACGAAGCGACGGAACATCTCGGATTGCGCGTGCGTCTGCGCAACATCACCGATGCCGATCCGGTGTGGGTCTGGGGATACGGGGCCATGGGCCGGGCGTTCTACCTCGGGCTCCTGATCCACTGAGCCGGGTGACTTCGGTCGGGCCTGTCTGTTACTCTAGTTCCCGTCCGGAAACGGTTCTTTTCCGCGATCTCGGCGTCAGTCGGCCGGGTTCCTTGTGCGACGTACAGTCAGTACGCCTCCGCGCAACCCGTTGACTTCCTTGACCTCGCGGAAAAGTCCTCGTTCCCGCCTCGGGAACCACGCTTGTGTCCATCCGGAGTTTCCGGGTGGACACTACTATGGCCCGGGAGGGCGGTGGAGTTGAGCCACAGCCCCGGAAAGGGCTGCATGGACTACGACATCATCGTGATCGGCGGTGGACTGGCGGGTCTGCATACGACCCGCCTGCTGGCGATGCGCGGTCTGCGCACCCTGTGCCTGGAGTCGAACCTGATCGGTGACATCATCCAGGTTACGGGTCTTTTCGTGCAGCAGGCCTTCGAGGATGTACCTTTTCCCCGGCACCTCTTCGGCGGCGGTCTCTCGCGGGTGACCATCCATGCCCCCGGGGGACGGACCTTCGCCGCCGAACACGCCAGCCGGCAATTCTACGTGGCCGACATGCCGGCCCTGCTGGAATGGATGGCTGCCGAAGCCCGTCATGCCGGGGCTGAGATCAGGGAACGGCACCGTCTGATCGACCTCGAGACCACCGCCGACGGTATCCGTCTCCTGGTCCAGTACCCGGGTGGCGAGCCCTTCACCTTCACGGCCCGTTTCGTGCTGGGTGCCGACGGTCCCCGTTCCGAGGTGGCTGCGGCTCTCGATCTGCCCCGCTACCGTCGTTTTCTGCATGGCATCGAAGAGATTCACACCTCGAGCGAGGCCGATGAGAACGGCGGTATCCATCTCTTCTTCGGCCGGCGTCTGGCACCGGGTTACCTCGCCTGGGTCATCCCCGGGCCGCAGGGGTATCTGGTCGGTCTGGCCGGTCGCCGGCGCCGGGGGTGGTCGCCGGCCCGGGCCCTGACCGGCTTCATCGACGAGGTGCGCCCCCGGTTCGGCCTGCAACGCATGATCTCGCGGCGGGGAGCCTTCATCCCCTGTGCCGGGCCGCGACCGGTGCTGGTGCGCGAGCGGGTCATGCTGGTCGGCGATGCCGCCGGTCTGGTCTCCCCTCTGACCGCCGGGGGGATCCATTACGTGCTGCAGCACGCTCGGCGAGCCTCCTATCTCGTGACGACCTTCCTCGAAACCGGCGATCAGGGCATTTTCCGGCGACCGCTGCCTCCCGAACTGCGCCGGAGGCTGACATTCAAAAGGGTTGTACGGAGGGTGTATGAATGGATCTCGGCCGACTGGCTGCTCGATCTGGGGATGCGGATCGTGCCCGCCGTTCTGCCGGCCAGGCTGGTCCGGCGGGCCCTGCTCGGCTTCGGGGTCGAGAACCATGTCGGCTGGCTGCCCGTCGAGGACGAACCCTCCTCCCCGCAGACATAATCCGAAAGCGCCGGTGTCGGCCGTTTCGTCGCGATGTGCGGACTGCTCATGAGGCAGAAGGGATACCCGGCGGTCATTGCGGAGAGCTTCGTCGCCCCGGGGTGGCGCCCCCGGCCCGGTCGGTTTAGATTAGGACACCTATGCGTCGAGTGAGGATCATACCCGCCCTCATCGTTTTGGCCTGGTTTGCCATGGCCGGGATGCTGGTCAAGAGGGAATACTTCACCGAGCTTCCGCGGTGGACTCTCGGAGCCGTCCGAGCCGATACCGCGGCTGTGGAGTGGTGGACGGGGATCTACCTGAATGACGGAAAGGTGGGGTACGCCTGGTCGCGGCGCGAGAGCGTGGGGGATACCCTTTTCCGGGTGGAAACCACCCAGCTGCTGCAACTGACCGCGCTCGGTGTCGATCAGGTTCTCAACCTGCGCAGCGAGAGCACCCTGAATCCCGATTACAGCCTGCGCTCCTTTTCCTTCGCGCTCTCGACCGATGCCGCCGGCTCCGGTCCGACCGCCGCCGGGCGGGGTCTGGCGGGAGGGACCAGTATCGAGATTCGGGGTGGAGTCGACGGTCGGCGCCTGCGGGTCGTCGTGGGAGCTCCGGGTGAAAGGGGCGCGGAACAGGTCATCCCCCTCGATGGTCCGATCTATCTCGACGCCGGTCCCGAACTGCTCCTGGCCCGTGACGGTTTCACGGTCGGTGAAACGGTCGCGGTCCCGGTCTTCGATCCGGCCTCGATGGCAACCGTGGCGCACCAGATCCGGGTTGCCGGGCGCGATACGGTTCTCCTTGCCGGCACCTCCCGTCCGGCCTGGAGGCTGGAAACCGAGTACCTGGGTCTGACGGCCCGGATCTGGGTCGATGACCGGGGGCGGGAACTCGTCGGAGAACTCCCCTTCGGTTTCGCCACGTTTCAAATACGACGCGAAGACCGCAACACAGCTCTGACCGCGGGATGGGAGCGTTCGACCGCCCTGGATATCGTCAATCTGGCCGCCATCCCGGCCGGAGTCATGAAGATCGAAGACGCGCGGAACGTCGACTCGATGACGGTGCGGTTGGGGGGGGTGGATTTCTCGGAGTTCGATCTGACTTTCGGACGGCAGGAACTCATCGAGGAAATTGTCGAGGTCAAGATCGAGGAACTGGCCTCCCTCGCGGATTACTCCCTGCCCGCCGGGGGAGTGGGACTGCGTCGCTACCTGGGCCCGACGCCGCTCGTCCAGAGCGAGGATCCCCTCATCGTCGGTACGGCGCGACGCATACGGGGATCGAGGCGCAGCGCCCGGGCTTTCGCCGAGACCCTGGTGCACTGGATCTACGAAGAACTGGCCAAGGAGCCCACGGCGGGTATCCCGAGTGCGCTGGAGGTGCTCGAGCGGCGCCGCGGGGACTGCAACGAGCATACCACCCTCTATACCGCCCTGGCCCGGGCGGTGGGTCTGCCGACCCTGATGAACGCCGGAGTGGTCTACCTCGACGGCAGGTTCTACTACCACGCCTGGCCATCGGTCTGGATCGGTGACTGGGTGGCGGTCGATCCGACCTTCGATCAGTTTCCCGCCGACGCCACCCATATCAGCTTCATCAGGGGCGGTCTCGAACAGCAGGTGGACCTGATGCGGATCATCGGTCGTATCACCATCGACGTCGTACGCTACGAACCGCTTCCGTCAGCCGAAAGGTCCCGATGAGTCGTTTGATTGTCCGGAATCCCGAGGCTCCGGCGCTCAGGGTGCGCGGGCTCCACAAGCATTTCTCGACCGTCGAGGCGGTACGGGGAATCGACCTCGAGGTGCACCGGGGAGAGATCTTCGGTTTCCTCGGGCCGAACGGGGCGGGCAAGACGACCACGATCCGGACCCTGGTCGGGCTGCTCCATCCCAGCGCCGGTCAGATCGAACTCGGGGGCTTCGACCTGCTCTCCGATCCGGTCGCCGCGAAAACGATCGTCGGTTTCATCCCCGACCGGCCCTTCATCTACGAGAAGCTGACCGGGCGCGAGTTCCTCCGGTTCATCGCCGGCCTCTACAAGGTCTATGAGGAAGAGGTCGACGAACTCGAAGAACGGATCGACGACCTGCTCCTCTTCTTTGAGCTCGAGGAGTGGGGCGACGAGTTGGTCGAGTCGTACTCGCACGGCATGAAGCAGCGTCTGGTGATGGGGGCGGCTCTGCTGCACGAGCCCGAGATCATCATCGTGGACGAACCGATGGTCGGCCTCGACCCGAAAGGCGCCCGCCTGCTCAAGAGCCTCTTTCAGCAGCGGGCCGAAGGGGGGGGAGCCATTTTCATGTCCACGCACACTCTGGCCGTGGCCGAGGAACTCTGCGATCGGATCGCCATCATCCAGGAGGGCGAGATCATCGCGGCGGGAACGCTCGGGGAACTGCGGGCCCGGGCGGGCATGGGGGGCGATGAAGCGGCCCGGCTCGAGGCGGTTTTCCTCAAACTCACGACCGACGAGGATATGGAAGAGGTCGTCCGGGCCCTGCGCCTCTGACCGCCCCGGCATGCGCGATCCCCTCCTGGCAGAAGTGCTGCTCCTGCTTCGCCCCCGCTGGCTGCAGCTGAAAAACCGGATCCGCTTCCGGGCCCCCGGCGACCTGGTTCGCACCCTGGTACTGGTCATCCTCGTCTCCGGCTTCTGGGTCGTGATCTACCTGCTCTTCACCAATTTCCTCTACCAGTTCCGGGTGGTCGAGGAATTCGGAGAGATCCTGCCGGGCAAAATCCTGGCCATGATCTTCCTCTTCTTCCTCGGCATCCTGATGTGGTCTTCGCTGCTCACCTCCTTCGGCATCTTCTTCATGAGCAGCGATCTGCAGCTCCTGAATGCTGCCCCGATATCCTCCGACGCCCTCTATCTGGCCCGGCTGGCCGAAACGATCGTGAACGCCTCCTGGATGGTGGTTCTCTTCGCCCTGCCGGTCTTTATCTCCTATGGAGCGGTTTTCGACGGCGATCTGCTCTACTACCTGATCGCCGTACTCACCCTGGTGGCGTTCGCGGTCATTCCGTCGGTCCTCGGCGTGGCCCTGACCATGCTGCTCGTCAACGTCTTCCCGGCCCGGCGGGCCAAAGACGTGCTCATGATCGTGAGTCTGCTCTTCTTCGCCGGCATCATCCTGATCTTCCGTGTCCTGCGTCCCGAACGGCTGCTCGATCCTGACGCCTTCAACTCCCTGGTCGATTTCTTTCAGGCCATGCGCGCCCCCCTCTCGCCCCTGTTGCCCAGCCAGTGGGCTTCCGAAGCGGTAGCCAGCTACCTGACCGGCACCCTCGGCTACGATCCCTTCCACCTGGGCATGCTGCTGGTCAGCTCGATGGCGATCGTCGTGGCCGGCGCCTGGGTGGCCCGGCGCACCTATGCGCACGGCTTCACGAAAACGCAGGAGGTCCGCCGGTTGCGGCTCTCGCGCACGCCCCTGCTCGACCGCCTCATCACCGGCTACAGCTTCTTTTTCCCCCGTCAGCTCCGCCAGATCATCTCGAAGGACGTCAAGACTTTCGTGCGTGACATCACCCAGTGGTCCCAGCTCTTCCTCCTGCTGGCCCTGGTCGTGCTCTACGTGTACAATTTCCGCGTTCTCCCGCTGGCCAACACGTACGTCCCCACGATCTGGCTGACCAACCTGGTGGCCTTTCTCAACCTGGGCCTGGCCGGCTTTGTCGTCTCCGCCGTCGCAGCCCGCTTCGTCTTCCCGGCCGTCAGCCTGGAGGGCAACGCCTTCTGGCTGATCCGTTCCAGCCCGCTGGGGCTCAAGGGGTACGTCTGGAGCAAGTTCTGGATTTCCTTCTTTCCCCTGCTCCTGCTCGGGGAAACTCTCATCATCCTCACCAACCTGCTGCTCGACACCCATCCGATCGTGGCCTGGCTGGGGGTGGGAACGATCTTCGTCATGGTCCTGGGTATCACCGGCCTGGCGATCGGCACCGGGGCGGTCTACCCCAATTTCAAATGGGAGAACGTGGCCAAGATCCCGGCCAGCTTCGGCGGTGTGATCTTCATGGTCCTGGCGATCACCTTCGTGGCGGTGGTGGTCGCGATCCAGTATCGTCCGGTCTACGGCATCATGCTCACCATCCTGCGCGGAAGGAGTCTGGTCAGCGCCCAGTTCGCCGAAGCGGGCCTGAGCGCTGTCTTTGTGCTGATTCTCTCTCTCTTCTGTTTTATAGTACCGATGGAGATCGGTCTGCGGCGCCTCCAGGAGAGGGAGGTCTGGTAATTCTCCTTTTAGCTCCGGCAGCGGCGTTGCGGAAATTGTGGGAACAGGCGGGAGGTTTGCGAAGTATGAGTATACGGCCACGTTATGCCATCCCGGTGGGGATCGTGCTGCTGGCTCTCTCGGTCGCCGCCTGCGGTGCACCGGGCCCGGAACGCCTGTTGAAGAAGAGCGAACAGGTTCCGGTCCTGCACGAATTCGGGGGAATCTACGTCCCCCTGTACCAGCAGGCCATGGTCGACAGCAACTGGACTCCGGTCCGGGCTCAGCTGCGGGAGCTCGAACGGCTCAAGAACGAGATTTCGGCGCTTCCCTGTCCCGAGAATCGGATCCTGGCTCGACGCGAGTGGGAGCGGAACCAGACCCTCTTCGCCCGCGGTGTCGGTTTCCTCAATGTGGCTCTCGGCACCGAGGATTCCACCGCCGAGAAACAGGAAGACATCGTGACGGGGCTCACCGGTGTGTACGACTGGTGGAGTGAGCTGGTCCGTTTTCTGAAGTGAACTGCGAACAACGACTCTGAACACGATAACCGGAGAACCATCCGTGATACGCGTGCAGAACCTGACCAAAAGGTATGACGGGACGGTCGCCGTGGATGACATCAGCTTCGAAGTGGAGCGGGGTGAGGTGGTCGGTTTCCTGGGGCCCAACGGAGCCGGGAAGACCACCACCATGAAAATCATCACCTGCTACATGCCCCCTACCTCGGGCGATGTCACTATCGATGACCGTTCGGTCCTGTCCGATTCCCTGCCCATCCGGCGCTCTCTGGGCTACCTGCCCGAAGATTCGCCTCTCTACACCTTCATGCCCGTGCTCGAATACCTCGAGTTCGTGGCTGAGATGCGTGGTCTGGAACCAGGCCTGAAAGGGCGGCGGATCAAAGAGATGATAGAGGTCTGTGGTCTGGGCGAGGTGCTCGGCAAGGATGTCAGCGAGCTCTCCCGCGGCTACCGCCAGCGGGTGGGTCTGGCCCAGGCTCTGATCCACGATCCCGATCTGATCATTCTCGACGAGCCCACCTCGGGACTCGATCCCAACCAGATCGCGGAAATCCGCTCGCTGATCCGTGAATTCGGCCAGGAGAAAACCCTGATCCTGTCGACCCACATCCTGCCCGAGGTCACCGCCACCTGCGACCGTGTCATCATCATCAACCGGGGCCGGATCGTCGCCGATGGTCCTCCCGACGAACTCGGGGGGCGCCTGCGAGGCCGCCAGCGGGTGCGGATCGGCTTCGTGCCCGAAGGCTTCGAAACCGCCGCGGCGGCCGAGGCCTTCTCCTCTGTAGCGGGAGTCACCGGGGTCGAGGTCGCCGGACGTGAAGGTGGGCTCGAACTCTTCACTCTCGAGACGGCGCCCAACACCGATCCCCGGCTCGAACTCTACCGGCTGGCAGCCGAGAAAAACTGGCCCCTGGCCGAACTGTACCTCGAAGGGAGCACCCTGGAGGACATCTTCCGCCAGCTCACCATCGGCGAGGACACTACCGGAAAGGCGGATGGAGCGGAAGGGGGTGTGTCATGACGGCCAACGTAACCGGTGTGGACTGGGCCAATATCGGTGCCCTCTACCGGAAGGAACTCAAGGCGTACTTCAACTCTCCGATCGCCTATGTGGTCATGAGCGTCTTTCTGCTCATCGTCGGGTGGTTTTTCGCCAGCGATCTCTTCCTGGTCGGACAGGCCACCCTGCGGACCTTCTTCGAGGTGGCCCGGCTGATCCTGGTCTTTTTCATCCCCGCCATCACCATGCGGCTGCTGGCCGAGGAGCGTCAGAGCGGCTCGCTGCAGCTGCTGGTGACCTACCCGATCACCGATATCGAGATCGTGCTGGCCAAGTGGCTGGGCGCCATGACTCTGCTCGGCATCACCCTGGTCTTCACCCTCATCTACTTTCTGACCCTGATTGTCCTCGGCAATCCCGATGAAGGTGCGGTCGTGGGCGGTTACCTGGGGCTGCTGCTGATGGGCGCGGCGGGCAGTGCGGTGGGAATCTATGCCTCGAGCGTGTCGCAGAACCAGGTCATCGCCTTCGTGATCTCGTTCAGCGTCCTCTTCGCACTCTTCATGCTGGGCAACCTGCTCGTCTTCCTCCCCGCAGGAGTGGCGCCGGTGCTCGAGTACCTCTCCCTGGGCTATCACCTCGAGAATCTCTCCCGGGGGGTGCTCGACAGCCGCGACTTGCTCTATTTCCTCTCGATCACAGCCCTGGGGCTGGCCCTGGCCGCCGAACGCCTGGCCGCCCGGACAGAGTAGGGGGGTGATGACGATGACTGCCGATACCATTCACGAAACCGCCGCTCAGCAGCGTGCCGTCCGGCGCACCAACCTGTTGATCTTCGGTGCCATCCTGGTCGTCATCAACGTGCTGGGGCTGTCGCTGTTCCTGCGTCTCGACCTGACCGGGAAGGGGATCTTCAGCCTGAGCCGGGCCTCGAAAGAGGTCGTGCGCTCGCTCGATGACCGCCTGACCATCAAGGGGTACTTTTCCGAGGACCTGCCCGCCCAGTACGCCAGCATCTCGCGTTACGTGCGCGACAAGATGGACGATTACAAGGCCTTTGCCCGCAACCGCATCCACTTCGAGTTCGTGGATCCGGCTTCAGAGGAGGAACTGCAGGAGGAAGCCCTCTCGTACGGTATCCAGCCGGTGCGGATGCAGGCCATCGAACAGGACCGGCTCGAGGTCAAGATGGTGTACATGGCCCTGGTCTTTCTCTACCAGGACCGCACCGAGACCATCCCCCTGGTACAGAACACAGCCGGCCTGGAATACGACGTCACCACCGCCATCCGGGCCGTGAGCCGTGAAGAGAGGCCGGTCGTGGCCTTCCTGGACGGGCACGGCATGCGGACCCCCACCGCCGGCCCCGAAGAGGTACGGGTGAACTTCCTCAAACAGGAGCTCGAACGCCACTACGAGGTCCGCACGGTGCGGGTCGACAGCTTCCGCAGCGTTCCCCCCGAGGTCGAATCGCTCTTCATCATCGGGCCGCAGGAGAGTTTCACGGCCTGGGAGCGTTACGCCATCGATCAGTTCATCATGCGGGGCGGACGTACCTGCTGGCTGATCGACGCCGTGGCCGCCGACCTGCAGCAGTCGCAGCAGGGGATGGCCCAGCCGATGCCGCTCGGGATGGACAACTGGCTGGCGCACTACGGCGTCCGGGTCCGCCCGGGGCTGGTTATGGATCGCTCCAATCAGCCGATTTTCATGACCAGCCAGCGGGGCATCTTCCGGGTCCAGGAGCAGGTTCCCTATCCCTTCTTCCCGGCCGTGCGGAATTACAACCGGGAGCATCCTATCTCCAAGGATCTCCCCGATATGGTCTTTTTCTACGCCAGTCCGATCGACACCTCGCTCAGTCCGCCCGATTCGACCGCCTCGAGCGAGTTCCTGCAGTTTGTGCCCGACACCCTGAACGCCTGGCCGGCAGTGCCGCCCCGGGTCGACGTCGAGCCGATCATCTATACCAGCCGGCATTCCAGCCTGCAGGAGGAGTTCTTCTTCATCGCTCCCAACCAGGCCATGGCCGAAGGCAACTTCAGAGGCGGGCCCTATCCCCTGGCCGCTACTGTGACCGGCGAGTTCTCGAGCGCCTTTGCGGCCGCTCCCGCCGTTCCAGACTCGATCGAGCTGACGCCCCACCTGGACGGGCCGATCGAGAACCGGCTGGTGGTGGTGGGGGACGCCACTTTCATCGAGGACAATTACACGCGGATGCTGGAGGGGCGGAACCTGCCCCTGATGCAGAACGTCACCGACTGGCTCTTCCAGGAGGAAGGCCTGATCGGCATCCGGGCCAAGGAGATCGACCACCGCCCGCTGAGCGAACTCGGCAACGCTCCCCGGGTCGTGGTGAAGTGGCTCAACATCCTGCTGCCCCCGATCCTGGCGATCCTGGCGGGAGTGATGTGGTGGCGGTACCGGCGGCGTCCGGTCCGTCAGCGTCTGCAGGCCCTGACAGCGACGGAGGAATGACAGATGGCAGAGAGTACGCGCAGACTTCTGATCGTTTTCACGGTCCTGCTCCTGGCTACCGCGGTCTGGTCTGTCGCCCAGAAGCGTAGGACGACCAGTCGGGAAAGGTCGTTCGGGCGGGTTGATGTCGAAGATGTGGTCAAGATCGAGATTACCGGTCAGGGCAAAGAGGTCATGCTCGAGCACCACGGAGGGCGCTGGATGCTGACCGAACCGCTCGAGTACCCGGCCAACCAGACCGCCGTCGAGGACCTGCTCGAAAAGACAGGCGAGCTGGCGGTCGTGAACCTGGTCTCGAGCAATCCCGGCAACCACGATCTCTACGAAGTGGGACATGACACCGGGATGCTGGTGCGTCTCTTCGGCGGCCGCGACGGAAACCGGGAACTCTTCGCCTACTACGTGGGCAAGATGACGAGCGACTTCAACCATACCTACGTCAGAGAGTTCGGCCAGAATGACGTCTATACCGCCACCGGGCTGTTGAGCGGGTACGTCGACAAGGAGGTGGGCGCCTGGCGGGACCGCACCATCCTCGATCTGCCGCTCGAGACCATCCAGGAGGTGCACGCCGCAAAGGACTCGATCGAGTACGTTCTGGCCCGCCGGGGTCGTCTGGCCGGTGCGCCCGACACGCCCTGGACGGTGCTCTATGCCGGCGATTCCGAACCCGTGGAGGCCGACTCGAGCCAGGCGGTACGGATCGCCCGCAAGCTGGCCTCCCTTTCGGCCAGCGGCTTCCCGGTCTTCGAAGGCGAAGTGTCGGTCGACTGGGAGGAGCCTCTCGGTTCGCTGCGGGTGGTCATGACCGACGGCTCGAGCCACGAGGTCCGGATCTGGGAGATCCCCGACGATCAGAACCGCTTCTATGTGCGCCGGGATGCCGGGGAGACGGTCTTCCTGATGTACAGGAGTAATCTCGACCTCCTCTGGCAGCAGCGTGAGGACCTGGCGGTCGGAGAGAGCGGCGATCCCGGTTCGGGCTGATCGGACCCGGACGGGGGGGCGCTGATGCACCCGCCGCAGATGCCGCCGGCCTGGGAGCGGTTCCGCGAGGTGGGACCGCTCTCGGCTTTTTTCGGCACCCTGTTCGATATCCTGCGGGCTCCGGGAGCTTTTTTCTCCCGTCTGCCGACCGACGGGTCCGTCCGGGCGGCTCTGGTCTTCTGGGTCGTGACCACCCTGCCTCCCTTCGTCGTCTCCGGTATCGAGGGCTACAGTTTCATGCAGGAGACGATCGACATCATCATGACCGCTCCCCGGGCGGGGATGTTCGAAGTCCCCTGGTGGATCTTCGTGATCGTGGCGCCCCTGGTCCAGTTCGCCAGCCTGCTCTGCGGGCTGGCCATGGTGCATCTGATCCTGACCCTGCTCGGCCACGCCCGCGGCGGGTGGAGGGGCACCTGGCGGGCGGGGGGATATGCCTCGGCCCCGGCCGTGCTGGGCTTCCTGCCCCTCATCGGGGTACTCGTGGCCGGTCTCTGGACGGCGGTGCTGCAGTATGTGGCTCTCAGGCGGGTGCATGCCGCTCCGGTCTGGGCGGTCCTGCTGGCCTACCTCATCCCGGTCGTGGCGGTTCTCCTCATCGCCGTCGGTCTGGTTCTGGTCGTCATCGCCTTCGTGGCCCCCTCGTTCCTGGGTCTGCCGGCCTGAGTCGATCCCGATCCGGATCAGGGCCCGTTCCCACCGGAGCTTCCCCGCTTCCCTTTTTTCCCTGCCGGTGGTTACATGACACTCGAACCCCCGCCGGAACCGGAGAATGGCCATGCGCCCTGATCGACGCTGTCGCTGTCTGTCTCTGACCCTCCTGACCTCTCTTCTCGCTCTCCCACCCGCCCCGGCTGCGGCCCAGTCCGGCGGGCAGATGCTTACCGGTCCCGCCCGCCCGGAAGCGTATGTCGATGCCATCGGGCGCTCAGCCGCCTGGATGGGCACCGAGAGCGGCGAGTTGGAAGCCTGGGTCTGGCCCTGGAAGGTTGTCCACGCCTTCAACCTGACCGTGCGGACCGGCGAGGTGGGCAGCGAGATCGATCTGGCCGGCCTGGCCCGGAGCGTATCCATCCATCCCTATGCGGTCGAGATTTCCTACGTGCACTCCCGCTTCGGTCTCCGGCAGACGATCTTCGCCCACGCCACCGAACCGATTCTCGTCATGCGGCTCGAGATCGACACCAGCACCGACCTGACCCTGATTCCCAGCTTCATCCCCGATCTGGAACCGATGTGGCCGGGCGGCATGGGCGGGCAGTACGCCTACTACGACCAGGCGGTGCCGGGGTATGTGCTGAGCGAAAGCCGGGGGAGCGTGAATGCGGTCGTAGCCTGCTCCGAAGCCGCGCGAGGTTCATCGGCCCCCGCCCACCAGCTGGCCGGAGCGAGCGCCTTCGAGATCGAAGTCGACCGCCGGCGGGCCGCTGCCGGACCGATCACACTGGTCATCACCGGCGGGCAGGAAGCCCGCGAGACAACCCTCGAGCGGGCTCGCCGGATCCTGGAAGGCGCCGGGGGGTTGCTCGCTGAAAGAGAAGCCGCCTGGCAGGCGCAGCCGCAGGCCGGCACGCTCGCCCTCTCGATGCCCGCTCTGGAGGAAGCCTGGCGCTGGGCGGTCAGTTCGCTCACCGACGGCTTGCAGTACTCACCCGGTCTGGGTACCGGCCTGGTGGCCGGATTCGGGCCCACCGGGAACGGTTACCGGCCGGGCTTTTCCTGGTACTTCGGAGGTGATACCAGCATCAACTCTCTCGGCCTGGTGGCGGCGGGGCAGGGGTGGGTCCTGGCCGAAGCCTTTCCCTTCCTCGAAAAATACCAGCGCGAGGACGGGAAGATGATGCACGAGCTGACCCGCTCGGCACCTCTGCTGGACTGGTTCGGTGACTATCCCTATGCCTATATCCACGGCGATACGTCGCCTTTTTACATCGTGGCGGTGGCCAACTACTGGCGCTGGACCGGTGACGAGGAACTCCTGCAGAATTCCTGGCCGCATCTGCTCCGGGCGTATGAGTTCGGGCTCTGGGCCGATGAGGACGGCGACGGGCTCATGGACAACTCCCGGGCCGGGCTGGGGGCCTCGGAGCTGGGCAGTCTGCGCGAAGGACTCAAGACCGGGGTCTTCATCGCCACCGTCTGGACCCGGGCCCTGGCCGACCTGGCCGATATGGCCGCCGCTGTGGGTGAAACCGATCGGGTCGCGGAATTCGAGGCCGCTCACGAACGGGCCCGTACCCGCCTGGGGGAACTCTTCATCGATCCGGTCACGCGGACCCTCAACTTCGGGGTGGCGGTTTCGGGCGAACCGAAAAACGATGTCACCGCCTGGGCGGCCTTTCCGCTTGCCTTCGGGCTGCTCGAGGGCGAGGCCGCCGAAAACACTCTCGACCTGATTGCCTCGGCTCGCCTGACCACCGACTGGGGCATCCGGATGCTGGCCGAGGACAGTCCCTTCTACAACCCGGTGGGCTACAACAACGGCGCCGTCTGGCCCTTCCTGACAGGCTATGCCGCCCTGGCCGAATACGCCTCCGGGCGTCGGCATGCAGGCTATCAGCACCTGCTCCAGCTGGCCGCCAACACCTTCATCGACGCCCGCGGCCGTCATCCCGAGGTGATGAGCGGGGATTACTTCACCGCCCTGGAAACCAGCGTTCCCCATCAGCTCTTCTCTTCCAGCCCCATCCCGGCGGTACTGATCCGGGGCCTGCTGGGGCTCGAGGTCAATCTGCCTGAGAACCTCATCACCGTCAGCCCACAGCTCCCCGGCGGGTGGAATCGTTTCCTGATCTATGGATATCCGCTCGGGAACGGCGAGACCATCGACCTGAGCGTGAATAGCGCCCGTGAGCAGTACCGGCTCACTCTCCGGGCGCCCGAAGGACTCGCGGTCCGGTTCGCACCCCGTCCTCTGCCCCTGGAGCGTCTGCGGGGCTCCGGCACAGCCGATGGCGTGGTGCAGGGGGGCGAGCTGGTCCTGAGCGTGGAAAGACGCCGTTCCGGTTTCGCCCTGATCCTCGACTCCGAATACCGCGCTCCGCTCGAAGAGGCGGTCACCCGGATCATCTCACGTCTGGGAGAGGCGCCCGACGATCTGCGGATCATCCGGGTCGAAGAGGTCGATGACGACACCGTCCGGCTCGTGCTCGAAGGCCGGATCGGCGTCGAGTACTGCCTGCCCTTCACCGGCGGGGTCGAGGACGTGGACCCGGTCACGTCCCTGCCGGTCCGGATCGGATCGGTCGAGCAGTACGTCGACGAACTCGAATCCGGTCAGCACCTCTATGCGACCGGAACGGGTCTGTTCTTCACGGTCGGCGCCGATACCGGCACAGCGGTCGGGGTCGACGATTACCGGCGGTTCGAGATCGTGCTGCGCTGCCGGTGAACCGTCTCAGATCCGGTCGAGGAAATCCGTCAGGAGACTGAGAAAAAGATCGGGCTGATCAAGGAAGGGCCAGTGCCCGGCCTCGGGAACGACCTGACACCGCACGCCCGCCTCATCGAGCCGGGAACGCGAATATTCCCCCAGACCGTGAATCCAGAGCAGGGGCGGTGAGGGAGACACCACGGCGGCCGGATCGGGGACGATCTCCGGCAGGTACAGGCCGCGGTCCATGTGGTGTATGATCGCCGGGGAATTCATTGCCGAACCGACCTCGCCGCCCTACCAGATAGGCACGGCCAGGCAACCGGAGAAGAGCAGCCAGGTGGCGGTACCTTCGGTGCCTTCTATGAAAGTGAATCGGGACGTGTGCAGATCGAGGGACAGATCGATAGCGAACAATCCGGTCGATAAAATGGTCCCCCCCCCGAAGGTATACCCGGGGACGGGGTCATCGGTATGCCCGCAGGGACTCTGATCCCTGGTTCCCGTGATTTCATAGACATACCGGCCCACGCCGGCCTGGACGTATGGCCGGTGATCCGCGGCGTTGGGGACGTAGTACCGTATTCCGGCGATCAGGGCCCGGGCCTGGTGGGTTGTGACTTCGACCTCTTCTCCGAGAAACTCCTCGTACATGATCTCATCGAAGCCAAACCTGTGTCCGATCCAGGCTACCGAGAGGGCCAGCCGTTCGGTCAGGGCTGCGCAGATTCGACCAGTGACACCGAACTCGCTGGTGGCCAGGCCGCCCGTCCCGGGATCCACGGCGGCCAGGTCACCGACCGGCATCGTCAGGTCGGCCCCGGCCTGGATCAGAAATCGGGCCGGCTGTTGGGCCGCGGTCGGCGACGCGGACAGAATGAGGCTCAGAACGATGATTACGGCGGGTAGCGGCAGACGCATATGCGATTCCCTCTGGCTGTGTTCCGTTCCCGGGTAGATAGGGTAGGCACCGGTACCGACTCGTCCAGAGGAAGGACGTCTCTGAACCCGGATCTGTTCAGCTCCTGCCGGCCGGATCGGACTCGGGCGAAAACCGGTTTGTCTTGCCCGTATTTCTCTCCTGGATTATAATTTAACTAACTGGTTAGTTAGTGTCCATCCGGAAACTCCGGATGGACACGATCGTGGTTCCCGAGGCGGAAAGGAGCCGTTTCCGGACGGGAACTGGTGAAGAGACTCCTGAAGGAGACCTCTGCGATGTCAGCTGTCCAATCCCGGACCTCCGATTCGCGCGAACGGATCCTCGATGCCGCTACCCTGCATTTCTCCGAACACGGCTATGAGGGCGCCCGCACCCAGGCTATCGCCGATGAAGCCGGGGTCAACAAGGCCATGCTCTACTACCATTTCCGCGACAAAGAGCATCTGTATCAGGAAACCCTGATCCATAATTTCGTCGGGCTCTTCATGAAGGTCTTTCCCCTCTTTCTGCAGCGGGACCAGCCCGCCGGAGAGCGCCTGCTGACGATTACCGAACTCTACCACAGCTTCATGGGGGCCAATCCCCTGGTCCGCTCGATCATGCTCCGCGAGCTGGCCGCGGGCGGTCAGCATCTGAAACCGATCGTCGAGCGGGTTCTCGGGAGTATCCCGGGTCTGGATGGGCCGCGGGTGATAAGGGAGGTGGAGTGGATGATGGAACAGGGCGAAATCCAGGAGGGCGATCCCCGGCAGGTTTTTCTGCACCTGCTCTCACTGACCATTTTCCCGTATGCCGCCCGGCCGCTGCTCGAGATCCTCTGGGATCTCGAGGAGGGCGAGTACGATGACATCATCGACCGGCGCCCGGCGGCCATTGCCGAACTGATCAGACACGGCCTCATTATCGACGAGGAGGGTTCGTGATGTACCTGCAGACGGAACGCCCTGTCCCGCGATCGTGCTCGCAGGGACGACAGCACAGGTCCCGCCTGCTTCGCTGTGTGACTCTCGCCATCCGGCGGCGGCTCCATACGGTTCTGGCGGGAGTCGCGATCGCAGCCGGGGGGATGTTGCTCGCCGGCTGTGCCGAGGAAGAGCCGGCGCCCCTCTGGGGTTCGGGGGTGCTCGAAGCCGAAGAGGTCATCTGTGCAGCCACCATCGGTGGACGCCTGCTCGACCGGCCGGTCGAAGAAGGGGACCTGGTCGCGGCCGGCGACCTGATTGCCCGGATCGAGACGACCGCGCTCATCGAGGCCCGCGACCTGGCCCGGGTCGGTCTCGAGGCGGTCCGGGTCGAGCGCCGCCAGGCCGAAACCGCCCTGGCCGCGGCTCACGAACAGCTCGACTCCGCAATGCGGGAGCGTGACCGGGTGGCCGCTCTGGTGGCGGGCGATGCCGCGCCGCAGGCCCGGCTCGATGAACTGGAGACGGCGGTCGAACTGGCCCGCACGCAGGTCGAAAAGGCCGAGAGAGCCTTCGAGATCTTTCCGGTCCGCGAGCGTGAGATCGGTCTGCGACTGGCTTCGCTCGACCGTCAGATCGGAGAGGGTACCCTCACCGCCCCCCGAGCCGGCACGGTCCTCACCGTCTATGCCGAACCGGGGGAAGTGATCGCACCGGGGCAGGGGATCGTCCGGATCGCCGACCTGAGTGAACTCCACGTGCGGGTCTACCTGCCGGCGCCCCTCATCGGCCGGGTTCGGCCGGGGGGCGAGGCCGGGGTGCGGGTGGATGCCTGGCCCGAGCGCGTTTTCACCGGACGGGTGGTGCACATCGCCGAGGAAGCCGAGTTCACGCCCAAGAACGTGCAGACCGCCGAAGCCCGGGCCGACCTGGTTTTCGCCGTGAAGGTAGCCGTTCCCAATCCCGAGGGGCGGCTCAAGATCGGCCTGCCGGCCGACGTGGATCTGCCGGAGATATCGCCGTGAGCGTTCAGCTCTCCGCCACCGGGCTCCGGAAGTGCTACCGGGGCCTGCCCGCCGTCGAGGCGCTCTCGCTCGAGCTCGAGGCCGGGACCATTCTGGGTCTGCTCGGCCCCGATGGAGCGGGCAAGACAACCACCATGCGGTTGCTGACCGGCCTGATCCGCCCCGACGGCGGGCAGGTCTTCCTCGATTCCCGCGATGTGACGGGGCAGCGGGCTTCGAGCGGCCGGATCGGCTACATGCCACAGAGATTCAGCCTCTATCCAGATCTCACGGTCGAGGAAAACCTCCTTTTTTATGCCCGGCTATTCGGGGTGCGACGGATCGAGCGGCGCGAGCGGATGACGCGTCTGCTTGACTTCGCCCGGCTCGAACCCTTCCGGCGCCGGCGGGCGGGAGCCCTCTCGGGAGGGATGAAACAGAAACTGGCGCTCTCCTGCACCCTTATCCACGCCCCCGACGTGCTTCTGCTCGATGAACCCACTACCGGGGTCGATCCGATCAGCCGGGTCGAACTGTGGGATATCCTGCACCAGCTTCAGGCCGACGCTGTCGCCCTGCTGGTCTCGACCCCCTATATGGACGAAGCCGATCGCTGCGACGAGGTCATGATCATGCGTGAGGGCCGGGTTCTGACCCGCGGCACGCCGGCCCGACTGCGCCGCAGTTTCGATGCCGCTCTGTTCGAAGTCGCCGTCGAACCTCTCGGCGAGGCAGCCCGGTTGCTGGAGAGCATCGACTGGATCGGGGAGGTCGTTCCCTTCGGTACCAGCCTGCACGTTACCCTCGACGATCCGCAGCGCGACGCCGCAGCGCTCAGAACCCTCCTCGAAGAGGCCGGGCTCGAGGTCGACCGTGTCGACCCGGCCGAACCGAGCCTGGAGGATGTCTTCGTGGCTCTGGCCCGAGAGGGAGTGCAGGCATGACTCCGCCCGCCGACATCGCCATCCAGGCCGTCGACCTGACCCGTCGCTTCGGTCGTTTCACCGCCGTCGATGCCGTATCGTTCGCCGTCGCGCGAGGCGAGATATTCGGCCTGCTCGGAGCCAACGGGGCCGGGAAAACGACTATCATCCGCATGTTGACCGGTTTGCTGCGGCCCAGCGGGGGCGAGGCCTGGGTGGTGGGCGTGCCGGTTCACGACCGCCCCGAGCAGGTCAAGCCGCGCCTCGGGTATATGTCGCAGAAATTTTCTCTCTACGAAGATCTCACGGTGGAGGAGAATCTGTCCTTCTTCGGCGGGGTGTACGGTTTGCGGCGCCGCGAACTCGCCGGTCGCCGGACCGAGCTGATCGACCTCTTCGATCTGGGCCGGATGGGAGACCGGACGACGGGGCAACTCCCGGTCGGACACCGTCAGCGGCTGGCCCTGGCCTGCGCCCTGATCCACCGTCCATCCCTGCTCTTTCTCGACGAGCCCACCGGCGGTATCGATCCGGTGGCCCGGCGGCGCTTCTGGCGGATCATCTCCGAGGCAGCCCGACAGGGTACGACCATCCTGGTGACCACCCACTACATGGACGAAGCCGAGTACTGTCATCGGCTCGGTATCATGCAGGCCGGCCGTCTGGCTGCGACCGGATCTCCCCCCGAGCTGCGGGCCGGTTACCGGGCGGCCTCGATCGAAGAAGTCTTCATGGCGATCGCCTCCGGGGAGGCGGCCTGATGTTCGGCCGGATCGGAGCCGTCATGGGCAAGGAACTGCGGCACATCGTACGCGATGCCCGCAGCCTGACCATCATCGTACTCATGCCGATCGTCATGACCTTTCTCTACGGCCATGCCATGAGCCTGGATATCAAGAACATTCCTCTCGGTGTGGTGGATCACGATCGCACCCCCGAGAGCCGGCAACTGACCGATGCTTTCACCGCCTCGGGCCAGTTCGTCCTCGCCGCTCGATATCCCGATGCCGACGCCGCCCGGCAGGGTATGTTGAACCGTGAAACGGTTCTCACCCTCGTTATCCCGGTCGGGTACGCCCGGGGGCTGGCGGCGGGTTCGGCGCGGGCGGTCGAGTTCGTTCTCGACGGTTCCAACGCCAACACCGCTTCGATGGCGCTGGGCTACGCCCGGGGGATCGTTTCGAAAACAGCGGTTGAGACGGCGGTCAGCCTGCTGACGGCCGAAGGGGTACAGGGAATGTCGACTACCGGCGGTCTGCCGGTCACGGTCCAGACCCGCCTCTGGTACAATCCCGAGCTGCGCAGCAGCCATTTCATCGTCCCCGCTCTGATTGCGGTCATTCTCATGATGGCCTCGGCTCTGCTCACCAGCGTCACCATCGTGCGCGAGAAGGAGACCGGCACCCTCGAACAGCTTCTGGTCAGTCCGGTCCGCAGCGGCGAGTTGATCGTCGGCAAGGTTCTCCCCTACGGATTCCTGGCTCTGGCGGACGGGGCCTTCATCCTCCTCAGCGGAGCGCTGGTGTTCGGGGTGCCGATCCGGGGCAGCCTGACCGTGCTCGCTGTCTACACCACTCTCTATATCATGGCCGCACTGGCGATCGGTCTCTTTCTCTCCACCCTGCTGGCCGAGCAGCGGGTGGCGACCTTCGGGGCCCTGCTGGTTACTGTTCTGCCGGCCTTCATGCTCTCCGATTTCATCTTCCCCGTGCGTAGCATGCCGGGCGTGCTGCAGCTTCTGAGCCGGACCGTGCCCGCCACCTACTACATTCCGATCGTGCGGGGAGTACTGCTCAAGGGATCGGGGGCGGCCCTGTTCTACTCCAACGGTGCTTTCATGCTCCTTTTCATGGTGTTGCTGCTGGCGGCCAGCGTGCTGCGCTTCAAGCCCCGCCTGGAGTAAGCCGATGAGAAGCCTGCGCGTCATCGGTCATCTCTTCCGCAAGGAACTGATTCAGCTCCGACGCGATCATCAGCTGCGGGCCATGGTCGCGATCATGCCGATCATCATGACCCTGCTGCTGGGGTACGCCATCACCCGCGACGTGAAGGACCTGCCGCTCGGGATCCTCGATTACGATCATTCCCCCGAGAGCCGGGGCCTGGCCGAATCCTTCCGGCACAACGAGACCTTCGCCCTGGAGCGGATCCTGGCCGGGCCGGCCCAGATGCGGGCCGGTCTCGATGCCGGCGAGATCGCCGCCGCGCTGGTGATCCCGGCCGGGTTCGGCCGCGACCTGGGGCGGCAGAAACGGGCCGAGGTGCAGGTTATCCTCGACGGCGTGGACAGCAATGCGTCGTTGATTGCCGCGGCCCATGCCCGCGGTATCGTGGAATCGTTCGCCCTCGAGCGGGTACGGTCCCTGCTCGCAGGCCGCCCGCTGCCCGACCTGCAGCCCCGTCTCACGGTGCTGTTCAATCCCGGACTGCTGAGCCGGATCTATATGGTCCCCGGGGTGGTGGTCATCCTGCTGACCATGCTGACCTCGCTGGTAACCGGTCTCGGCCTGGTGCGGGAGCGGGAGGCGGGTACCCTTGAACAGCTTTCGGTGACTCCGATCCGCACCGTCGAACTCGTTCTCGGCAAAGTCCTTCCCTTCGTCGGCATTGCCTTCGTCGTCCTGACCTTCGCTATCGGTATCTGCATTCTCTGGTTTCGGGTACCCCTGCGGGGGTCGATACCCCTGCTGGCATTTTTCGCCGTGCTCTTCCTCCTGAACACCCTCGGTCTGGGGATTCTGGTTTCGACGGTGGCCCGCACCCAGCAGCAGGCGCTCTTCATGGTCTGGTTCATCCTGATCTTCGGGATCATCATGTCGGGGCTGTTCTTCCCCATCGAAAACATGCCCGAGGAGATGCAGTTACTGACGTATCTGAATCCGATCCGGTACTTCCTGGCGGTGGTACGGGAGTTGTTTCTGAAGGGAAGCGGGCTGGCGACCTTCGGAACCGAACTGGCGGGCTTGCTGACTCTGGGACCGCTGGCCATGGCGTTTGCCGGCCTGCGCTTCAGCAAGCGGGTGAAGTAATCGGTTCGACGCCCGAACGGGTCAGGCGGCGCGGTGCGCACCCTCCATTGTCCGACGTTCTTCGAGACGTGCGATCAGAGCGTCTTCGCGACGGCGCAACCGGCGTCGGATCGCCTTGCCCGCATGGGAATCGCCGGGCAGGAGGATGATCGCTCCAGCGCCGATCAGGAGCCACCCCGGCACAACGGGCAGAACCAGACCGGCACAGCCGATGACAGCTACAGTCACACCGCCTATCTGGCGGATAATGGTTGCCGGTGTTTTATTCATGATTCGTCACCACCCCCGGTTCGCCGCCTCGGGCCCGCGGCGGTCGGGACGGGTGCACCTGCTCATGAGTACTCGTCATGGCTCGCACCCTGCTGTACTGTGATACGGTGACCGGTGGGACAAGTTCCGCAACATCAGCGTTCCCGGAGGATTCTGTGATGGAATTCAGCCTGGTTGAAATCGCCAAACCGGAAGAGGTCAATGTCATCCTGGGACAGTCTCACTTCATCAAGACCGTGGAGGACCTGCACGAAACCCTGGTGCAGAGCGTGCCCGGCCTGCGCTTCGGGTTGGCTTTCTGCGAAGCCTCGGGACCGCGCCTGATACGCTTCAGCGGGACCGACGATGCCATGACCGACCTGGCCCGACGGGCCTGTGCCGACGTTGCGGCGGGACATTTCTTCGCGGTTTTTCTGGCGGAGGCCTTCCCCATCAACGTCCTCAATGCCGTCAAGGCGGTTCCCGAGGTCTGTCGTATCTTCTGCGCTACCGCCAATGCGGTACAGGTCGTGGTCGTGGAAGAAGGTGACGGTCGTGGTGTCGCGGGGGTGATTGACGGACAGATTCCCCTGGGTGAGGAGACCGAGGAGAAGCAGGTCGAGCGGCACGCCTTCCTGCGTGCGATCGGGTACAAACTCTGATCGGGTCGGGCGTGCGGTCCACCCGGACAGCCGAAGCCGGGCGCAGCAGACCTGGAGGAGGGGAATATGATTGATCTGGCGGGACGCCGGGCCCTGGTGACCGGAGGTTCGAGGGGTATCGGGGCCGCCTGCGTGCGCCTGCTCTCACGGGCCGGAGCCGCCGTGGCCTTCTCGTACCGGGAGCGGGCCGAGGCCGCCGCCGATCTGGTGCGTGATCTGGAACAGGTCGGCGGCCGGGCGATCGCCCTGCCGGCCGATCTGGGAAACCGGGAAGGTTGTGAGACCCTGGTCGCCTCGGCTGTGGCGGCCCTGGGGGGACTCGATATCCTGGTGCACAACGCCGGCATCTGGACCTGGGGCCGGATCGAGTCGATGAACGACGAGGTGTGGAACGAGACCCTGCGGGTCAATCTCGATTCGGCTTTCTACCTGACCCGTTCGGCGGTGCCCCACCTGCGGACCGGGTCGGCCGGGCGGATCATTTACATCACCTCGACCGCGGCCCAGCGCGGCGAGGCCGAACACAGTCACTACGCCGCCAGCAAGGGGGCCCTGCAGAGCCTGACCAAATCGCTGGCTGTCGAGCTGGCCCCCGACGCCATCACCGTCAACGCCGTCGCTCCGGGCTGGATCGTGACCGATATGGTCACCGGAGCCCTGAATCCGGACCAGATAGCGGAGGTGGAACAGGGTATTCCCCGCGGGCGGATGGGGACCCCCGAAGATGTCGCCGGCCCGGTGCTCTTCCTGGCCTCCGAGCTGGCGGTGCACATGACCGGAGAGGTCGTGAACGTGAACGGCGGGGCGGTTCTCTGCGGCTGAGTAATGGGGCGTTATTCCAGCTCAGGGCTCCAGATCGTGCAGCGGTTGCGGCCCTCTTTCTTGCTTACGTACATCGCGTCGTCGGCGCGCCGAACCAGTTCCTCGTGGCTGGATGCGTGCTGGGGCGCGGTGCAGATGCCCAGGCTGATTGTCAGGGGGGCTTCGCCGCCGCCCAGATTGGCTTGCTCGACCCGCGTGCGAAGCCGTTCGGCTACCTCGTGAGCGGTCGATTGGTGACACAGAGGCAGGATGGCCGCGAACTCTTCTCCCCCGTAGCGGGCTACAACGTCGGTTTCCCGCATGGTCCCGGTGATCAGTTCCGCGATCCGGCGCAGCACCTCATCGCCGCGCAGGTGTCCCCAGGTATCGTTGTAGTTCTTGAAAAAATCGATATCGAGCATGATGAGTGATAGGGGGTAGGTGTAGCGAACGGCGCGCTTGTACTCGGCCTCGAGACGGACGAAAAACTGCCGGTGGTTGAACAGGCCGGTCAGACCGTCGGTCACGGCCATCAGAGCCAGTTCTTCGTAAAGCAGGGCCTTGGCCAGGATCTGCGAGATCTGGGCGGCAACGATCTCGACCACCCGCAGGTCCTCTTCGCTGAAGGCGTTGATCTGGTCGCTCTCCAGATTGAGTACCCCGGCAACCTTTCCCTTGTTGGTCAGCGGTACGGCCAGCTCGCTGCGGATGGTCGGATCAACGGGTACGTAGCGGTTGTCACGGGTGACATCGGGGATGTATTGCGTGATACCCGACTCGGCGGCGATGCCGGTCACCCCTTTGCCGACCCGCATATTCAGTTCGGTCAATAGTTCCAGGTTCCCGCCGGCTGCGGCGTGAACCCGCATATCGAGACCGTTTTCCTCGATCAGCAGTATGCCCACCACGGTGGTATTCATGGCCTCATGCACTTCATCGACAATCGTACCCAGTAGATCGCCCAGGTCCTCGGTGGTGGCGATGGCTCGCGTCACCCGGTTCAGCAGCTCGAGTTCGCGCATGCGGGCGACGGCGTCTTCGAGGGCCAGAGCATGCTTGAGGGTGACCCCGGCCTGGGCCGCCACGATGCTTGCCAGACGCAGGTCTTCGGGGCGGAACGCCGCCAGCCGGTCCGACTCCAGATTCAACACCCCGATGACCTCCCCCTCGGCTGAAATCGGCACCGCCATCTCGCTCTTCACGTCGGGACGGCTGGGAACGTAGTCGGGATTCTGCTCGACATCTTCCACGAGCAGCGGTTGACCGGTCTGGAAAACCGCGCCGACGATCCCCTCGCCGGGCTGGAGCCGGAGTCCACCGTATGATTCGATCGTGGCTCCGAACGCGGCCCGGATGGCCAGGTAGAGACCCGGTTGTTCCTCGTCCTCCCCGGCCAGCAGGATATGGCCGTAGCGGGCGCCGAACGCCTGCGACAGGGTTTCCACCAGTTTGTCCAGACGCATGGGCAGGGGACGTTTCGACTGCAGGATGCCGCTGAGATCGTGCAGCAGGAGCAGGCGGTGGAACTGCTTGGCCAGTTCGTCCTGCAGAGCCCGGCTCTCGATCGTACGACCCAGGGCGCGGGCAAGCAGGACCATGGTTTCCATCTGCTGCATTGCCGTTGCGGCCCGGGCTCCGAAGAGGACGACCAGAACCCCGAGCCCGCGCTCCCCGCTGCCGACCCGGATTCCGACCGCGCTCCGTACCTCAGGGTGATCGGCGATGGCCGGCGGCAGACCGGTCTTGACGGCTTCGCCTTCCACGATCTGGGCTTCGCCGCTGGCGAAGACGATTCCCACCAGGCCTTCATCCTCGGGCACAGAGGCCTTTTCCCACCCCGGCGGGAATTCGCCCGAAACCCCCTGCAGGTTCAGGCACTGCTCCGACTGGCTGTACTCCCACCAGAGCACCCCGGTCGCCTGAAAGAGCTCCTGTACCCCCCGTAGAAACTCCTCGATCGAAGCCGCTACTCCGCCCGAACCGTGCAGGTGGCTGAGGGCTTCGACGAGCCGGTTGGTGTAAGCCCGGGTATCTTCGGCTGAATAGGGCGTCATCTGCCTCCTGAAGACTGCCTTTGCGAACCCTCACACCTTACTTGAGGGAGCGGTCATGTGACAAGTGTCGGCACTGCTCGAACACCGCCGACGGGGCGCAACTCCTTGCCGCCACGGGATCCCCACGCCTATACTGTCGCTCCATGGCCCAGGCCTCCACGTTCAGCAACCGACTTCTGACCCTGCCGGGACGGATCGGCGCCAACACCCGGCGCTATCTGCAACGGTTGTCCGATAAAATCCGCTTCGCTCTGCAGGTGGCCGGCGTTCTCTTCCGGCTCCCCGCACTGGGTATAGGTTACACCTGGCGGGTCATTCTCAACCAGATCAGGTTCACCGGGGTGCAGGCGTTACCCTTTGTGACGTTTGTCTCGGCTGCGAGTTCGGCCCTGATCGTCATCCAGGTTCTCAGCCAGGCCTCCCGGGTCGGGTTCGAGGGCATCATCGGCACCGTATTCGTCGCCGCTCTGATCCGGGAACTCGGCCCGATCCTGACCGCCGTGGTTGTCATCGGCCGGTCGGGAACCGCGATCGCAGCCGAGCTGGGTACCAACCAGGTCATGGAGGAGATCACCGCCCTGGAGACAATGGGAATAGATCCCCTGCATTACGTTGTTTTCCCGCGCCTGATCGGGGTTACGATCGCCACTGTCTGCCTGGTTGTCTATTTCGATGCCGTCGCGATTCTCTTCGGCTTCTTTGCCGCTCAGCTCACCGTCAGCATGACTCTGAGTACCTACCTGCAGTACATCGCCGATCAAGCCGCCCTGATCGACTTCTGGGTCACCGGTCTCAAGGGTCTGCTCTTCGGCATGATCATCGCTCTGATTCCCTCCTACCACGGCTTGATCGTCAAGGGCGCGCCGACCGACGTTCCCAAAGCCACCACCCGGGCCGTGGTCGAGTGTCTGGCTCTGGTATTCCTCGTCTCGGCCGTCGTATCGGTCCTCTTCTACTACTGATGGTGACGACGTGAATCCCCGCACCGACTTCCAGGATATCATCAGCGGCGGAGGTGCTCTGCTGGCGGGCAGGACCGTGCTTGCCTGCCGGGGACTCGACGTCTCGCACGACGGTCTGCCGCTCCTGCGCGACTTCGACCTCGAACTCATGACCGGCGAGACCGTTGCGATCGTGATCGAATCGGAATGGGGAGCCCGGCTCATCCCGCGCCTGATGATCGGGGTCGAAGTACCCGAAGCCGGGACCATTGAACTTTTCGGAACCACCATCACCGATCTGAACGAACGCCTCAAACTCGCCCTGCGGCACCAGGTCGGTTACCTCTTCCACAACAGCGGCCTGATCCACAATCTGACGGTGTGGTACAATATCGCTCTGCCGGCTCTGTACCACAGCCGCTTCACCGACCTGCCGGGTGTCAGCGCCAGAGTGGACCGGTTGATTGCCCGCTGCGAACTGGAGCGCTATCGTGATCTGCGGCCGGCCCTGCTCGACGAAGCGACCCGCAAGCGGGTCGCCCTGGCCCGGGCCTGGGTCATGGCCCCGCCCATGCTCGTCTTCGAGGATCCGCTCATGGATATTGACGTCGGCTCGGGAAGCGAACTGCTCGATCTGGCCTTCGGCCCGTCTCCCGACGGGTATGCCGGGAAAGATCCCCGCCCCGTCTCGCCGGCTGTTCTCCTCACCAGCCAGGGGCTGCATGAAGGTTTGTTCCGCTATGTCGATCGGCTCATAGTCGTCGAGAACGCCGAAGTGATCTTTGCTGATAGTCCCCGCATATTCGATCGGAGAGGCAAGCTCTTTCCCCGTGATGTCATTGAGAGCAAAGGGAACGATCAGGCATGAATTTCGAACGTCAGGACATCGGACTGGGACTCTTCGTACTGACTGCCGCCGCGGCGGTTCTCATCGGACTGGTGGGCGTGGCGGGAATCCTCAAGCATGACACGATCGACCTCCACGTCATCGTCGAATCGGTTCCCAGCGTGCGGCGGGGCTCGGTTGTCTACGTGCAGGGGTACCGGGTCGGTGAACTGAACCGGATTTCGCCGGTCACCTACCCCAAACTCGCCTTCATGCTGACCTTTGAAGTCGACGCCGAATTCCCGCTCTATCAAGGGACCACGGCGGCGATCGGTGCCCAGGGATTCATCGGCGACGCCATTATCGACCTGCAGTTGCCCGAGCGACCCGGGCGCCGGCTGGCCGATGGCGATACCATTCCCGAGGCCAGCATCCCCGATCTCTCCCTCGTGATCAGCCGGGCCGATACCCTGGCCCAGGCGATTCAGCAGGTGGCCCTGCGCCTGGCGGATATCCTCAGCCCCCAGGCAGCGGGCTCGCTGATCGACGAATTGCGTGCAACCCTCGTCAGCACCCGGGAAACATTCGCGGTTCTCGAAGATCAATTCGTCGATCTCGCCGACAGCCTGCGGTACGGCATGCGGGCTGCGACCGGTTCTCTGGAGCAGGTTTCCGGCATTCTGACCGAAAACCGGGAACGAATCAGCGGCACCCTCGATTCCACCCAGGCCATGATCGCGGGCCTGCGCGATCTGGCCGGTTCGGCCGATGCCCTGATCGACACCACCGGACCGGGTCTGCAGCGCAGTCTGGCCGAACTCGAACAGATCCTGGCCGAACTGAAGGTCCTGGTAGGCGATATGAATCGGTACACTTTCTGGCAGATGCTGTTCAAGAACCGGCACCCCGACGATCCCCCCGAAGGTCATTCCGACGATCCCCCCGGCGGAGGGCACTAGCGTGACTGCCCAGCTGCTCCTGAGCGTCGCTTTCAGCGGGTTGGACCCCGCTCTCGAGGTCGCCGTCCGGGAGGGGCTCGGGATCGAGGTGACCCTGTACGATACCGCCTGGCTGATGAGTGATTCAGCTCTAGAGGATGCCGCCCGGATGCGGGAGCGGTTCGCCGCTCACGATCTGACCATCACCACGCACGGACCGCTCTTCGATCTCAATCCCGGCAGTCTCGATCCCGCCATCCGGGCTTACTCCCGCGAGGCTTTTCTGCGCGGCATCGAAGTCAGCTCGGCTCTGGGCGCCGGCAAGGTCGTCTACCACACCTTTTTCAATCCCCTGCTGCCCCACAGTGTCCTGGCGGGGTGGAAGAGGCTTTCCCGACCGGTCTGGGCAGAAGCTCTCGACGCCGCCGACGCCGCCGGTCTGACGATCTGTCTGGAGAACAGCTACGAGGCGACGGCCGAATTCTTCAAGGACCTCTTCGAGACCTTTGATGACGGTCGTCTGCGCATGTGCTACGATCCGGCCCATGTCCATC